>Ga0209289_100404_pt1 | contig 23023 bp, 23 predicted proteins | sample GXS110809BmetaG_FD_184121 | JGI IMG/M metagenome (GOLD analysis project Ga0209289, IMG submission 184121) | Hot spring microbial communities from Gongxiaoshe hot spring, China to study Microbial Dark Matter (Phase II) - GXS 110809B (SPAdes)... ...
TCGTGATAGAGAAAGTAGGCGAAAACAGTCTCCACATAATATTGTATGCGCGAGACCCTTACTCTCCGAAGATGCTCACCTACGCCGAAGCAGCTAAGAGAATAGCTTCCAAAACAGCTCGGGTCGCGAGGGTCTTTGTGGAGGTGCGCAACCACTTCATGGCTGAGCAGATTAACCTGATGCTGAACGGATAATCATACTTTTATCCAACCTCCTAGATGAGAACATGTAATGAACACAAACTTTTTCGGTGAAAGAACCGTTCTGATGATTCCCGGGCCCACGGAGCTTCATCCAGCCGTCCAGCGTGTGCTTAACTCCCCCATCATGGCGCACTATGGACCTGAGTGGGCACCCGTTTACAACGAGGCTCTCAAGCTAGCGGCCGCCATCTTCAAGACTAAGCAAGAGGTTTTCATGATGCCTACACCAGGCACAGTCGCTCTCGAGACAGGAGTGGTTAGCTTAGTAGAGCCTGGGGAAAAGGTGGTTGCGGTTGTTAACGGATTCTTCAGCGAAAGACTCGCCGACATAGCGTCTTTAACAGGCGCAGAGACCATAAAGCTGGCGGCTGAGCTTGGCAAGGTCGTTGACCCCAACGAGCTTGACAAAGTTCTGAGTAAAAACAAAGACGTGAAGGCGGTTCTCGCTGTCCAAAACGAGACATCGACAGGTGTGTTAAACCCTATTCCAGAATATGCAAAAGTGGCTAGGCAGCATGATGCGCTCTTTGTGGTGGACGCTATCTCATCTTACGGCGGTGTTGAGATGGAGTTCGACGGCTGGGGTATCGATTTCTGTGTTGGATATGCCAACAAGTGTCTCGGCAGCATCCCCGGCACCGTTCCCGTGGCCGTTAGCGAGAAGGCCTGGGAGGCGTTTAGAAAGAGAAGGACACAGCCGAGGTCCTTTTTCACAAACCTCGGTGTCTGGAGACACTATATCGACGAATGGGCCCCAATCGGTCACCCCTATCCAACAACCATAAGCCCCCACGCAGTCCTCTGCTTCAAAGCCGCTGCGGAGGCCCTGCTTCAAGAGGGGCTGGAAAACCGTTACAGCCGACACCGTCTTGTGTCAGCTGCCTTCAGAAAAGCCGTCAGGTCCATGGGCCTCGAGACACTGCCTGAGGAGAGAGACGCATCCCCCGTCGTAACAGCGGTCGCATTGCCTTCATCACTTTGGAAAGACGGTGGAAAAGTCGGGCAAATAATGCTGCAGAAACACCGCATCATGATAGGCGGCGGCCTCGCCCAACTACACAACAAAATAATCCGCATAGGACACATGTGCGTAACCGCGAGCAGCAGATACATCGTGCCAACCCTGGCGGCGCTAAGAGACACCTTCCAACAACTCGGCTACACCCTAAACGACGGCGTAGAAACCTTCATGAAGAACATAGGTGATTCAGGCTAAGCCTTAAATCAATCAAAGCAGCATGTAGGCCATGCCTCTACTCGGTGAAAAAGACAGAAGAGCCATTAGAAGCAGGCTAGAGGGTAACTTGGTCAATCCTGTCACGATGCGGGTTTTCACTCAGGAGTTTGAGTGCCAGTATTGTGCGGACCTTCGCTCTTTGGCTGAGGAGCTTGTCGAGATTGGTGATGGAAAGCTTAGGTTAGAGGTTTATGATTTTGAGCGTGATGCTGATAAGGCTTCTGCATGGGGTGTGGATAAAATTCCGGCGCTGCTTCTACATGGTGCCAGGGAATATAAGGTGAGGTATTTTGGGCTGCCGGCGGGCTATGAGTTCGCGGCCCTATTGGATGACATCATAGACGTTAGCAAGGGAGCCTCGAGGCTTTCACCAAGCGTCAAAGCCAAGGTGAGGGAAATCAGCAAACCCGTGCACATACAGGTCTTCGTCACACCCACATGCCCATACTGTCCAAGAGCCGTCCGGACAGCGCATCAAATGGCGATAGAGAATGAGTTGATAACAGCCGACATGGTGGAAGCCATCGAGTTTCCGCACCTCGCCAACAAATACGACGTCATGGCCGTGCCCAAAGTTGTAATAAACGATAAAGTATCTTTCGAAGGGGCTTTACCTGATATGCACTTTCTCGAGCATGTTTTGATGGCTGTTTGATGGAAAATCGTTAAAGCTCGGCTTGGCGGGCTTTTGGCGGCTTGAAGGCTGTGTGGATGGATGGTGAACTGGTTCCCTGGGAGCAGGCTAAAGTCCACGTGACCGTCAACGCTCTCCACTATGGCACGGCGGTTTTCGAGGGCATAAGGGGATATAGCCATAACGATGAAATCTATGTTTTCCGTCTCCGGGACCATCTCAAAAGACTCATCGAGTCCGCTAAGATAATCATGTTCAACAACCCATACACTGTTGAGCAGCTGCAGGACGCGGTTATCAAAACCATAAGGGCAAACGGCTACAGGTCAAACGTCTACATCAGGCCAATAATATACGCCGGAGAAAACATCATGTCACTCAACGCAAGAGACCTGCCGATAAGAGCGTCTGTCATAGTTTTTCCGCTGGAGAAGTTTTTCGCCAAAACTGGTCTTCGGGTATGTGTTTCGTCGTGGAGGAGGCTTCCCGATACCTCTATGCCGCCGAGAGCGAAGGCTGCGGCCAATTACCTGAACTCCATACTCGCCTCTACAGAGGCCAAGATGATGGGCTATGACGAGGCTTTGTTGCTCGACCACCAGGGATACGTCAGCGAGGGCGCGGGTGAGAACCTTTTCCTTGTAAAGAACGAGGTTTTAGCGACTCCGCCAACCTCCTCCTCTATTCTCGAGGGAATCACGCGGGACACGGTGATAAAGATGGCTTCGGACGAGGGTTTCCGGGTTGTTGAGCGGCCGATTTCACGAACTGAGCTCTACACCGCTGATGAGCTGTTTTTCACGGGAACGGCTGCGGAGATAACCCCGATAGTGGAGGTTGACGGTAGGAAAATTGGAGACGGAGCCGTGGGCCCCGTCACCAGCAGGCTCAGGAAACTCTACGACAACACAGTCCGAGGCCTAGAGCCGCGTTACAAAGGGTGGCTTACACCGGTGTATGGTTCGCGGTAGAGGTAGATATCCTTGAAATGTGATGTCTGCGGCGAGTCTGTTCCATATTTGTTGCTAAGGCTGGATAAACCCCGTTGCCCCAAGGGTCATGAGCTAGGAGTATGGGTCGCATGCGGTAACCCCGAAGAGAGCCATGTCTATCTATGGAGAGAAGGGATGAAGTGTCCATACTGCGGCGACGAAAAATATCAGCCCATGTCACGAGGCGTCAAGGTCAAATGCCTAAACATGGGCCCAAGCGGTCCCTGCAACTATCCGTACTACACTTGGCTCGAGGACGGGCCACCCTGTCACATGAACCATTTGAGCAAGATAGCGGTCGTAAAAAATGCGTAGACATGGTTTACTAGAGGCGATAAACTCAGCGGCCGAGGCGGTCAAACGCGGTGGAGTAATTGTTTACCCTACAGATACTGTTTATGGCATCGGCTGCGACCCCTTCAAAATCGACGCCGTCGAAAGGGTTATTCATGCTAAGATGCGTGAAAAAAAGCCCGCCCCTGTCCTGGTAAGCGATTTGGACCAGCTCCTAGAGGTTGCTGAGCCGACCGAAGAAGAGCTGGAGGCAGCCATACGTCTTTGGCCGGGGGCAGTGACAATCGTTATGGCGAAGAGACCCGAGCTGCCCGACCTTGTCACCGCCGGGGAGAAGACAGTTGGGGTCCGAATGCCCGCACATATTGTTCCTCTCCTGATAATGCAGAAGGCACGCAGGCCCTTGGTTGGCACGAGCGCGAATATTTCGGGTGAACCATCAGCAGCAACCATCGACCAGATACCTTCAAGCGTTCTCGAGAAGGTGGACGTTGTCGTGGACGCGGGAAGAACACATCGTCAATTACCATCGACCGTTGTGAAAATTCAGAATAGGCGCGTGATTGTTCTTCGTGAGGGCGCAGTATCTCGTGAAGAGGTTGAGAAAAGAATTGGGCTTAAATAAGAGTCGTGGCTATTTTCTGCATAATCGCGAGCTTGAGCGCTTCTATGCTCGTTTTCGCTTGGACAGATTTGTAAACTTTTTCTGTAACTCCGTAGAGTTCCGCGAATCGCGTCTGGTCGGGATTTTTCGGCAAATCCGTCTCTTCACCGCCTGCAAGGGATAGAACCTTCGCTGCCTTCTCCTCAACCTGCTCCCGAGAGTTCCCCAGCACCAGAAAAACCGCTCGCTTGCTGCCGGGCTTTAGCCCAAACTTGGCGATTGCTTCGCTGATTTGCGTGGTGGCGGCAAGCCGCATCAAAACCTCGTTTGAAAGAGTGCGCGCCCTCTGACGAGAGGCCCTCACAGCTAAGACAGCGTTCATAAGCGCGGCGTCGAAAACATCCCAATCAAGAATCGAGTCCGCGTCAAATACCTGAGCATCATCCACAACGTTACGGACTTTTTCCACAAAATCATCAGCAGGTTCGTCCCGCAGCCACACCACGCCCGCGGCGAAAAACAGGTCAAAGACTTTTCCCATCCTCATATTAGCCACCGTGTATGGATGGAATTAACGTCACAACATCGTCCTCGTCAACCACCGTATCCAACCACGTTAGATACCTCACGTCAACTCCGTTAACCAGTATTAGCAGACCCGGCTGAGGACGTCCAGCATCATCCATAATCATCCTCCGCACCTCTTCATCAAACAGCACGAAAACCTCCCTCAACTTAACCGGTTCCCTCAACGCTATATCAATAAACCTTTTCCCCACCATAGCTCTCAGAGGACCCAGTAGCTCGACCCTCAACATAGAGCACTCAAGCAGGGTTGTAAAAAATCTTATCAGGTGAAAATTTTTTAGATGTTCTTTGGAACCCTTAGCTGTGAAGATTCCAGAGGAGCGTTTGAAGATATTTTTCGAGATGGAGGAGAAGTATAGGGAGAAGGATGCAGAATATTTCAGGACTTTGTTGAAGAGCGGTGACTTTGTTATCCGCGCTAGGGCTACGTGTATTTTGGCTGAGATAGGTGGCAGAGACTATATCCATGACCTTGCCGAGGTGCTGCTGCATGACGATAACCCTATTGTGCGTCATGAGGCCGCTTATAGTCTCGGGCAGCTGGGATACCGAGAGGCGATTCCCTACCTCGTTGAGTCTGTAAAGAAGGACCCGCACCCCATAGTCCGCCACGAATCAGCCATAGCACTCGGTGTAATAGGCAGAACAGACCCTGTCCCAGACCTAATCGAGGCGCTGAAGGACGAGTCCCCTGAAGTGGTAGATTCCGCCATTATAGCGCTAAGCAACATAGAGTTCTGCAAAAGGCTTTTCACACAAACAGTGGACGAGATGGCTGCAGAGTTCGCGCGCAAAACGGGAGGCTGAACAACGGGAGAATATATTAAGGTCGTGTAGGCATTATCTATGATGCAGTATTCCCGTGTTGAGAAAGAATTTTTCTTCAGGCTGAATGGAGAGGAGGTGAGAGTTAGGGCGCCGCCGGGATACACTCTTCTCGAGGTCCTCCGCCACATTCTTCATCTAACCGGTACAAAGGATGGATGCAGCAGCGGCGACTGCGGCGCATGCACGGTGCTGCTTGATGGCAGAGCTGTTCACAGCTGTTTGACGCTTATTTCACAGGTGGAGGGAAGAGAGGTGACAACCGTTGAGGCTGTCGATGAAAAAGTGGCAGATGCCTATGCACGGCATGGGGCGGTGCAGTGTGGATACTGCACACCCGGGTTTGTAGTGGCTACCGCGTATTTGCTGAGCAAGATGCATAACCCCTCTGATGCAGAGATAAGGGAGTGGCTGAGGGGCAACCTCTGCAGATGCACGGGCTACGTCAAGATTTTGAAGGCTGTGGAATCGCTTGCCGGTGACGACGGTTGAAATCCCTCAGCTACATCGATGTCTTCACACCCAGGAGCCTCGAAGAGGCGCTTGAGCTACTCGATAAGCATAGGGGAGAGTTGGCTGTTTTAGCAGGCGGCACAGACCTCATAATCCAGCTAAGAAAAGCCCAGCAGAAAGCACCCAACCTTCTCAACATCTACATGCTCGACGAACTCCGCTACATCAAACATGACAACGAGATAATCAAAATCGGTGCTTTAACAGATTTCGCGACCATAACAGAGTCGCCGATAATTCAGAGGCATGCACCGGTTTTGGCAGAGGCAGCGGCCACCATAGGGTCTGTGCAGATACTGAACAAGGCCTCGATAGGCGGAAATATAGTAAACGCCTCGCCAGCCGCCGACTCTCTGCCAGCCCTCTACGTCCTCAACGCTACACTAACCCTTAGGAGCAAAACAGGGACACGCAAGGTGGCTATCGAGCAGTTCTACAAAGGATACAAGAAACTCGACCTTCAGAGCGGCGAACTCCTCACCGAGGTCTCCTTCCCCGCAATGAAGCAGAACCAGATAGGGATGTTTTTCAAACACGGGCTTAGGCAGGGAGACGCGATCTCGGTTGTCAACGGCGCCATTCTTCTCGAGGTTTTGAACGGATATGTAAAAGATGCGCGAATAGCTCTTGGAGCTGTTGCGCCAACAGTCGTCCGAGCCACAGAGTCTGAGAAAACCCTCATCGGCCAGCGTCTCAGCGAAGATGTCATCCTGAAAGCGGCACAAGCATGTCTAACCTCCATTTCGCCAATAGATGACGTGAGAGGCTCAGCGGCTTATAGAAAGGAAATGTGCGTGAATTATCTCTACATGACGCTTTGGCAAATGATGAGGATGGTGAATCTATGAAACAGTCTACCACGTGGGTTGGTAAAGAGGTTGTTCGGAGAGATGCTTTAGAGAAGGCGAGGGGGCTGACGAAGTATGCCTCAGACATGTTTTTGGACAACATGCTATGGGTGGCGGCGTGCAGAAGCAAATATCCACATGCAGTGATCAAGCGGATAGATGTCTCAAGAGCTTTGAAGAGCCCCGGAGTTGTGGCTGTTTTTACACATCGTGACGTGCCCAACAACAGGTACGGCGTCTTCGTCAAAGACAGGCCCGTGTTATGCGACGACAGAGTCAGATACATCGGTGACATTGTCGCCATCGTGGCAGCGGAGTCCAAGGAGGAGGCTGAGCAGGCGGTTGAGGAAATTGTTGTGGAATATGAGCCGCTGCCTGTTGTTTCGGACCCGTTGGAGGCCATGAAGCCTGACGCGTTCCCAATACATGAAGGTGGAAACATTTCGCGAAGCACCCGCATAACCTTCGGCAACGTAGAGGAGGGGTTCAAAGCCTCGAAGGCTGTCGTAGAAAACGAGTATCGTACAGCTCCTCAAATACACATGTTTCTCGAGACAGAGGCAGGCTTCTCCTACATCGATGAAAAAGGTGTGATAACTGTTGTTGCGGGCGGCCAGTCACCATACAGAGACCATCACGAGATTGTTTCTACGCTTCAGCTTCCACCCGAGAAGGTGCGGGTTGTAATCCCACATGTTGGCGGAGCCTTCGGTGGAAAGGATGACGTCTCGGTCCAGATTTATCTCGCGCTTGTAACATGGAAAACAGGAAGACCTGCTCGCTTCGTCTGGGACAGAGACGAGTCAACAATAGCAGGGACAAAGCGTCACGCCTCGATAGTCAGAATGAAGACAGGGGCCTCAGCTGATGGAAAACTTTTGGCGAACGATGTAGAAATCATCTATGACACAGGAGCCTACACTGCTCTCGGACACGCTGTCCTCGACGTCGCTATAGAGAACTGCAACGGCCCCTACAAAATACCCAACATCGACATCAAGGCCTGGCTCGTCTACACCAACAACATGGTTGCGTCTGCGTTCCGCGGATTCGGAGCCCCGCAAGTGATGTTCGCTATGGAGCAGCAGGTTGACCAGCTTGCATACGAGCTCGGCATGGACCCTATAGAGTTCAGGCTCCGCAACGCGTTGAAAAGAGGAGATGTAATGGTTTTCGGCAACAAGCTTGAGACCAGCGTGGGGATATCGCAGTGCCTCGAGGCTGCGCAAAACCATCCCTTATGGCGTCAAAAAGAGACACTAAAGTCCGAAAAGAGTCTTCCCTGGATTAGGAGAGGGGTTGGTGTGGCGGCTGCGATAAAGGGCTTCACGCTCGGCGCGTTGCCCGACAGGGGAAGCGTGGCTGTTGAGCTTAGGCGGGACGGAGGTTTAACGGTGAAGGGAAGCTTCACAGAGATTGGTCAAGGCGTAGTACAGGCTGTGGCGCAGTTGGCCGCTGATCTCTTTAAAATAGACATCGAGAAAGTGGAAGTTGTCTTCGCAGACACAGGCAAAACACCTGACACAAGCGTAACATCAGCATCCCGCCAGCTGTTCCTCGCAGGAAACGCGTTGAAAAAAGCGGCGGAAAACCTGCTCAACCTCATCCGAGAGGTTCTGACAACCCGTTATGGGCAAAAGGTGATAGAGGCGCGGTTCGAGAACGGGTACGTAGTTGGACCGGGTTTCAGCCACTCGTTTGAAGAGGTTGCGCAGATGCTTGAGGAACATGGTCTCTCGAGAGAGGTTGTAGGGGTTTATGATGTTCCACGTGTCGAGCCCATTCCCGGCTCTCTCGAGATACCGCATCTCTTCTACATGTTCGGCGCAACATTGGCGCTCGTCGAGGTCAACATCTTGACAGGAACTGTGACAGTGCCCAAGCTCGTCAGCATAGCAGACGTGGGGAAAGTAGTCAATCCGCAGACCTTAACAGGCCAGCTGGAGGGGGCGGCGGCGCAGGGGCTTGGATTCGCACTCCTCGAAGAACCTATAATTGACAAAGGCATACTGAAGACAACCAACCTCTCCACATACCTTATCCCAAGCATAAAAGACGTCAACGAAATAGAGGTCATCCCGGTCGAGAGCTTCGAGGATGAGGGGCCCTTCGGCGCCAAAGGCATAGGTGAGATAGGCATAATCTCAGTTGCACCCGCAATAGCCAACGCGATATATCACGCTGTCCGGGTCCGGCCCAAGTCGGCGCCCATGACGCCTGAGAAAATCTATTGGCTGGTTAAGCAGGCTGGTTTAACCGTTAAATAATCGGAGACCGGTGCAAAGTCGCCGAAGTTGAATGGAGAAGCTGCTGAAGATGTCTGCTTGGGTTTATTGTTGAGCTTCGGCGGGGGTGCTTAGTTGGGTAAATATGTTGTAAAGCTTGGTGGCTCGGTTCTAGCAGACGAGATGAGCATCGAGAGAGCTGCATCTTGGATTAAGGGCCTCGTGGAGAAGGGTAACAAAGTGGTTGTCGTGGTCTCCGCTCTCAAGGGTGTTACGGATGAACTTCTCCGCAGCAGCCAGAGGCTACATCCCGACGCACCTCCAGAGATGCTTGACGAAATCTTAGCCATGGGTGAGAGAACGAGCGCGAGGCTCTTTACACTAGCTCTCAGACGACAAGGAGTCGACAGCGTCCTAGTCGACCCGGACTCACCTCATTGGCCCATAATCACCAACAACCAGCACCTCGACGCCTCGCCTCTCCTCGAAACATGTAGACAGAAGGTCTCAGAGGGCCTCGCTAAGCTCGTTGAAGAGGGGAGGGTTCCAGTTGTATGCGGATTCGTAGGCTTGACAGTCGACGGAAAAATTACAACAATGGGCCGCGGAGGCAGCGACACCACAGCCGTCGTGCTCGCAAACTGCCTCGACGCTGACGAAGTCATACTGGTGAAAGATGTTTCAGGCGTATATTCCACAGACCCGCGTAAAGATGCTGAGGCAGAGGTGCTTGAGGTGCTGACAGCTGATGAGGTTTTCCGATTAAGCAAAGGCGGCTCAAAAGTGATACACTCGAAAGCACTTCTCTATCTTCATCCACGGGGAAAAATTAGAATAGGGTCTCTGGACACTCTAGAAAACAGTGGCACACTTATCCTCGGCTCAGAGATACCGCGGCTCAACGTCGTCGTCGACGACACAAACATCACCATGGTCACGATAATCGGCGAGTCCATGGGTGAGCCGTCCAAGATAGCCGCGGCGGTGAAGTCTGTTGAAGGCGCCGGAGGAAAACTCGCAGCAGCCTCTGTGGAAGAAGAATCGCTGATACTTTATTTGCGTGGAGACGGGGAGATAGTTGAAAAGTTGCATGACTATTTTGTCCAGAACAAGCTGGGAAAAGCCGTAAGCCACTTCCCTAACCTTAGTGTGATAAAAATCTACGGCGCAATGCTTGAGCTGGTTCCGGGCGTGGTCTTCAAAGCGGTTCAACCGCTTGCCACACAGGGAGTCAACCTCTTCGGAGTATTAACGATAAGCTCATCCGTTCGCATCTTCGTCTCTACAAAGGATGTCGAAAAAGCGGTCAACTTGATAAAGAAAAACTTAGCCGAGTACATGACGCAGGAAACATGAGCCTACCCTGTTTCCTCTAAAAGCGCCAGAACAAGAATAGGCAGCGCAACTGTCGCATCTGTTTTCACGAAGACATGCCGCCCCTTTGAAGAGATTTTATGCCATGTGACGGCTTCCCTGGGCCTAGCTCCGCTTAGGCTGCCGTCATATTCATCGGCTGTTGAGATGTAGACCGCTGTATCGAGTCCCTCTCCCCCGAACTGAGACCACCAAAGCAGATGATGTTTCGATATTCCGCCGCCGATTATGAGCCCGGCTTTACGGCGGCTACTCCACATTATCTCGTTGAGAAGGTTTTGGTCTTTTTCATAGCTCAGCCTTATCTTTTTACGTAGCCACAGCTGGTATCCGAAGGCGCCGTCAAAAATTCCCGGAACCATGACGGGAACCCTATGTCTATAACACCAGTAAAGCCACGAGTTTTCGGACCCAAGCCTCTCACCAATTTTCCACAAAACCTCATAGACAGGCAGTTCAGCTCCATGTCCAAGCTCTCCGACAAGGTCCGCTACCTCACGCTCAACCACCAGCCCATAGCTTGACTGGTCGATGTAGACGTTGCCGAGTCTGTGGACGTTTTTCTCGGCGAGCTCCCAATCATCGGCGTCAAAACTGCCAACCCTGTAGCGGGACCTTGTACGGGCGATGTCGTGGTCAACGGCCCCGCAGGTTGTAAACACCAAGTCAAACCATTTTCTCCGCAGCATCTCCACAAACACCCCCCGTAGGCCTGTTGCCACAAGGTTGCCCGTGAAAGAAATCATTCTCAAACACTCTCGGTCAGACAACACATCCATGAGCAGCTGATAGGCCTCGGCGAGATGAGCCCCCATAAACCCGCCCATCCTCCCCATCATCCTGAGAAGCTCCGCCGCCGAACATCCCTTCACCAGCCTCACATCCTCAACATACATAGAATTATCCGCTTAATCGCCAGCTATAAACCCGCGAAACAATTAAGAAACCCTCTAACAGAAAAGTTTGCATGACTCTTGTAGGAATTTTTTTATCCGTGGTAGGCGGCATGCTGACCGCCGGCGGGTTCTGGCTATGCTGGGATGTTTACAAGACACAGCAGTATGAGGGCGGCGGTGCCGAGACACCTTTTCCTCTTCCCTTCTTCTCAAAATATCTCAGACGCGACGCCGCCTTCGACCTCGGTGTCTCGATGGGTGTATTGGGATACCTAATAGGTCTGATGGGCGCTTTTCTCACCTGTCAAACATAAAAGGTGGATAAATCAACAAAACTCAGGAAACAGAGGAAAAGAGATGGAGATAACTTTTCTAGGGGGATGCCTAGAGGTCGGTAGGTCGGGAATACTGGTCAGCTACAAGAACACCAGAATCCTTCTCGACTACGGCGTCATGCTCAACGACCACCCAGAGTTCCCGATGCCTGTTGAAACAAAGAAGCTCAACGCAGTTATCCTAACCCATGCACATCTCGACCACTCAGGCGGAATCCCCATGCTATACATTAACAGAAACCCAAAACTCTACACAACGTCGATGACAAGAGACACCGCGGCACTCCTCATAAAAGATTTCATAAAACTTTCAGGACAATACCTCCTCTTTGAAAACCAGGAACTGGAAAAAATGCTGCGAAACACGCGGACCTTCTACTACCGCGAGCCATTCACAGTCGGAGACCTTGAGATAGAGTTGGTTGACGCGGGACACATACCGGGAAGCGCCCAGGTCCTGGTCAACGGCGACAAAACACTCGTCTACACAGGCGACTTTACAACTATCAAGACCCGGATGCTTGACGGAGCAGATACAACCATAGGTGATGTGGACGCGGTTATAATAGAGTCAACCTATGCCCATGAAGACCATGAGCCGCGGCCGGAACTGGAGAAAAAGTTTGTCAAAGCCTGTCGCGAAGTGGTGGAGAATGGTGGAAGAGTGTTGGTGCCAGCCTTCTCTGTGGGCCGTTCCCAGGAGATTCTCTGCATACTCGCTGCTCACAACTTTCCCTACACCATCTGGCTCGACGGCATGGCGAAGAAAACACTCGAAAATTATTTGTCGGATAAAAGGTTTGTGGATAACGTGGACATCCTCGAGAAAGCCAACAGGAAAACACGCTTCGTTAAAGGACGTAGAGAAAGGGAGACGGCGCTCTCGGAGCCAGGTGTCATCGTGACCCCCGCAGGTATGTTGAAGGGTGGGCCCGCTCTCTACTATGCGCCCGAGATAGTTGAGGACGAGAAGTCGGCGATTTTCCTCGCAAGCTTCCAAATACCTGGGACGCCGGGCGAGATTCTCCTCAACCAAGGAAGACTGGTGGTCGACAACCTAGACAAGCCAGCCAACTGCATCGTTAAACAGTTCAGGTTCTCGGGACACGCCGGCAGGACGCAGCTACACGACTACCTGCGAAAAATAGAGACAAACGCCAAAGTCTTCACCGTCCACGGAGAGCCAGAGATGTGCAAAACTCTCTCAACATGGGCCCAGCAGGAACTCGGGCTCGAAGCCACAGCCCCCAGAATCAACGACACCGTAACACTTTAAATAAATCGCCGACAAACAATACAAACAAGCGGCGGTCGTCTAGCCTGGTAGGACACCAGCCTGCCACGCTGGGAGTCGCGGGTTCAAATCCCGCCCGCCGCAGCTTCGAAAAAATAATTTGTTGGAGGGTGTTCAATCTACTTTGGGGATGTTATTCCATTCTCGGTGCTTAGTAGATTGTAAATGAGATAATTTTTTAGCCACATAACACCATCCAGAAGCTTTATATTCTGGTCGAGCGCAGGAACGAATTACCGTTTCACTTGCCAGTATCAGGGCCCTTAGGAACCTCCTAGAACAAGCGCCCGTCTTCCACGTCTCAAAACATGGGGAGGAGAAATATGAGCTCTGTGTCCTCCCAGGATGAGAAGGCTGGTCAGGCGGTGAAGAGGAGGTATCTTCCACGAGAATTGCGGATAAAGGCCCACGACATGGTCATAAGGCTTCGATTGCAGGGAATGTCGTATAACAAGATAATCTACGAGGTTTACATTGCGCTCGGAGTAAGGTTATCAAAGTCACACATTAGCTACTATGTAAGAGGACTTCATAATCCAAGGAATGGAATATACATTAGTTCTCTTGAGTGTCTGATGCCTAGCGAAGACCTCGCCTTTGTAATTGGTGCTGTAATTGGCGATGGGACTACAAAGAGGACAAAATCAGGAGACTTCGTCATGATGTTTAGGGTTAAGGACAAGGAGTTCGCAGAAGAGTTCTCTAAGAGGATAGCGAATGTCCTTGGGAGACAAGCGCTAAAACCGCGGGTTCTTAAAGATGGCAGATGGGCAATAGAAATTAAATCGAAGATTCTCTATGAGCTACTTAAGAAGCCTATCGACATCGAGAGGATAAGACCATTTGTCGAACACTGTGAAAAATGCGTTGGGGCGTTTATTAGAGGGTTCTTCGATGCCGAAGGGATTGTAAGAAAAGATGGAACCATGACCGTGGTCAACACTGACTTTAATCTACTGCTTTATGTAAGGGATTTGTTAAGGAAAATCAATGTCGAGACGACAAGCGAGCCGAAACTGCATACACCAGCAGGAACATCCGTCAGAGGCCGTAATGGTAAGGTCTACAAAACCAGAAAAGACCTCTATTACTTACAAATTAGAAAGTCTTCGAACGAGAACTTCTACGACATGGTGGGATTCACTATTGATAGGAAGAGGAAAAGGCTGGAGGAATACCTGAGACGGAGAAAAAGCCGGCCAGCCTCAACCACCCCTATTTTTTCCCTATTTACACCTCACCTGTTTTTTGAAAACAATTCCATTCTTAAAATTTACCTAAAGTCCTCTAAAGCTTTATGATATGCCATTGTTGCATAGGAGATGCATGGGTAAAGACTTTTGAGAAGGTGTTTTGTGGTTTCGCTGGTTTGAGGGCTTCGGTTGTTCTGCTTTTGGCAGGGTTGCTGTTTTTGTTGGTTGCGGGTGTTGGGGGGTTGTCGCCGCCTCGGCTGGTTGAGCTAGGATTCAGTGGTACTGTTTTGCGTGTTGACTCGGATGGAGGCTCTGTGGTGGCGTTGGCTTTCCGCGACAGAGACGTGCTTGGTCTCTATTATGCGGACATCGGTTCGTATGTAGAGGTTGAGGTGGGGGCGCCGGTTGTGATGACCGTTTTTTCACAGAACTTTGCTGCAGCTCTTCTCCAGGGCGGTGGGAGAATCGCTCTGGTTGACCTCGTCTCGAAGAAAGTTGATACCGTGGAGCTGGATGCTTCTGCCTTCGCTCTCGCAGGCGACGAAACAGGTGTCTATGTTGTTTACCCACGGCTCGGCCGTGTTGAGAAGCTTGACCCTGCGTCTCGGCAGATTGAGGCCAGCTGGGATGTCCGCATCGCAGAAAATCTCAAAGCCGTCTCAGCAGCCAATGGGGTCTTCTACGGTCTCTCGGAATCTCTCGACGAATTGGTCACGCTGGGAGATAGTGTTTCACGTGTACGGCTCGACGGCTTAGGCTCATTGGTCAAGGCCTCGGGCCGGGTTGTCTGGGTTGTCAGAAGCGATGACACCGTTCTAAGAATTGTCGGCGCATCTATCACCTCCACAACACCTTTACCAAGAGCCACATTCGTCGCAGACGCCGTTGCGATGGATGATAAGCTGGTTTATGTGAGCGTTTCACGCAGGGTTGTAGGTGTCGTCGACCAGCAGGGCTTCAGAGAGAGCAGGTTAACTGAACAGGCTCCGGTTTCGGTTGCGGCATCACGCCCCAGCCGCATATGGTTCATAGACGGGCAGAGCAACAAGCTATACCTGTTGTTCGACTCCTTGCCTCCTATAATTTCGGAGAAAAGGCTGGAAACCTCAGCAGACCGCTCGACCACTGTGCGTGTAAGAGCTGGAGACCCTGACAACGACCTTGACAAAGTTGTGGTGCAGCTCTACGAGTATCAGGGAGCTTTCCCGCTTGACCCACGTACAATCCCCATGGATGAGGTAGGAGGTTTCTGGGTGGCTGTCTATCGTCCGGGCGAAGGAGTGACGAGGGCGGAGTTTTTCGTCAACGCAACGGATAAGGCGGGCAACAGCGTGTTGGAGAAAGTGGGTGAAGCCGATTACAGAAGCTCGCCGACAAGCCCACAAGTAACCGTTGTTGAGACCACCGCTCCACAGAACCCTGCCACATTCCCCATCCTCTTCTCAGAACTGCTGCTACTCATTCCCCTAATCCTCGTGGCCACGTTGTTTGTCTTTGCGCGAAGAGGCAGGAGAAAGAAGAGCAAGAAGAGATAGGTCACGAGGCTCATCTACGTCGAGCGCCGTGCCCAATCCATAGTAAATCTTTGGACAGGGGTGTAGACGCAGATGCTTTATGAAACTGTTTACGCCGAAGCATGGACGGTATCCATCCCACGTGTTTACGTAAACGATGTTTGTTCCGCGGAGTTTTTTGTCTGGACATACAACATATTCCCAACCCAACTCACAAATTGTCTTCAGGTCCGTGGCTGTTAACATCGGCAAGTCAGGTAAAATGATGAAGTAGCTTGTGGGCTTCAGTGTTTCTATAGCATGTTTGATAGCTTTGTTCAGCCCGTGACCCGGGTCAGGTATTGAGTGTCTGCCCAGCTCAGCAGCGAGAGTTTTATCCGAGGTTACCGCATAAGGCCGTAAACCAGCTTCTAAGCATGTTTTCCACACATGGTTAAACAGCTTCTTAGCAAGGCTTCGACGATTATTTGATGAGAGAACTGTTGATAGCCTTGACTTGGCTTGATCCAGGTTCTTGACCGGCAGGAGGGCCACGTTCTTCAAAGCCTGTATCCAATAGCCTTCAAACAGAAGGCTGCAAGCCTCACTCTATCCTCGAAGCTCTCCATGATTGTCCGGGTTGTCAACGGCTTCACTCCAAGCGCCTTGACATCTTTTGCCATCTCCTCGTCGGCTGTGTCAAAAACAAGTATGTCGAGAAAGTCATGATACATATCCGCTACTCCGACGGGGGAAGGCTCGTATCCCATGCTTTTCATAAGCTCCGCCGCCGGGCCGCGGAGTGCGTGGCCTCTTATGATTGGTGAGACGGCGAGTATCGTCGCGTTGCTGTTCCTCAACAAATCTCTCACGCCTGGTAGAGTAAGTATTGGCCCGATGCTGACAACCGGGTTGCTGGGAGGTATTATGAGATATTCGGCGCTGCTCAGAGCCGTGATGACCTCTTTTCCAGGCTTAGCCTTCTCGATGCCCTGGAAACGGATGTCGTGAACCTTGAGGCTGTACCGATATTTGACGAAATATGTTTGGAAAGGCAGCGGGCCAATCTCTGTCTCGACTATGGTTTTGACGGGGTCGTCGGACATGGGGAGAATTCGCCAGCTGACTCCAAGCTTTTCCGCAAGCTCTGCCGTGACCTGTGTTAGAGAGGCGCCCTCGTTTAGCCTCATGGTTCGGTAAAGATGTGTGGCGAAGTCTCTGTCACCTATCTTAAACCATGTCTCGAGCCCTAAGCGGCTTAGCATCTCGAGGGCGTTGAATGTGTCATCCTTGATGCCCCATCCCTTGGCTTCATCGCCTATTCCAGCCATCTGGTAGATTATTGTATCTATATCGGGTGAGACGTGGAGCCCGTAAAATTTTTCGTCGTCGGCTGTGTTGACCACCACCGCTCCCGTTTCGGGATGCATGACGTGTCTGAGGCCTGTGAGCAGTTTTGAGCCACCTACTCCTCCTGCCAGAGCTGTCAACAAATCGGTTCACCCCATCGATTGAGTGAAGCAACGTCGCTCAGCGGTTTTCTTCGCCCCATCGTCTCTCCACCTCTCAGTCCAATTTCCACGAAGGCCATAGGCTCAAAATCGCTCGGCAAACCCAGAACATGTTTAACAGCCTCGGGTGCGAAAAGCGGAGAACAACGCCAGCACGCGCCATAACCCAAGGCATGAACAGCTAGCAGAATGTTTTGCACCGCGGCTGCAACACTCTGCACACCCATAACATACTCGCATCTCCTGCGTTTGGAATCCCAGTATACATCCATGTCACTCATGCATAAACAAGCGACTATGATGTATGAGGCTCTCATGCTTCTACCGTTAGAAGACTCGACTATCTGCCTAGCCTTCGCCTCGTCGACGCCATCGGCCAAGAGGTCGGATAGCCACTCCCGGCCCATCTCCTCGATGAGCCTTCTCTTTACATCGGGGTCAGAAACCACCACAAAACGCCACGGCTGAGCGTTATGCGCATTAGCAGCCCACACACCAGCCTCCAAAGCCTTCAAAACAACCTCGAAAGGAACCTCACCAACCCCAAGGCTCTTCGAGCTCCGCCTACTTTTAATCAGCGTGAGGAAATCCATCAAACATGCAACGTGTAAAACCATATTTATGTTAGCCGCCATAAAGAAACTGGATGGTTGAGCTCTGGCTACGCTACGGACGAACCATGATCTTCACAGACCTCGAGGACAACTTCGAGGTCCTGGCTCCGGCGAAACTATGGAACAATTCTGAGAAGCTGGTGGAGAATCTCATGAAGCACATATCTTCAGAGACACGGGCCATCATAATTGACTATGTCCACGGCTTGACGGGATTCGATAAAGTGGTTGAAACGGTGTTTGATGCTGTCAGAAAAAGTGGAGTTGACTTGGAGAGGCTGGAGGTGTTTGTCTCGGGATGGAGATACTGTGACGAAAGCATGGAAAAAGTATTGGTTAACATGGTTAAGACAATTATTTCTGAACATGGTGTGGGAAAAATCTCGGCTCTCCCATCAAATTCTTTGGATGAGTATTCCGATGTTGTTGTTTCTCCAGCGGTTTATTGGAATGGTGATGTGCTGACTCATGAGGATTTTCTCGAGACAGTTGGGCTCAGGACCTTCAGCTGTGTCGTCGCACCTGTTGTTGGCAGAGGAGGGGTGGTGTCCGAAGTCTATTCGGGCGATGAAGTCTCTGACACCGATTTGAGAAACGAGGCGATGAAAGCATCCGCATACATACCTTCTAAAGAGCCGCAGGTCGTTGTTGTGGGAGGGCCCGGGTATCCAGTTGACTCAAGGCTTCAAACATGTTTAAACATGGCTAGCACGGTGCGGGAGCTCCCTGAAAACAAGGTCATCGTCCTAGCGCTTGAATGCTCCGAGGGCCTCGGAGGAAAAACATTCATCGACACACTTCTAAACAAGATGCAGCCAGATAATCATTATATGGCTAAAGACATCGAGTCGTGGCGGTTGGTTGCATCTCGTCAAAAAATGTGTCTCGTCACAGCTCTCCCCTCATCAATAGTTAGCCATCTACTCGCAGCGAGACAGTTCGACACACTCGACCAAGCCATGACCTATGCACGGCGGCTTAAGTCAAGGGAGGCCCATGTGCTTTTTGTGGAGAACGGTGTTGGGACGAGGGTTTTAGAATATGCGGCTGAGGGGGACGAAGCTGAGGATAAACATGGCGGCAACGCCGATTAGCGAAATTTTTCGCCAGAAAGATAGGGGAGAAACCTCGTCGAGAGGAACGATGTCCACGCTCCGCCCCATCATCAAAATCAGCAGAAGAGCCATGAAATAATAGCCGGCCAAAACCAAAAGAGCCAAAGCCGCGTAAGACGCTACAAGATGCTGTCTCCGCGAGAGGAAGCTTCTAAATATTCTGCCACCGTCCAGCTGCCAAATCGGCATAAGGTTCAACGCAGTAACAACCATTCCCAGCCATGCCGCAAATCCGACGGTCATGAAAAACGGAACATAGCCCGGCCTTTCATAAAACATCCCAATCAGGTAAAAGATTAGAGGCGGCTGCACGAAGGTGCCTTGACCAGATATAGCTTCTAAAACCTGTTGGTAACGGTCCATAGGCACCCAGACAGCGGTCTCAAAAGTGAGGAAGGTAACCAAGACCGCGACAACAAAACCCGCTACAGGGCCGCTCACACCCAAGTCAAACATGTCATCCCTGTTGGCCAAAGGCTCCTTCTGGAAAATAACAGCCCCCAATGTAGGTAAAACGCCCGGCAACCCGGGAATAAAATAGGGGAGGCTTGCCGCGACACCGTCTATTTTGGCGGAGATCTTGTGACCCATTTCATGGATAAAGATTATACCGAGAAGAGCCAATGAAAAGAGGACCCCGTTCACGATGATGGAGTTTAGTCCGAAACCTGGCGAAATTATGCTGAAGATTGGGCTGCTCGACCTGAGTATGCCGTCTACGGTTACGGTTCCCACGGTTGCTGCGGCGAGGACCAGCGGTATTTTTACATCGTTTCTAGCGGGCCGATTGTACGGAAAAACCCGCAACTTGATAACCGATTGCTCACGTCGCGCAGAAGCGAGGAAACCCATTTTCTTAAGCTCCGCCAAACAACTTTTGAACGCCACCTTGATATCTCCGTCGAGAACCTCAAACGTCAACACACCAGCCTCAAAATACGTGTTCGCCACATTGAAGTGCCTCTCCACCGTCAGCTTCAACGAGTCAATGACGCCGTCGTAGACAAAACTCATGAACAAATCACCTTACGCTAATCGAATCTAAAAAGTTTAACGAGACAACAATCCACACTATTAAACGGTGAAACAACCCCTACGTTATAGGTCCTTGGGGCCGGTGGGATTTGAACCCACGACCTCGCGGGCCCGAGCCGCGCATCTTAGACCAAGCTGGACCACGGCCCCTGTTCTACTTTTTTGAGGCTTGTATAATATGTTTATTCCAGGCGGGGAGCTATTAGGAATTCTATTTTCCCGCCTGTGAGGGGGAAGCTGAGTTTAATCGGCTTGTTTGTTGAGAGTTCTATTCCTGTTTCGTCGGAGAGTGTTTTGCTGGCCGACATGATTTTCTCGAGGTAGGCTAGGCTGAAGCTGGCTGAAACCTCTTTGTCTGTCGAGATTTCGTGGACGAGGCTGCCGTCTTTCTCGAGGCGAGTGACATGTGTCTGGACATCGCTCTTGCTTGATATGACCAGCTCGTTTGGCCTGATGATTATTCTCGCGTAGTCGCTGACTATGGTTGCGTCGTCAACCGCCTCGTAGAAGGCCGCGGTGTCTACTCTGCACCTGGCCTCGAAGGTGAGCTTGGGAACAGGTGTCGGCCCCGCTCCCGGCTCGAGCGTGCTCATCACAAACCTCCTTTCCTTGCGTGCGGCTGTGTTGGCGAAAACAAGTGTGAGACGCTTGTTAACCTCATCATACTCAATAGTTAGAGATTCGTTTCCAGCCCGTTTCAAAAACTTGTAAAGCGAAGAGATGTTAACCTTAATCTCCACAGGTTTCTCGCAGACATATTCCTCCGCTGCTTCACGGTTGAAGACAAAGTTGACGAGGCTAACATGTGCGGGGTCCATTCCCGTGAGCTTAAGAGACTCGCTATCGGCTGTGAAAGAGCCTTCATCCACTACCGCTGAAATGGCTTTCACGATGGATGCGAAGTAGTCCGCCGATGGAAGGGTTAGCTTGAAGGTAGGCTGGGATTCACTCATGCCCCCAAGTGGTGAACAGGTGAATATATTCTTGTACTGTATGACCGCGGTATTGTGGAGGTGTTTACAGGAGAATATGAACTGGGGCTTTGGCCATCACACGGATAAAAGCCGGCATAAGGTAGCGGGGATCTGGCTGAGTTGGCGCCGCGTAGAAAAAAGGTCAAGTTCGAGATGGAGACAGGCGACGGGGATAAGATAGCCATAACATTTGAGGGGGCTCTCACACGGGAGAAGCTCTACCAGCTCGCTGATTTTCTCGAGCTAGTAAGTGGAGCACCTGAGCCAAGTGAAAACATCCGCGGCAACAAGCTAGCTAAGCTGATGAGCATTGTAGAGAAGCATTTCCCCTACTCCTTCTTCACTTCCCGCGAAATAGCGGAGGCCTACCAGTATGAATTCGGCGAACCCATCCCACTCAGCACCGCTTCAACCTATTTGGCAAGACTCGCCGAGAGAGGATGGCTGGAGAGAACGGGGAGCGGAAACTTGGCGCGTTACAGAATAGTGCATGGCGAGGCTCGTCAAAAAGAGTTTGAAACGGTCTAAACGGTCGCCGCGACTTTTACGCCTTCACCGACGGCGGCCTGTGCAGCGGCTAGCCGGGCTATGGGAACTCTGTATGGTGAGGCGCTGACATAGTCGAGGCCTGCTTTGTGGAAGAATTTGACGCTGTCGGGGTCGCCGCCATGTTCTCCACAGACACCCACCTCTAGGGTGGGTTTGGTCCTTTTTCCCTCGGCTGTAGCCATTTCAACAAGCCTGCCTACTCCACGGGTGTCGATAGATTCAAATGGGTTGTGTTTGACAATGTTTTTCTCAAGATAGTCCGCCATGAACTTGGCCTCTGCGTCGTCTCTGCTGAAGCCATAGGTTGTCTGGGTGAGGTCGTTTGTACCAAATGAGAAGAAGTCTGCGACCTCGGCTATCTCAGCGGCTGTCAAAGCCGCTCTGGGCGTCTCAATCATCGTGCCCACCTTGTAGTCAATTCTCTCGCCAAGCTCCTTGAACAGGTTCTCAGCCGTTTCCTCGATTATTTTTCTCAGGTATGCGAGCTCGTTCTTCTCGCTCACCAGCGGCAGCATGATTTGGATTTTCGCCGTCTCGCCATATCTTCTCCGAACCTCTATAGCGGCAGTCAGTATCGCGCGGACCTGCATCTCATATATCTCGGGGTACCGGATGGCCAACCGGCATCCACGATGCCCCAGCATCGGGTTATGCTCCTTTAGCGCCAAAACTTTTCTGAGAAGCTCTTGTCTAGCGGCGATTTCCTTCTCGTTTCCAGGCTTTTGGACAAGCTCAAACATCTCCTTCAGTATTTCCTCGGCAGGTGGCAGGAACTCGTGTAGAGGTAGGTCGAGCAGACGCACCGTTACGGGAAGTCCCTTCATCGCGGTGAATATGCCTATGAAGTCGCTGACTTGGAAGGGCAGCAGCTTCTCAAGAGCCCGCCGCCGTTCTTCAGATGTTTCAGCCATTATCATCTCGCGGACAATAGGTAGCCTGTCGGGGGCGTTGAACATCCGCTCGGTTCTGCAGAGCCCTATGCCCTCTGCGCCAAAAGCCCTCGCCTTGGCGGCTGCCTCGGGTGTGTCAGCATTCGCTCTTACCCCAAGCCGCCTGAAACGGTCTGCAAGGCTGAGAAGCTTGTTGAGCTCCCCGGTCATCTCAGGCTCTGTGGTGGGGGCCTCTCCTAGGTAGACGTTTCCAGTCGAGCCGTCTATTGTTATCACATCGTCGTGTCGCACAGTCACTCCATCAGCTGTTACAAACATTTGCTCATCCATGTTTATTTTGATGCTTTCGCATCCCACGACAGCTGGCTTGCCCATTCCACGGGCCACAACGGCTGCGTGGCTCGTCATTCCTCCACGCGATGTCAAAACTCCCTGCGCCGCAATAATCCCTTTAATGTCCTCAGGCGTTGTCTCAGGGCGGACAAGAATAATTTTTTCACCCTTGTTACCTCTTTCCGCCGCCTCGTCAGTGTCGAAGACCACTTTGCCTGTTGCGGCGCCTGGCGAGGCGTTGAGGCCTTTTGCTATGGGTTTGCCCTTGAACGATGCGTCGATGCGTCGGTGAAGGAGCTGGTTAAGCTCCTTCGGCTCCACCCTTAGCAGAGCCTCCTCAGCAGTTATCAACCCCTCTTCAAACATGTCCACAGCTATCTTGACAGCGGCCTGCGCTGTTCTCTTTCCGTTTCTTGTCTGTAGGAGATAGAGTTTTCCGTTCTCCACCGTGAAT
>Ga0209289_100405_pt1 | contig 23014 bp, 14 predicted proteins | sample GXS110809BmetaG_FD_184121 | JGI IMG/M metagenome (GOLD analysis project Ga0209289, IMG submission 184121) | Hot spring microbial communities from Gongxiaoshe hot spring, China to study Microbial Dark Matter (Phase II) - GXS 110809B (SPAdes)... ...
GCAAGGCAGCAGGCGTCGGAAACGAACGAACTGACGGTTGCAAGTGACCATCGGGGTAGACGAGTTTTGGGGCGATTGCGCCTGCATCGGGATGAGTTTCCGCAAAGGCGACAAGTTTGTCAATGGTCTCACGGCTCAATTCCGTGTCGGGATTGAGGAGCAAAAAGTAGCGCCCTTTCGCCAATTTCGCCGCTTGGTTGTTAGCGGCAGCGTAGCCGATGTTTCGTTCGTTAGCAACCAACTTTACTTGCGGGAATTCGTTCCTAACCATTTCCGCACTTCCGTCAACTGAAGCGTTGTCCACGACGATGACCTCAAAATCCGTCTCACCAATTCCCGACTCCCAGTCCCCAGTCCCTAAAATCGCCTTCAAGCACTTTTGCAGATGCTCCCTTGTGTTCCAGTTGACGATAAGGACAGAAAGGGTCGGCTTTCCCATTGCTTTCACCAACGCAAGAGTAGCGTAAACGAAGTCTAACCGTAAACCCATGTTTTCGGTTTGCGTAGTCGTCCAAAGCGGTGAAGTGTTTAGAACATGGAAAGGCTGCAAGTTTTGTTAGGCGCTGTGGTTGACGAACCGTTTGAATTTTCGCTCTGAAAATGAGTGTGACACGATTTGAAGTGATAGACAAAATTTGAGTGACGAAAATTTTTCGTTTGGCTCAAGGAGGGGACAAGATTGCTGGCTTTGATTGTCGGCGATAAGCCAACAGACCTATACATCCTTGAAGTGCTCGCTCATGCCTGCCTTCCATTTCAGCAAGTTAAAGTGCAAAGTTTGCACTTTGAGAAAACGCCGATTTGTCTTCTCGTTGGGCGAAAGGCGCTTAATGCCCAAGAGCGGTCAAAGTTGTTTTGGTTCGTTCAGGAAGGTGGGTGCTTGATCGTGGTAGGTGAAACTAACGGGCTTGATAATTTGCTCGGTGTTCGTTCCGCCACGAAGATTAGTGAGGGCTGGATTCGCTTCGTTTCATCTCACCCAATTGGCAAAGGGTTGCAATCTTCTCTTCATGTTTTTGGTGGAGTTGCAGTTAGGGCAAGCAGTGATGCGAATGTTATCGCACAGGTCATCAACCGTGATGGTGAAGCCTATGGAGATGCCATTGTGGTCCGAAGCATCGGTAAAGGGTTTGCCATTTTTGTCTCTCCCGACTTAACTTACTCCATCGTTCACATTCAGCAAGGTGTCACTATCACGAAAGACGGAGTTCCTGCTCCTGATGGTAGCGCTCCGATTGACGACGGAATTTTAAAAGCCGAAGATGGACTTGTGCTTGATTGGGAAAGGGACAGAGTTAAGATGGGACAAAAAGCATGGGAGAAGGGACAAGGGAAAGCAAGCCGAAAAATTGTGTTCTTCGGGTTGCCCATTGCAGATGAGTTGAGGGCGTTGATTTTGCAGGTGATTTTCTTCGCTGCTCAACAGAAAGGTTTGCAACTGCCGATGCTTTGGTATTGGCAAGATGGTGCTCCTGCCTCGGGTTTGCTCTCTCACGACACTGATGGCAACGACCCAGAGTTGGGGTTTGAGTTAATCCAAGTTGTGAAGAACTTGGGCATCGCTACGACTTGGTGCGTGATTTACCCTGGTGGCTATCCGCCATGGCTTTATCGGGCAATTTTGGATTCTGGTTGCGAAATCGCTTTGCACTTTGATGCCCAAACAGGAACACCATTGACAACTTGGTCAAGAAGAAATTTGCAAGTGCAATGGCAATGGTTGAAAGATGCGACGGGCGTTGCTGCTGTCAGCAACAAAAACCACTACACTCGTTGGGAAGGGCGACTTGAGTTTTTCCGATGGTGTGAAGATTTTGGCATTGTCGCTGAGCAAAGCAAAGGGCCAAGCAAGCGGGGAACTATAGGCTTCCTTTTCGGAGGCTCACACCCTTGGCGCCCATTGGACGACGAAAGCAAAAGAAATCGCTTTTTGGATGTCTTCGCCATAAACTTGTTCACCCAGGACATAGTGACTGATGATGTTTTCCCATCAGGAATTTTCCACCCTGCAATTGTCCCTGTTAGTGTCGGTAAGTGGCTTTTGGAGCAAACAGTGAGGATGAATGGCGTGTCTCATTTCTTGTTCCACCCTGCTCACATCCGTCGGCAAGGGACAAAGACAGCGCTGGTGCAAATTGTGAATTTGGGTCGTGAGTTGGGATTGGTTTGGCTGACGAGCCAGCAAATCGTTGATTGGCTCAAAAAGCGTCGCTCAATAGAGCAAAAGGTTGACTACCGTCGTGGCGAGTGGATTTGGCGATTGAAAGCGTCTCAGAAAATTGAAGGCGTGACCTTGCTGAAACTTTTGCCAAAAAAAAAGTGCTCATCTCTCAAGGCGGATTGTTTACGGCTTTCCTTTTGCCCAAACAATCTCGTCGCTTCAAGGTGAACACGAAATTGTGCTTGCAAGATTTTGAGCCAGTTATAAAATTTTTCGCTGAAACGAAAGACTGAGGTAGGTGCTTGAAAATGAACAAGCGTTTAATTGCGGTCATCGTTGGTGCTCTAATCGGGCTTAGTTTGCAGCAAATTTTCGTTTGGGCAACTGGTGGAAATTGTGGAACTTGAGGTTTGACGGCAAGCCCTGTAGGGGCTGCTCTTTTCGGAGCAGTTTTGGGTTGGCTTCTGACAAGCGCGAAAATTGCCGATTAGAGGTGAAGGTTAATGCACGAAAGCCAATTGGCTAAAAAATTGGTTGCAACTTTGGAAGCGGCTGTCAAAGAGAAAGGTGCGGTCGGGGTGAAGTTTGTTAAAGTTAAACTTGGCGGTGTCCATTGGATTGACCCTGACGCTTTCCGTGAATTGTTTTCGCTTTTTTCGCAAGGGAAGGTGAGCGAATCAACTCAACTGGAAATTGAAGAAGAACCGCCAAAAGCCAAATGTCAAAGATGTGGCTTGACTTTCACTCCGCATGACCACCATCCCCTTTGCCCTCAATGCGGTGCCAATGAAATTGAGGTTGAGGCTGAACCTGACTTGCAAATTTTGGAAGTTGCTCTCATCATGCCGGATTGAAACTGGGGCGAGACTTGCATAAGTGAGAAGCCAAATCATCGCAACTTTGACAGCAAGATGAATGTGCCAATTAAGCCAGTTATGTTTGGAAGGTGGCTGGCTATTATTGCTGGAATTCTTCCAGCCTCTCCGAGTTGACAACCTATGTTCCAAACCAAGTAGTAAAGCAGGAAGAAAACAACACTGACCCCTACGGCAATTCCACCTCCCCGTCTCAATTTGAGAGCAATTGGTGCTCCCAGCATAGCCAAAACGAGGCAACTCAATGACATGGCAAATCGGTTGTGCCACTCAACAACATACTCGTCAATAACTTCTTTTGGGACATTCCATCTTCGCATCCTATCAATTTCCGCAGACAGCCCGGTCAAGGTGATGCGGTTAGGAGCAAGTCGTTTTTTGTCAGCGCTCAATTCCGTTGGGGGTCTCAAGGATGTTGGTCGTGAAAGATACTCAAATCGCTCACGAACCATCGGTTTGTCGGGAGCAATGATTTGGACGAAACCTTGGCGAAATTCCCAACGGTTTCCTTTCCAAATTGCTTTCCTCGCTTCCAGATAGACCCTTTCTCCGTTTTCCATTGTCTCCAAAAGCCAAAGGTCACGCAGTTCACCTTTTTGTGGTTCAAATTGGTTAGCACTTAAAATCAAACGAGGGGCTTTGAGCGGCTCAGCAATGAAAAGCCCAACCGTTACACCTGACCGCTCTCTGTATTTCCAAAGCAAAGCATCAGCAGCGCCATAGGTGAGTGGCGTCACGAAAGCGTTGAGCCAAAATGAAAGGAAAGAGATGAACAAAGCGAGCACACCGATGGGCAAGAGCAATCTTTGAAAACTTATCCCCGAAGCAAGTAAAGCGGTGATTTCCAAATCATGGCTCATCCGACCGATGGTCATGACTACGGAGAAAAGGGTAGTGATGGGAATGCTCCAGATGAAAATGTAGGGCAAAGCCAAGAGAACCCACACGAATACTTCGCTTAATGGTGCGTGAAGTTCAAAAAGCAATTCAACGCTTTTGCGCAAAATTTCTCCGACCATCAAAAAGCCAGAAAAAACAGCCAACCCGATCAACCAAGCAATTGCCAACTCTCGCAAAAGGTAACGGTCAAGGGTGGTCATAGTATTTCAACCCCTCCAAGGGTATGAGCCATCACAGTTCAAAACTTTCGCCCAAATAGTAGCGACGAGCAATCGGGTCATTGACAATTTCTTTGGGCGTCCCTTGAGTTCGGATTATGCCTTCAGAGATGATGTAACTTCTGTCAGTGATTTTCAGTGTCTCACGGACATTGTGGTCAGTGATGAGGATGCCGATGCCCCTTTGCTTCAATTGAGCGATGATGCGCTGAAGGTCTTCAACGGCTAACGGGTCAACTCCCGTGAAAGGTTCGTCAAGGAGCAAAAATTTCGGATTGGTGGCAAGAGCCCTTGCAATTTCAACTCGCCTTCGCTCACCTCCAGACAAAGATTGACCCAAATTGCGTCGGACTTTTGTTAGGTTCATCTCCTCCATCAGTCTTTCAGCAATCTCTTTTCTTTGTTTTGGCGGGACACCTTTCATTTCCAAAACGAGGGTGATGTTCTCTTCAACCGTTAACTTGCGGAATACGGACGGCTCTTGCGGAAGGTAACTAATTCCCATCCTTGCTCGGCGATACATGGGCAAATTGGTGATTTCTTGCCCATCAAGGAAGACCTTTCCACCATTGGGTAAGATAAAGCCCGTGAGCATGTAAAAACTCGTCGTCTTGCCAGCGCCGTTAGGTCCTAGCAAACCGACAACTTCGCCCTGCCGAACTTGGACGGTCACGCCATTGACTACCCACCTTTGCCCATATCGCTTTTTCAAATCGCGACCTTCCAAAATTGAAAAGCCGTTATCCTTCATCTTTAGTCACCGCTTTTGCTGCTCCAATCCAATTTGGCATCTCCCTTAAGAGAGAACTGCATCATCGTCGTTTCGCCTTCCAATTGGTCAGCAGAGGCGTTAAACTTTTCTCCTTCAATTTTGACTTGCCCTGTTCCAGCAAGTTGTCCTGTTTCCCAATTCCACTTCAAAGCCTTCAAATTTGCTTTCAACTTCGCCAGCATGGCTACTATGGTGACACCACCTTGCATTTCCATTTCTCGCTCTTTGAACCGAACAACGATGGTTGGGGCGCGGAAAATGGTGACAACTTTTCCATCGCGAGTAACTTGGCAAATTCCGTTTTGAGTTGTGGCTACCCGTTCGCTTGTATCGTAATGGCTGGAAACAAACTGAAGCGTCCACTTTTCCCTCCGTTCAGGAATTTCAGCAACCAATTGCCCTCCTTTGACTTTTAATGTTTTCCCTTCATTCCGATGAGCGGGAAAATTTCGTTGCAAAATCTTGGTTTCGCTCCCGATTTTCAAAGCCATCCGCCACGCTATCAAAAGCGCGACGATTAAGGTGCTGAAGCCAATCAATGCCCAACTTTCTTGCCTCAATTTAGTCACCTTTTCGTCAAGGTTCTCACAAAATTTTTCAGCCTTCACTTCTTTTGAAAGCGCTGTTATAATTTTGTGTCGTCAAAATTGCTGGGGCGTGGTGCAGTTGGTAGCACGCGGGACTCTGGATCCCGAAGTCCCTGGTTCGAAGCCAGGCGCCCCAGCCAAAATTTTTTTTTACGGCTTTTTTCAAGGGGTGGACAAAGTGGAGGCGAGATTTGAGGCAAGAAGTGCTTCCAAATTGTGAGTTTCCGCCACGAGGTCTGGGATGAACCCAAATTGTTGAAGAGCCATAGCAGTGTCTTCACCAAAAGCGACGAATTTGCTAACCCTTGAGGTCAATTGGTCTAACGAAGTTACCTTCGCAAGTTTGTAAACAGCACAGGGTTGAGTGAACACAAAGGTGTCAACTGGTTCTTTTAACAGCAGACTGAGAAAGTCTTTTGTTGCAGTTTCAAACTCACCCCATCCAACTGCAACCTCCTCAACTTCTTCACCCAACTTTCTCAACTGCTCAACAAGTTCGGTCAGGGTTTGGCAACTGTGCCAAACTAAAAAGCGTAAAAGTTTCTTCACCCCTTGATCGTTTGTCCCGTTGTCAAGGACTTTGGCTTTGAATTCTGTGAAATCGCCCCTTTTGATGACAGCATCGGGAGAGATGCACAACTTAGCCAGGGCTTGAGCAGTTCGCTTTTCAACGGCTGCAAATCTCATTTTGGCAAAAGTCCTCAAGTCAATGTTTTCGCTCATTGCGAATTTGACGAAAGCCTCAACACTGTGGGGACAAGCAAAGACCAACCAATCGCTGCCTGATAGCGAGTTTTTATCAAGGTTTGATTTTGCCCGAAGGGAAGTCTCCCTCTTTGTCCACAGGAGAGGCAGCCTTATCACCTCTGCCCCTAACCTTTCAAACCACTGAGCAATTTTTTGGTCTCCTTCATCAAGGCAGGTGAGAGAAATGCACTTGCCAAACAAAGGTTTTCGCTCATACCAAGCCAACTTCTCACGCAAATGAACAACATCGCCGACGATGAGAACTGATGGAGGTCGGATATTTTCGGCTTTAGCATAGTGAACCAACTCACCCAAAGTTGTTGCGATTACTTTTTGGCGTGATGTTGTTCCCCACTCAATCATCGCAGCAAGGGTTTGAGGTGATTTGCCACCTTCCAAAAGTTTTCTGACAACCTTTTCAATTTCACCAACTCCCATCAACACGATAACCGTGTCGGCTACTGCAAGTTGCTTTAGGTTCGCTCTTTGCCCATTTTCGTTCAAAGGCGAATTTCGCCCCACCGTCACAACGAAACTTGAAGAAAATCTCCTATCGGTCAAAGGGATGCCCGCATAGGCTGGGACAGCGAAAGCCGAACTAACCCCAGGCACTATTTCGTAAGGAATGCCAGAATTGACTAATGCTTCAACTTCCTCCGCACCCCTGCCAAAGACAAAGGGATCACCATTTTTGAGCCTGACGACAAATTTGCCCTCAAGGGCTTTTGAGATGAGAACTTCGTTGACCCAATCCTGAGAAACACTTTCGCCATCAGGTTCTTTGCCAGCGTAAATCAACTCCGCATCAGGGCGAGCGAAAGCAAGGATTGAAGTTGGGACAAGCCTGTCGTAAACCACAACATCGGCTCGCTCCAAGTAATTTTTGGCTTTCAATGTCAGTAACGCTGGATCGCCAGGACCAGCACCTACGATACAAACGAAGCCGAATTTTCTCACCTCATCAAGCATTATTATCACCTTGCCCAAGATTTTCATCCTTTGTGATCGTCAACCTCCCAACGAGCGATAAAACTCAATTAGGATTTGAGCCACTTCGGGACGAGTTATTTCTGGTGGTGGCAATTCTCCCATCTTCAACTGATTGCGAACTTTCGTCCCACTGAAGTAAACTCTGTCTTCTACTCCGTGAGGGCAAACTTTGCTTGTCGCCATGTTCTCGCACTTTGAGCAATAAAAGGAGTCATCAAAGAAAATCGGCACAATACCAATTTCATCCAGCGTGAACTGGTCAAAAATTCGGTGAGCAGCAAAAGGGTCGTAAAAATTGCCTACGCCTGCATGGTCTCTGCCAATGATAAAGTGTGTGCAGCCATAGTTTTTGCGAACTATGGCGTGGAAAATAGCCTCCCTTGGACCAGCATACCACATCGGCGACGGATTGACAGCAAGCACAACCCGCTCTTTCGGGAAATACTTTTCAATCAAAACCTCGTAGCACCTCATGCGAACTTCTGAGGGTATGTCATCGGATTTAGTTGGACCGACGAGAGGGTGAAGAAGTAAGCCGTCAACTGTTTCAAGGGCGCACTTGACAATGTATTCGTGAGCACGATGGAGGGGATTGCGGGTCTGGAAACCAACGACGCGCCTGTAACCGCGTGAGATAAAAACTGACCTTGTTTCCTTCGGTGTCAAGTAATGGGCTTTTATGGACGGATGATGTTCAGGTAACTTAATAGCAATTATCTCACCACCAACCAACCACTCAGGTTCGCTGTAAATCCTTTCAACTCCTGGATGACTTAAGTCCTTAGTGCCATAAACCTCTTTAGCCTCAATTCCCTTGTCTCGCTTGAAAATGTCGCTCACCTTAATGACGGCGTAAACATCTTTAAATCCGCCGTCGCATATCGCTGCTAACTCCGAGCGTTTCACATCTTTGATGAAATCTTCAGGGATAGGCAAAACAATAGGGATTGACCAAACAAGTCCGTTAGGCAACTTCATGTCGTAGACAACAGACCAATAAGCCTGCCTCTCCATAAAGCCTGTTATCGGGCTGTAGCCACCAATGGCAATCATCTCAATGTTGGCAACGGTAACAGCACTTGCCGGGATTTTCGGCAACTCTCGGCTGCGTCTAACCCATTCATCCTTCTCCTGCACATTAGCCAAACGATTGATAAGAACACCTCCGTGAGGTTCTGGCAAACCATTGAACTTCGCCATTTGAGACATCACCTCATTTTGCTTTTTGGTTCGGCAAAGAAATTACGACTAATGTGAATTATAAACTCAAATTTTACGGGACGCTACATGTTCATGGCGAAGTTTGCAGGCGGAGAGATTACCTTCGGATGGCGACAAGGGAACGGGCATATATTGGTTCGAAGAGGTTGCTTATCACGACGGCATCGTGTCTTCCTGAGGCGTGGATAAACATCCCGTTGCCGATGTAAATTCCGCAGTGGTCAATTCGGCTACCTTTGATGGCAAAATAAAGTCGGTCGCCAGGTTTCAAATTTGACAGAGAAACTGGCAACCCTACTTTTGCTTGTTCCGCTGCGGTTCTCGGCAGCCTAATGTTGAGATTTGCGAAAACCCTTTGGACAAAAGCGGAGCAATCCAACCCTCTCATAAGCGATGTTCCACCATACCTATACGGCACGCCCAAGTATCTTACTGCTTCTGCAACGACCTCATTGCCTCCTTGCATCTCTTGACCGCCGAAGGCTTGCATTATCTCATCCCAGAAAATTTGTTTGCTTTCCTTGCGCACATCGGTTTGGCGAACCCACCCTGTTGCGCCGTTTATCATGAGGACACCATACCAACCGCTCCGCTCACTTGTGATTACCAACTGAGTTCCTTTAAGGACACGACTCCAAACTGGTGAATTTTTGTTAGGCGAACTTCTGATAGAAGCCACAGCAGAAACAACTGTTCCAACATATCCGAAAATTCTGGGCGCTGGAAGAATTGGGATGCTTCTTGTTGAAACTGTTCGTATTTTTGAAGGGGCAGATGGGATGTTCGCCGAAGTTTGAGTTGGCTTGGTGGGTTCATTCTCAACCCTTTGCTCAAAAACGGGAATGACCAGAACTTGCCCAGGCGTCAACGAGTCATTGGCTACCAAATTGTTTGCGTTAGCAATAGCGGTGACGGTGACGCCAAATTGCCTTGCGATGCTATCAAGGGTATCCCCTTCCCTCACAGTATAGACCCAGTAGGTTCTGGCAAGGAATGAACCAGAGGAGGAAGTCGGGCTTTGAGAAGTTTGCTGAGAGGGCTTGATTTGATGATGCTTAGAACTTTGAGAAACGGTTTGTCCTTTCACAGGCACTAAGACAACTTCACCTTGTCTCATCCTTTGGTCTGAAACCATTTCGGGGTTAACACGAAGTATGTCTTGGACGCTGACATTGAATCTCTTTGCAATCTCCGAGAGTAATTCGCCTTCTTTCGCCGAGTAAATCTTGTAGGCTGTCCCAACCTGAGCAAAACCGAGCATTGCCGTTAGGCTCAAAATCGTGACTGCTGACACCAACTTCATGCCAATCACCAACCTGCACTCTCAAGGCTGAATATTGCCTTCCAAAAGGCAATTTACTCGCAGACATTCAGGTTGCAAACTTTGCCTGCCAAAAATCCAGCGTAAGGATACCACATAATTTTCTGGGATGACAATGGAAATTGGCGCTACATTTTTGAGTGGCGGCGTAAAACTCATTAAAAAGAGGCGATGAAAAAAATGGCGGAGAAATCTGAACTTGAGTTTCTCGTCTCATTGGGGCAAGTGAGTTGGCAAATGGTTCAACAGGCGAAAAGTTGGGTTAGCCGAAACTTGCCACGAACGCCGTTAATTGAACTCCCCGAACTTTCAGAGTTTCTTGGCATTCGTTTGCTCCTTAAAGCAGAGAACCTGCAATGGACAGGTGCGTTTAAAATTCGTGGCGGGCTTGTCAAGTTGCTGAGTGTTTCAGAAGATGTCAGAAGGCGTGGTGTCGTTTGTGCTTCAACAGGAAATCACGGCAAAGGCATTGCTTTCCTTGCACGAAAATTCGGCATACCTGCTTGGGTCATCGTGCCGGAAGGGACACCAGCCGTTAAAACCGAAGCGATAAAGGCTATGGGATCAAGGCTTATCCGTTTTGGCGAAACTTATGCCCAAGCGGAAGACTTCGCAAAAACCTTTGCCACCGAAAGGGAACTCGTCTATGCTCCAAGTTTTGATGATCCTTGGGTTGTCGCCGCACAAGCAACTATCGCTTGGGAAATTCTTGAGGATGAGCCTGAGGTTGACACGATAATTGTCCCTGTTGGTGGCGGCGCTTTGCTGGCTGGGACTTTGATTTCCGCAAGGAAACTCAAACCTTCCCTCAGGGTCATCGGCGTTGAATCTGAAGGAGCACCAGCCTTGACAACTTCCCTCTCCGTTGGTGAAGTTGTGACTTTGCATGAAGTTCACACTTTGGCTGAAGGCATTGCTGTTTCACGACCTGGTGTTGTCCCATTTCAAATCGTCCTCAAACTCCTTGAAGAACCGCTGGTGCTTGTCAGCGATGAAGAAATGAAGGAAGCAGTGAGAGAAATTGTTAAGTTCGGCAAAATCGTCCCAGAACTTGCTGGTGCAGCGTCGTTGGCAGCGTTGCTTTCAGGCAAAGTTCTTGTTGAACCCAAATCCGTCGTCGCTTGCGTGGTCACAGGAGGAAACATTGACTTTGACCTGCTGCGGGAAATTTTATGAGTCGCAAAAGTTTGAAGTTGTAACCGAGGTTTACCGTCAAGTTTGATCTTGAACAATCAATGCACAACGCTCAAAATTAAACGCTCAAAGCAGAAATGAGTGCTCAAAAAGTGCTCAGGTAGGAGATATGAAACTTCTTGCGTGATAGTGGATAAGCCAATTTGCTTCCTTATTCTGTCAACATCTTTTCCTCTTCCTACTCCCTCCACTCCATCCCCATCCTTCTCATCTGCCCCATGTTCACCAACCCTGCCAATATCTCCACCGTCTCAGTGTATCCCTTCCCCCTCCCAAGATACCTTCCGCCAAATATAAGCATTGCTCTCGTGAAGTTCAAAAAGGAAACCTAAAAGGGCAAAGGTAAGATAGTGGCGAAGAAAGAAAAGGGTCATAAAGACCCTCTCTTGCAAAGACAACTTGAACTTTCCCCCTGCACCTATCACTTTTCCTTCTTGACAGCCCCCTCCTTTCGTAATCTGGATAGGCTTTTTTAAGAACAGCCATAAGTTCATCAAATTCTTGAAGAGAAATTCCAGTAAGGCGACGAAAGAGGTTAGAGGGACTTTTTGGCTTTTTCTAAGTTGAGCATGGTCAATTCCACCTCTTTGCATGAGGCTTGGATTATAATGGTAGCAGTATCAAAGCCATAAGGCAATGACGCAATAAGTTTAGTGTAACGAAACTCATTGACGAGTAGGAAGCGATATGTTAAATGTGTTAAATTGGACAACAGTTCGCTTTGGGAGGTGAAAACGATGAGGCAACTGTTAGTGATATTTGGATGTGGCGTTTTGTTGGTGTTGGTGACTATCTGTTGCATAATGGGAGGCGGGCGGTGGAATGCCTTCGCTGCGCCAGATCAAAGTGGGCAAATATGGGCTTTAATCGTCGGCATCAACACTTACCTTTACGACGACACTCAAATCCCCGACCTAAAGTATGCTGTTGCCGACGCTAAATTGTTTTATGAACGGCTTATTAGCCCCAGCGGTTTCGGTATCCCACCAGGTAACATCGTGCTTATGACGGACGATACTGACCACCCTGAGTGGAAACCGACAAGAAACAACATCATCGCCATGTTGGAGACATGGATTACTCAGGCTAAGGAAAATGACATGGTCATTGTCTACTTCTCATGTCACGGAATGGAATTTGACGGCAAAACTTATCTGCTTGCTGCTGACACAAGGTATGCTAACCCCAAAGAAACGGGAATCGCCCTTCGTGAGCATGTCATTGATGTCCTAACAACAAAATGTCGGGCAAGGCGCAAGATTTTGATTCTTGACAGTTGTCACAGTGGTGGTGGGCGAGGGGCTGCACCTATGACAAAGCAAATGAGAGAAGAGATGACACCTAGAGGTTTTAAACCCCAACCTAAACCCACAATGCCTACAGAAATCTCCTTCTTCGCCACAATCAGTTCATGCAACATTAACGAGATTGCTTTGGAAGACCCGAAGTTGGGGCACGGTGTTTTCACTTATTACCTTGCCCGCTACTTAAGCCAAGAAGGGGACAAGAATGGCAACAAAGTTGTTGAATTGTCGGAGTTGTTTGACCAAGTTCGTGATGCCACAACCCGTCATGCTGCTCGGTTAGGCGCTAAGCAAAACCCTATTTTGTTGATGCCCCGTCCTCCTGACCCATCAGAAGTGCCATTACTTACCGTTCGCCCTGAACCACCTAAGCCGACAGGAACATTAGCCGTTGACGCCGAACCTTGGGCTTGGGTCTATTTATCAGGCAAGAAACTCTCTGAAACTCCCTTGCTCTTGAGAAATGTCCCCGTTGGCACATATCGCTTGAGGCTAGAACATGAGAAGTTTGGTGTTAAAACTGTCTACATCACTATTGAGGAAGGCAAAACTGTTAGCGTCAAAGTCAATTTCCTGAAGAATGAGGTTCTGATTAACGGTCAACCTGTTGAAGCGACAGGGATAGAATAAAACGCGAGATTTGGCTTTACCGATCGCGCTCAATTGCCCATGCCATTGGCTTTAGCCAGTGGTTGATGGCGAAACGAATAAGCGCTTGAATTTATTCGGCGAAAAAAGTAGGGGCACATGAAATGTGCCCGAAAAATTGTAAGCGAATTTTCATCCACAAAAAAATTCGCCAACTGAAGTTGGTGCTTAGTGAAGGCGTCAACGACTACGGGCTAAAGCCCGTAGCATGAAGTGAATGCAGAAATTTGTCATCAATTGTGACACGATGCTGTGCTTAACGGATTTGTGGTAACAAAGGGGGCATAAAAAAGATGAGTAAATGGAGGGTGCCTGTTTGCTGGTGGACAGCATTGTTGCTTGGGGCAGTGATTTCGCTTAGCATTTACGCTCAACAGGATCAGGAGAAAAATCCAAAAAGCACCTCTGTCCAAGAAGCCATAAGGCTCTATGAGCAAGCCCGATTCTTGGAAGCGAGGGAAGCAGCCCAAAATGCCCTAAAAAGTGAACTGCCACTGAAAGAGCAAATTGCTTTGAGGGAATTATTGGCTTTCGTCGCTGTCGCAACTGATGAGCACCATTTGGCTCAAAGTTACTTTGTTGAAATTTTGAAACATAACCCAGATTACAAGCCTGTAAAGGAGTCGCCGAAAATCCAGAGGGTTTTTGAGGCGGCGAGGTTGCGTTTACGATTGGAACAAGCAAGGGATGCCTACAGGAAAGGTGATTTGGAAAATTTAGGCAGTTTTGCTAAAGCAGCATTGCAAGCGGAGTTAACCCCTGCTGAACAGGTAGAGGCACTTTGGTATGTCGCTTACTATCAAGTTGCCCTTGGCGACGAACAAGGGGCAACTCGCACTTTCAAGGAGATTTTGAAACTCAAGCCTGATTTCAAAGTATCGCCTGATGCATCGCCAAAGTTACATCGTGTTGTTCAAACTGTTACAACACCTGTGCTCAGTGGCAAAAAAGGAGGCGGTGGAGGTGCAGGTGCTGCAATTGGGGCATTGGCAGTTTTAGGTGGTCTCGCTGCTGCTTTAGGCAAAGGAGGAGGTGGAGGTGGTGGCGGAACACCACTGCCACCACCAACAGGAACTGTTGCTGGTTATGTCTATCAAGGCAGTTTGTTTATTGTCCCTAGTCCCTCAGATGCTCCATTCCCATCGCAACCTGTTGCTAATGCGATAGTAGGGACAGGCGGACTGGTGTATTACACTGATACCACAGGCTATTTTGCACTTACTGTTGCTGTGGGCACACACACCCTTTGGGTAACAGCAGGCGGTGAAACGCTACGACAAACCATTGTCGTTCGTGAAGGTTACCAAGTTCTTGGACCTATAAATGTCCCCCCATCTGGCACACTTAATATCAATTCAAGTCCGTCTGGGGCAAGGATTTTCATTGACGGCATTTACACGGGAAAAGTAACTCCTACCACTTTAAAGGTCATAACGGGTTCTCATCAAGTGACTTTAACAAAGTCAGGGTATAGGGATGAAATCTTCAACATTTTAGTTTCTTCTGGCTCAACTCAAACGGTCAACAAAACCTTGCAACCGACAACGACAAACCGCCCACCTAATAAGCCAGCAAACCAACAACCTGCTAATGGTGCAGTGATTAACACACTCACTCCGACATTGCGAGCATCATCCTTTTCCGACTCTGATGGTGACAGTCACAAAGCAAGTCAGTGGCGAATAAGGGAGCAAGATAGCACAAGTTATGTATGGGATAGTGGAGAAGACAGGACGAACAAGACAAGCATCGCTGTCCCTTCTGGCAGGTTACAGTGGGGCAAGACATATCTATGGCAAGTTCGCTACCAAGACGAACATGGTTCATGGTCGGAGTGGTCTGATGAGACGAGTTTTCATACAAACCCCCTGACCCTCCAATGGTCCTTTGCCACAGGATCGTCAATTATGTCTTCACCTATTTATGGCGACATAGATGGTGATGGGAGACTTGAAGTCGTTGTGGGGTCGGATGATAACAAAGTCTACGCCATCAACGGGGAGAATGGAAGCAAACTTTGGGAGTTTGAGACGGGAAACTGGGTGGATTCCTCTCCTGCCCTTGGTGACATAGATGGTGATGGGAAACTTGAAGTCGTTGTGGGGTCGGATGATAACAAAGTCTACGCCATCAACGGGGAGAATGGAAGCAAACTTTGGGAGTTTGAGACAGGAGCCTATGTGACCTCCTCTCCTGCTCTTGGCGACATAGACGGTGATGGGAAACTTGAAGTCGTTGTGGGGTCATATGACAGTGACAGCAAAGTCTACGCCATCAACGGGGAGGATGGAAGCAAACTCTGGGAGTTCGCTACGGGATATCGTGTGTTCTCCTCTCCTGCTCTTGGTGACATAGACGGTGATGGGAAACTTGAAGTCGTTGTCGGGTCGAGTGACAACAAAGTCTACGCCATCAACGGGGAGGATGGAAGCAAACTTTGGGAATTCCCGACAGGGGGCGCTGTGCTCTCCTCTCCTGCTCTTGGTGACATAGATGGAGATGGGAGACTTGAAGTCGTTGTCGGGTCGGATGACAACAAAGTCTACGCCATCAACGGGGAGGATGGAAGCAAACTCTGGGAGTTCGCTACGGGATATCGTGTGTTCTCCTCTCCTGCTCTTGGTGACATAGATGGTGATGGGAAACTTGAAGTCGTTGTGGGGTCGGGTGACTACAAAGTCTACGCCATCAACGGGGAGAATGGAAGCAAACTTTGGGAATTCGCTACGGGAGATTATGTGGTGTCTTCTCCTGCTCTTGGCGACATAGATGGTGATGGGAAACTTGAAGTCGTTGTGGGGTCATATGACAACAAAGTCTATTGCCTTGACCTTGGAGAAGGCAGTTATAACCCCAATTTGCTTCCTTGGCCGATGTTCCATCACGACCCCAACCGAACTGGGCTTTATGAGCCTCCACCGACACGGCTTCGGTTGGTTAAGGAGAGGCACAAGGACTTAGGTTGGTCGTTTACCGTAATAGCAATGGCGCAAGATAGGCAGAGAGCGGAAGTGGTGCTTGGTGTTGCGACCTCTTTAGATGAAGCGAAGCGGATGTCTGAAGTTTTCCCTCCCAATCGCCAAATCGCATCATTACAACTTCTGGCTATTCAGGCTTCGGAGAGAGGCGAGGCTAAAACTTATCGCTCCCTTTATCGGCACGGTTTGAGCAAGCAAGAATGGCAATTGGTGCTAATCTGTCCACATGAGAATGGGGAAGTGGTTCTTACTTGGGGCGACCTTAGCCAAGTTCCAAAACAGTATCGGTTGTATCTGATTGACGAATTGACTGGCAAGCGAATTTACATGCGCACGAGTTCAAGTTACAAGGTGGAGCAGGGGACAAGGGACAGGGGACAAGGTCTTGAGCGACGATTTTTGGTCATTGCAGACCCAACTCCTTCTGGGAAGTTGCAAGTTTTCGTTAACGAAGTTGTGCCAATGCGAGGTGGAGGTTGGCTCATCGGTTACACTGTAACGAAGCCAGCAAAAGTCTTAGGCGAAGTTAGGACATTGACAGGGAGGCTGGTGAAGCAACTGCCTACAAGCGAGCAAGTGAAAGCGGGCAGAGGCAATTTGGTTTGGGATGGAAGAAGCGCTGATGGCTCACTTTTGCCCAAAGGTGTTTATCTTGTCAAATTGGTTGCGATGACGGATGAAGGAGAGCAAGTTCAAGCCGTGCGAACAATTTTTGTCCGATGATGGGGAAGAAAAATGTAGGGGCACATGAAATGTGCCCGAAAAATTGTCAGGCAAATTTTCATTCGCCACAGGAATCCGCCGATTAAAATCGGCGCTCAATGAAGTCGTCAAAGACTACGGGCTAAAGCCCGTAGCATGAATTGATTGAGCATGAATTGAGCGTGATTTGCTTTGCCAACGCTCAACGCACAATGCGGAACTCACAACGCAATTGCGGTATAGAGCGAAAGGGCTTTAGGAGGTGCATTTTTATGAGGCGCATGGGGCTTTTGGGTTCAATAGTTGGAATATTGGGGCTATTGATGGTGACTGTTCTTCTTGCGATGCAGTCTTCACCCCAAAGTGGCGAGCGGTATGCTGTCTTGATTGGGATTGAGAAGTATCCTAATTTGGTGCAAAGACCTGATTTGAAAGTGAATTTGCCAGGACCAAGAAACGATGTGGAGAAGATGAGGGAATTACTTGTCAACCGTTTTGGTTTTAAGCCTCAAAACATTCGTGTCCTCTTGGATGCAGAGAAACCTGACATTGAAGATGCCATCAGAAACTGGTTGCGCCGGAGGCTGCATGTAGGGGATGTAGCGCTCATTCACTTCAGCGGTCACGGAACACGAATCCCTGACCAGAACGGAGATGAACCTGACAGGAAAGATGAGGCTTTGGTTTGCAACAATTTTCATCCAGCAGTGACAAAGTTGGAGCATCTCATTTTAGATGACGAGTTGGCTCAATGGTTGAGGGATTTACAAAGGCGTGGTGCTCATGTCACTATGATTGTTGATGCTTGCCATTCAGGGACAGTTTATCGCGCTATTGCCTGCGTTTCCCGCTATGTAGAGCCATCAACATCCTTAGTTCAAGAATTAGGGGGTTGGCAAGAGGAAGGAGAAGAGAGGTTTCTCTTTAGGGGCGCTACTGCTGATGACAATGCGCCTGTCTGGATGATTTCCGCTGCCCGTGATGACCAAACTGCTGTCTCTGCCCGTTTTCCGAAAGTAGGTTGGATGGGAGCACTTACTTACCACTTAGTCAACTACCTTGCAGGTTCAGAGCAATTGCCAACCTATGCGCAACTAATTGACCACTTGCGCCGCACTGTTCAAGTTCGGTTTTGGCAAGAGCCGCAAGCATCTGGACCAAACCTTTTAGCAACTTGGCTTAATGTGCAAATTGGTGCGCCAATTGCTGTCGCTCAACAACCTGAACCACCAAAGCCGCCAGAACAACCTTCAAAACCGCAAGAGCCAACTAAACCGACAGAACAACCTTCAAAACCGCAAGAGCCATCAAAGCCACAAGTTAAACCGCCTGTTCCGTCACAACCGTCAGTAATTGCGCCCTCGCCTGTTACTTCTCCTTTGGTATCACCGCCTTCACCCATTCCACCTGCTGCTCCTATTATCGCTGTCTTGCCATCCGATTCACTTCGTGTTGAGAAGGTTTGTGTGTTTGTTCAAGACTTTGGTGAAAAGGCAAAGGTGGTGCAAGAAAGTTTGAACCGATTGGGTTATGTCCAAGTTGTCAGTTCGGTTGATTCGGCAGACCGAATACTTATCAGGCAACCCAAGGCACCTTTTGCTGCCAATTTGACCTTGCGTGACGGTTTCATTGAAGAGCAAATATCCGCTAACACAGTGGCGGAGTTAATTCAGCAGTTGCGACCGAGTTTGGTTAAGGCTTATGTGCTTAAGCGATTGACTACATTGCACCAACCTGACACATCGTTGGCGCCGATCCTTGAAATCGTCAACGAAGGTCAAAGGGCATTCCGTGTTCGCCCTAACGCATATAATCCTGTCGGTCATGTTGTTAAAATCGGCACAAGAACTGTTTTCCGATTCAAAGCAGCCCAAGACTGCTACTTGACACTCATTGATCTGCCCGTGTATGGACCTTTAACAGTTTTGTTCCCGAACGCTTACCATCAGGACAATTTCGTCAGAGGCGGCCAGTGGGTAACAATCCCATCTCCTGATATGCCATTTGAAATTGTCGCAGATAGACCGACTGGGAGAAGTATCGTCATCGCTATCGCTTCAAGAACACCTTTAGACCTAAACTTGCTGAACCTAACCATGCTAAGCCAAGAAGTGATTTTTGCTTCAGCGCGAGATATAGAGGCAGGTGTTGAACTTTTCCTAAGGGATAGAGAACAAGCCATTTTACCTGCTAAAGGCTTCGCCGTTGCTTATGTCGTGGCTGAAGTTGTTGAGTAAGGTATTTCACTTTCCCTAAATTTGTATCGGATGGATTTCACCCATCCCTACGAAAAACCTATGTCGGGCGGATTTCATCCGCCCCTACGAAAAACCTATGTCGGGCGGGTTTCATCCGCCCCTACGAAAAACCTATGTCGGGCGGGTTTCATCCGCCCCTACGAAAAACCTATGTCGGGCGGGTTTCATCCACCCCTACGAAAAACCTATGTCGGGCGGATTTCATCCGCCCCTACTAAAGAAAATTTGGTGAACTTTTGGTGGCTCAGGGGAGCCACCATCCAGATAAAAAAACAGATGCAGGTGAAGCCAGCCCGAAAATGAGCGAGCAGATTAAATCCGACCCTACAATTCGCCAGCGATAGAGAGTGGTAGGTTTTCCGCACACCCAAATAAATCATTTTGTAGAAATCCTTCAAAATTCGGGAATGAAAAGGTAGGGCGGGGTTTTAAACCTCGCCGAATTTTACCGATGGCAAGGAAATTTTGCTGGCACAAGGGACTATTCGGCACGTTAGAAAACCGTGCCCTAACTTTGCAATTTGCCATCGCTAAAAAGATTTCTACAGAGCCGATTAAGTCATAGGTTTGGGGGCGCAAATTGAGATGAGTGAAAAAATTAGCCGTCAAGAGGAATTTTCACACCAGTTTCCGACAGGTGTAGTTACGATCATGTTCACTGATATTGAAGGTTCTACGCAACTCTCTGAACGGTTTGGTGAAATTTTTGAGTTAGCCAGAGATCAACATAATCGGATAATCCGTGAATGCCTCGCTATGTGGGGTGGATATGAAGTCAAGTGTCTTGGCGACGGATTTATGGCTTCCTTCGTTCGTGCAACTGACGCTGTAGAGTGTGCCATTGAGATTCAGCGCAGATTGGCGCAAGCCTCTTGGCCTGCTGAGATAGGAGAAATTCGTGTTCGCATCGGTCTTCATATTGGTGAACCATTCATCGGCTACGGGGCCGGTGGTCTTCCTGATTACTTTGGACCTGTTGTTAACCGTGCCGCACGCATATGCGATGCTGCTCACGGTGGACAAATCCTTATCTCACAAGCAGTGTATGAAGTTTTACAAGGAGCCATTCACGGCGATATTGAGATAATTGACCTTAAAGTCCACAGGCTTAAGGGTTTAGAGCGTGCCGAGTCAATTTTTCAGGTCTATCACCCTGATTTGCCACGGAGAGATTTCCCACCTTTGCGAACTCTTGACTTCGTCGCACATAACCTTCCCGTGCAGTTAACCAGTTTCGTTGGTCGCGAGAAAGAACTGGCTGATTTAATCCGTTTGCTCCGTGAGCCTACTACACGACTTCTGACATTGACAGGACCAGGTGGCGTTGGAAAGACGCGCCTCGCTTTGCAAGTAGCCGCTGAATGTGCAGATGAATTTGCTGATGGTGTTTGGCTTGTTAGGTTAGAGGAAGTGAGAGACCCTGAAGGAGTTCCATTAGAAATTGCTAATGCTCTCAGGATTCGGGTTGACCCGACATTGCCTATTCGCAATCAAATCCTTGCCATCTTGCCCCATCGGCACTTACTTCTTGTATGTGACAATTTTGAACAGGTGATTGATGCTGCTCCATTCATAGGTGACCTTCTGCGAGTTTCTCCAAAGGTCAAGTGCATTGTGACTTCTCGTCTACCACTACGCATTAAAGGAGAGAAAATCTACGAGGTTTCACCAATGCCACAGCCACCGCCAGATGCCACACCGCATGAACTTTCACTGTATGACAGTGTGGTGCTATTCATTGAACGAGCCAAGGATGTATGTCCTGGTTGGGAGATAACAGAAGATACAGCACCTGCAATAGCGGAAATTTGCCGACAGTTAGAAGGCATCCCGCTCTGCATTGAACTTGCGGCAGCAAGGTTAAGGGGGATGACACCTCAGGAGATTCTGAAGGGTTTAAGTCACCGATTTAGATTACTTGCATCACGAAGCCCAGACCTTCCTGAGCGTCAGCGAACTTTGAGGGGTGCCATTGACTGGTCATACGAACTTTTAACCGATGAGGAAAAAACTCTGCTGGCACAACTTTCGGTCTTTAGAGGCGGATTCTTTGTAGAGGCTGCTGAAGCCATCACAAGAAACCCCGATGTCATTGACTTAGTTCTTCAACTTTATAACCACTCGCTTTTGCAAGCGCGCTATTTAGGTGAACGAACTCGCTATATCTTGTCAGAAGCGGTTCGTGAGTATGCAGCGGAAAAGTTACGACTACTTTTGGAAAATTCTGCAATCTATGACCTCCATTATCGCCACGCTTCTTACTTTCTGAAGTTTGCTGAAGAGCGTGATAGCAAGGTTAGAACTCCAAATGAAGCGATGGCATTTGAGGAAATGGCTTACGAGATAGACAATTTTCGCGCTGCTTTAGAATGGGCTGTCATTCATGATAGTCACCTTTGTGCTCGTCTTGCAGTTGCTCTGCACAATTTTTTTGAGCGGCGCGGTCTATGGGACGATGCACTGTTTTGGGCAGGAAGAGGTCTGGAATCTGCTCGGAAAGTGGAAGACTCAAAATTGATTGCTGAGTTGCTTCTTGACCTTGCTGGCATTCACCAAAGTAAAGGTGATTTGGAAAAGGCTAAGGCAGAAGTGGAAGAGTCCCTGCAATTGTGGGAGTGTTTGAATGACTTTAAAGGTAAGGCGAAAGCGCTCAATTTGTTGGGAATTATCTACCATGATATGGGAGACGATGGTGAAGCAATAAAGTTCCACAAAGAAGCATTGGCTCTGAGACAACAAATTGGTGACCGTATAGGAGAAGCAATATCGCTTCACAACTTGGGTTATATTGCCCAGCATCAAGGCTACTCTGCTCAAGCAGAGCAGTATTATCAACAATCCCTCGCTATAAGGTATCAAATTGGTGACCGACGCGGCGTTGCTGAATCTCTCTGCAATCTTGGCATTATTGCTCAGGAACGCGCGGATTACACCACTGCAAAATCCCACTACCGTGGATGTCTCCAAATATGGCACGAATTGGGAGACCGTGCTGGCATAGCAATGGCTTTGCACAATCTCGGTGAGGTTGCAGTATCGGAAGGAAAGACAGAGATGGCTCTACCCTTACTTGTGACCGCTGCAAAGATTTTCTGTGAAATCGGTTCACCTCTTTCAGCAGAACCAGAAAAGTTTATTCAGTCCCTTAGTAAAAGCCCAGAGGCACAACCGTTTGCCGAAAAACTTCAGGCTGCAAAAGCGATGCCTTTTGAACAAGTTTTGAAAATAGCGTTAGAGTGAACACAAACGAGCATAGAAGCGACCACTCTATTTGCTATTGACAACTAAGGATTGCATAAAATGCTTGCCTCAACGCATGAGGTCTGCGTTGAGTTTTGTCTATGGGTTTAGAGCGTTTAACGGATAATGAGCATGCATGGAACTTCAGGCAATGGTCTCGTTGTCCCGAAAGTTTGCAACTCGCCCTCAGGTGTCCGAACAACCAAGACAGAATTGCGACCACCGTCAAAAAAGATGGCACGATGGATTGGCAAATGTCGCTTCAACCACCAAGAAGTTTCTCGCAAGGACACACGCCCTTCAAAAACTACCAGCCATGCAGTTTCCCCTTCCTTGTCAATTGCTACAACCGTTCGTTCCCTTTTAGCGTGTGTTATGTCAAGGCGAAAACCTTGCGCAAAAGCCAATCGCCACGCCTCTGGATCGCCATCTTTAATGAGCCAACCACCGCCACCGACAAGATGGCGAATTTGCGACATCTTTTGGAGCAACTTTCCTGCCGTCAAATCAGTTTCGCCTATGAGAAACTTCATGTCCCAAGTTGTAGCGAAGTAGCAACGACGCCGAAGCAAAATGTCAAGGTTTGGAGAATTCTTGCTCTCACCGTCACAAATTACATGTCCAAGCACCATGAATCCTTTGCCCGTCCACCAATGGAAACTTGCTGTCATCACAGCATTAGCGTCCATCAAGCGAGCGACCGAATTTGGGCAGTTACCAATCCTCTCCTTCCCGCAAAGTTCATCTCCAAGCCAAATTGTCAACTTTGAAGCATCTTTTCAGCAAGCCACATGTCGCCCTCAATTCTCAGCCACCAGACATGTTCCTCTGACCAAACGATAACTTCCTCGTTGCCGTCATTGTCCAAGTCAAAAGAACCTTGTTCCAACTCCCCGCC
>Ga0209289_100406_pt1 | contig 23007 bp, 20 predicted proteins | sample GXS110809BmetaG_FD_184121 | JGI IMG/M metagenome (GOLD analysis project Ga0209289, IMG submission 184121) | Hot spring microbial communities from Gongxiaoshe hot spring, China to study Microbial Dark Matter (Phase II) - GXS 110809B (SPAdes)... ...
GGCTAAGCCGATAGCGAGGGTTCTCCTTCCAACAGTCAATGATTGCACACAAGACTTCAATGGCTTCATCGTAGGGAACGAAAACACCCATATCTCGGGAAATGCGAGGTGTTGAGGAAAGACCACCACCAATGCGAACGGCGAAACCTTTGCGACCATCCTTAACGACTCCGACAAGAGCAATGCAGTGAATTTCGGGAGCGTTGCATTGAAATGGGCAAGCGGCAATGGTGATTTTGTGCTTTCTGGGCAAGTTGGAGTATTCGCGGTTGCCGTAAAAGAAGCGAGCAGCATCTTGGACAAGGGGCATGACATCAAATAATGCGTGGCGGTCAATGTCAGCGACTGGGCAACCGGTGATGTTCCGAACAGTGTCGCCACAACCACCTGCTGTTGTCAAACCATTGGCTTGAAGATGCTCAAAAACGACAGGCAAATCTTCAAGCCTAATCCAGTGAAGTTGGATGTTTTGGCGAGTGGTGATTTCGCCGTAGCCTTTGCCGTAGCGGTTAGCGATCTCGCCTATGGCACGCAATTTCTGAGGTGTCAAGTAACCTCCAGCGATTTTAATGCGCATCATGAAAGTGCCAACTTTGGGCTTGTCGTGATACAAACCCCACCATTGCAGCCGAACAATGTCCTCTTCAGGTATTGCCTCATAGCCAGCAGCAATGAGTTGAGGCAACTCGTTGATGATTTCCAATGGGAACTTCTCCTGCTTCATTCGCTCAATGCTATTTCGCTTCAACACCAAATCCCAAGACGGTATCTCCATCGGCTTTTCAGCCGTTAATTTCCTTTCGTTCTTTCTGTCCGTCATTTTTATCGCCTCCTGCAGCCCAAATTATAACCCGTCCAACTGCCTGTCGGAGCAAGTGCCTTTCCGAAATCTTCGCCTTTCAACAATTTTGCTGGATAAAGATTGGGCAAAACTGGTCAAACAGACAGGAAGGATTTCTTTGCCAACTCGTTTGCATCTATTTGCCAACCGATGCCTGGTCTTTGAGGCAAGTGGACATAGCCTTCGCTGTCAATGCCTAATTCGCCTTGCTCCTCTTTTTCCACTTTAGGGTCGCTGATGACCAAAATCTCGTAGTAGCGTGTGTTGGGGATGGCTCCGCAAAGGTGCAAATTGGGCAAACCGTCTCCGTGCACTTCAACATACATGCCGAAAGAATCGGCAAGGTGAGCAATTCGCATTGCTCCCGTGATTCCACCTTTGTAATGCGAACTTGTGCGAAGCAAATCGCATGCGCCGTGAACAACGAAATCCGCTGCGTTGTAGTGACAACCATCGGCAGTTTCTGGCACTAAAATTGGTATGTCCAAATCGTCGCACAATCGCTGATATTGCCAGATGTTGAACTCCCTCATCGGCTCTTCATACCAAAGGAAATTTGCCTCTTCAAGCATATGCCCCAATTTCAATGCTTCCTCATAGCGGAAACCAGCCGAGCCATCATACATCAAGGCAATTTCGTCGCCCACATGTTGGCGCAAAATTTTTGCCAATTTACCATCTTGTTCAAAATCGCCCCAAGCATGGATTTTGATGGCTTTGTAGCCCAAAGCCAGACATTCGTCGGCATAGCGCAAATAATCGTCAACCGTCTCCCAAGTGACGGTGGATGCGTAGGCGAGGATTTTGTCTCTCGCACCTCCGAGAAGTTTGTAAAGGGGCAGGTTAGCAACTTTAGCCGTTATATCCCACAAGGCGATGTCCAGCAAGCCCAACGCATAAATGGGAAACTCCTCAATTCGGTCAACTTCCCAAACCTTATGCCACAACTGCTCTTTGAGCAATGGGTCTTGACCGATGGCTATTTCCTTCAACCATCGGCGGACCAAATCGGCGACGATGTAGCCTCGTGAACTGACTGCCCAACCGTCAACACCTTCATCCGTGACAACCCTTAGCCAGCAAATTTCCTGCTTTGGCGGAGAAATAGGTAAACCCTTGCGCCAGCGGTAATGACGCTTAATTTCACACTCAACGACATAAGCCTCTAAACCAACAATGCGCATCTAATTCACCACCTTCCCTTAAGAAATTTGACCAACACTCTTCACCACAAATGTTGTTGGCTTGATTTATGGTGCAGGTTTTTCCCTGCACCGAAAAATTTCGTCGGCAAGGGACAGGGTTTTCGCCCAACATGTTTGCCAAAGTTTCTCTTCATTGGGACATTGCTTTTTCGTTCTGAAGGTGCTATGCTTTTCAAGCCTAAATTTTGTGACATAAACTTTTCTTGCGTTGAGGGGACTTGTCCCTTGAGCATCCATGACTGCCGAAAATCAAAAGTTGGCAAGAGGTTTGGCTGTTGCTGTCTTAATTTACGGAGTGATAGTTATCGTCGCTTACCTTGCTGGCTGGATACCGCCACGAGTTTGCGAAGGGCTTTCTTCAGTCCCATGCTTTTTAGTGGCTGTTTGGTATGCTTGGATAGCAGCAGGGGAGCAAGGGACAGTTTTGCACAAATGGGGCTGGTCGCTGTTTGCCCTCGGCTGGTTTTTGGTCGGGATTGCTTTCTTGTTGCCTGCAGGGATTGGAAGGTTAGTCGCTTTGAGCAGCGCCGCTCCAACTTTGTTGGTCGGGTTTGGAACAACTTTTTTGGCAAACTGGTATGAGCAAGGAGGGACTAATCAATGAAGCCAGGAATTCACCCTGAGTATGTGGAATGCACGGTTATCTGCGCTTGTGGAAATACTTGGAAAACTCGTTCAACAAAACCGATACTGCACATTGAAGTTTGCTCTGCGTGCCATCCTTGGTATCAAGGTCAAACTGCGGAGCGCCGATATGTTGACACTTTGGGGCGAATTGAAAAGTTTGAGCGAAAGCGCGCTGCCAGCAAACAAGCGCAAGAAGTCGCAACAAAGACAGCAACTTCAAAGCGACGAAAATAGATTTCGGCAGGATGCTGAAAAAAACTTGAAGGGCAAGATTAGTCCTTGCCCTTTGATGTGCCTGAAAACATGTTAAGGCAGGTGTCGTTAGGTGCGTTTGGTTTTGGGAGGTCAATCCGTTTACGAAGGCGTAATGCTGAGAAGTCAAAACCACATGGTCATAGCCGTAAGGACGCCTAAAAGTGAAATTGTATTGCACTCAGAACGGCTAATGCCACGAGATCGGTTTTGGAGTTTGCCATTCATTCGTGGTATTGTTGCCTTTTACGATGCAATTGCTTTAGGGCTACACAGTTTCAGGTTAGCACTCCAAATGGCGCTTCCAGAAAAGGAGAGAAGTGTTGCTGAACCATCAAAATTTGCCTTGCAAGTCATCTCTGGCTTTTCAATCGCCATAGCCTTGTTCGTCGTTTTACCCCACCTCGTTTCAGCGCGGTTGGAACTAAGTAGCCGATTTGTTCTCAGCGGGTTTGAAGGAGCGATTAGATTTGCAGTTTTCATTGCCTTCATCTGGCTTGTCGGTCAGTCCGAAGAGGCGAAACGGCTTTTTGCCTATCATGGCGCTGAGCACAAGGCAGTTCACGCTTTTGAACGCAATTCCTATCTTTCCGTTGGCGGTCTTAAACCTTTCCCTCCTGAACATCCAAGATGTGGGACTTCTTTTTTGCTGTTCGTTCTTTTGGTCAAAGTTTTGCTTTTTGCCTTTTTGCCTGTGGGTGGTTGGCAAGGAGTTTTATCGCGAATAGCCATGTTGCCTGTTGTTGCCTCATTAAGTTTTGAGTTGCTAAGGTTGGGCGCAACTAACCCTTCGCTTAACTGGCTTTCTCTTCCAGGAATCTGGTTGCAAAAACTTACCACGCGAGAACCTGACGAGCAACAACTGGAAGTTGCCCTTGCTGCACTGAAAGAGGTTTTGCGTCTTGAGGGCATTCAAGTCCATCACTAAACTCCCAACGAAAATTGCAAAAACATGGGCAGGTGAGTAATCGGGATGAGGCAACGACTTGATGCTTTGGAAGCAGAACTTCAATCAATTGAAAAACAATTGGCTGACCCTGAAACAGCAAAAGACCCAATCAAACTTCAGGCATTAATGCGCCGACATGGCGAGATTTTGCCCATCATTGAGCGTTACAGGGAATACAAACGACTGGTTAAGCGGGAAGAGGAAGCGAGGGAGATTTTGGAAAATGAAAGTGACGAAGAACTAATCAAATTAGCAAGGGAGGAACTTGAGGAAACGGTTCCTCTCAGGGAAAGGCTTGAATCGGAACTTGCTGAAGCACTTATGCCCAAAGACCCCAACGAGGGCAAAGATATTGTCATGGAAATCCGTGCTGGAACGGGTGGAGAAGAGGCTGCTTTGTTTGCCCGTGATTTGTGCCGAATGTATTTGCGATATTGCGAACGCAAAGGTTGGAAAGCCGAAGTGGTTTACGAAAGCCCTTCTGCACTTGGAGGATACAAAGAGGTTATCTTGCACATCAGCGGGAAGGATTCATGGAAACTTTTGCGATATGAAATTGGCGTCCATCGTGTCCAGCGCATCCCTGTAACGGAATCCTCTGGAAGAATTCACACCAGCGCTGCAACGGTCGCAGTATTGCCTGAAGCGGAAGAGAGGGATGTTGAAATCCGAGATGAGGATTTGGAGATTGAAACTTTCCGCTCCTCAGGTCCAGGAGGTCAGCACATGCAGAAAAACGAAACGGCTGTGCGCATAAGGCACAAGCCGACAGGATTTGTCGTTGAATGCCAAGATGAAAGAAGTCAACACCAAAACAAGATGAAAGCCCTTCGCATCTTGAAGACACGACTTCTTGAAATGAAACGAAGGGAGCAGGAAGCGGAAATTCAAAAACAACGCCGAGAGCAAATCAAATCGGGCGACCGAAGCGACAAAGACCGAACTTACAACTTCGTCCAAAACCGAGTAACCGACCACCGATACAATGTCACCCTCTACAAACTCAAGGACATCCTTGACGGCGATTTAGACGAACTCATTAATGAAATTAGGCACGCCGAAATCAAAAGATGGCTAATGAGCCAAGAAGAAGAGGTTACCGCCTCACCATATCTTGCAAGTCGCTCAAAAAATTGAGCACTCAAGATGAAACCGCAACTTTAGGTTCGGATGAAGTGATGGGCGAAAAACGAAATCTTTGCAAGATGGGTTCAACAAGTGGATAGAACAGCAAAGGTTATCACAACCTTTTCACTGGCGTCCCATAGGGAACGAGCACGGGAACAGGTCTTGAAGATTTGACATCAACAACTTTCCATTCACTCCCAATTTTCCTCACCACAAAAACTTGTCGCTCCGTTCGGTCAGCGAAAATGAATTCGGAAGTAACTTGCCAGTTGCCTTTTGCATCCCTTTTCGGTTCAAAAACTGCAATGCCTTTGATGGGCTCAATAAGTTGCTGCAAGTAAAAGCGAAACTTTTCATTGCCCTGTTCTTTCAACAACCGCTCCAACCGCTCTCTCAAAGTTGACCCAAAGCAATTCATATAGCCTTGAACATCCCCTTCGCGAGACGAGCGGACTAAATCCCAAACGACTTCATCAGGTTGAACGCTTTTTTGTGTTGGAGCATTGCTTGAACGAAAGGATGCCCATAAAACGACAGCACCCAAAACCGCAACTGTTGTAACTGCTGGCAAAATTCTTTCGCCTTTCATAAACCACCACCTTTTAGGGCTAAGGGTCAAGGTTGTCTTTGCATCATCCCGACATCCAATTGACCGCCACGAGGGTCAACGATGACTTTTTTGATTTTCGGCAGTAACTCTTCCATCGCTTCAAGATAAATGCGTGCGCTCGTTACATCTTTTGCCTTGCGATACTCAGCAAGCAATGCCAAAAACCTTGCAGCATCGCCTTTCCCTTCTGCGATGCGTTTGTCTCGGTAGGCAATTGCTTCGTTGATGATTTTTTGGGCTTCGCCTCTCGCTTGCGGAATGATTGTGTTGGCGTAACTTTGGGCTTCAAGGATGAGCCTGTGGCGAGTTTGCCTTGCTTGCGTCACCGCTTCAAAAGCCTCCTTAACAGGGTCGGGCGGGGCGACCTTTTCAATCGTCACTGTCGCAATTGAAACGCCAATCTTATCCAATGACTTTTGAGCCATCTGGCGAACACGGTCTTGGATGTAGATTTTTCCAGTCGTCATAACTTCGTCAACGGGCATTTGAGCGATTTCCCTCGTCAAGGCTGATTCAACGATTTTGCTGACAATGTTTTCAGGGTCAGTAGCGGTGAACAAAAAGCAAATTGGGTCGCGAACCGTGTATTGGACAGCGGCGCGAACGAGAATGATGTTTTGGTCGCCTGTCAGAAATTGAGACTGCAACGGGTTCGCCTGTCGCCCAACGATAACATCAGCCGCTTCCATCCCGATGGTTATACGCCTGGTTTGCTGAACCTTTACTTTGTCAAGCCTCGTGAAAGGGAACGGGGGTCGGAAATGAAGCCCTGAAGGCACTCGCTTTCGCCAAACTTTCCCAAACAAACGCACTACGCCAACTTCATCGCTGCCAACGATGTAAACACCGCTGAGCAAGTAAAGTGCCAAGCAGATGAGTAACCAGCGCATCATAACCGCTTCACCTTTACCTACCTGCTTGAGTGAATGCTCAAGAAAACGCTTCCCAAAGAGTTTTGCTAAACTTCTTCTGAGGAAGTCGGTTTCCATGCCCAATTTGACTTTGGCACATGAAGAAGAACCCGTCAAGGCAAGCATGTAAGCATTTACTCAGTGAGTTTTTTCGGCGAAGAGTAAGAAGCAGAAGATATGCCTGTCCAGTGATTAGTGCCGATTATATTGCCTTTACGAGGTGATTGAAATTTGGGGGCAACTGTTGTTCGTGACAAATTTGGCGTCCCGCACATTTTCGCCGACACGCTGAACGAGGCGTTGATGGCTCAAGGTTATGCTCAGGCGCAAGATAGGCTGGCAGCGATTTTGCGCAACTACAAAATCGCATTGGGGCAGATGGCTGAATTGGAAGGCGAAAGTTGGCTTGAAGATGACTTTCGCAAGCATTTGATTGCCATCCCGCAAAAAGCAGAAAAACTCGCCACGCAACTGTCAACCCCTGTCCGTGAAGCGCTGAATGCTTTCGCCGAAGGCATTAACCGCTTCATGCGAGAGCAAACAGAGAAAGTGCCCGACAGCGCTGAACCTGTAACGCCAAAGCACATAATCGCCTTGACACTCTGGATGACGCTCCAATGGTCGTATGGGCAAGTTTTGAATGAGTTGGAACGGGCGCAGCAACTTTTGTTCAGCGGTGAATGGTCGCCACTTTTGCCTTTCACTTCCAACTCGTGGGCAGTGGCGTCAACTCGTTCGGCGCTCAATGCCCCCATCAGGCTCATTGACCCTCATGTCCATTGGTTCGGCGAATACCGATGGCACGAATGTCACTTGCACGCTTCCTCTGTTCCAGTGCCTCTTGTCTCATGTCCCGTTTCCCTTTCTTGCGCTGGATTTTCCATTGCAGGTTTGCCCATGATTGTGCTCGGATTCAACCAGCGGTTAAGTTGGTCAGCGACAGCAGGTGGTCCTGATACTGCCGATGCGTTTTTGCTTCAACTCAGTGGTGACCGAAAACGCTACCGATATGATGGTAATTGGCTTGACATCGTTGAGGAGAAGGTGGTCCTCAAAGTTAAAGTCGGCGAAACTGTGACTGAAGAGAAAAGGCTTGTTCGGCGAACTCATCTTGGTCCGATTGTTTTTGAGTTGGGCGATTTTGCCGTTGCAGTCAAAAGCGCTTACGAAGACTTAGGCGAGGAAATTTTCTTGCAACTTTTGAGGATGGCAACGGCTCAAAACCTTGACGAATTCGTTGATGCCCTCAGCCTTTTCGCCTTCCCGCCACAAAACATCATCGTCGCAACAGCGGATGGCGACATCTTCTACCTGCTAAACGGTCGGACGCCAAAGCGAAACCCGAAGTTTGACTGGAGTTTGCCTGTGCCCGGCTGGACGAAAGAGACGGAATGGCAAGGGATTTTGAGTTGGAAGGAACTACCTCATCTGCGAAACCCAAAAAGCGGTTTTTTGCAAAATTGCAACAACAACCCGCAGTTCGTCACACCCGATAGCCCACTGACGCCAGAACGATTTCCCCATTTTGCCTACTACAGCCACACTGGCAATGTCTATCGTGCCCGAAGTGAACGAGCGTTGGAGTTGTTGGCGCAAAGGGAGCGCATGACAATTGACGACGCAATGGGCATTGCCTTTGACACTTATTCGCCGAAAGCGAAAGATTGGGTGAAAAGCCTTGTGCAAGCGTGTAAGAGTTTAGGCGCTCAAAATGGTGCGTTGCAAAGGGCTCTTGATGAATTGCAGCGATGGGATGGTCGGATGGACAAAAACAGCGTTGCTGCTGGAGTTTACTTGCTTTGGCGATGGCAATATCATCAGCGCCATCAAGAGTTGAGTTGGGCTGACGGCGACAAAATCCCGAAAAGTGAATTGGAACAACGAGATGCTTTTGAAGCCTTTCAAGGAGCAATTCAACATGCCCTCACTCATTTCGGCAAATTTCCGCCATTGGGCGAAGTTCAAAGGCTTCGCCGTTATGCCAGTTCCAAGTCCCTAATCCCCAATCCCCCAAAATGCGACTTGCCCTTAAGTGGCGTCCAAAGTTTCGCTGCCGATTGCTTGCGTGCAATTTGGGCTTCAAGTCCTGATGAAGATGGTCGCTTTCAAGGCTTTGGTGGTCAATCTTGCACGACCATCGTTGTCCACACAACTCCGCCAAGGGCGTGGAGCATAACTCCCTTCGGCATCAGCGACAACCCAGAAAGCCCTCATTTCGTTGACCAGGCAGAATTGTTCAGCGGCGAGCAGTTTAAGCCAATGCCTTTTGGCGTGGAACAATTAAAGGGCGAAAAAGTTGAAACGCAGCAATTGTAGGTGAAGAGGGATGGTCAAAGTTGCTTCCTTTCTGCCAAGTGCAACAGAGATAGTGTTCGCTTTGGGTGCTGGCGATTGGCTTGTCGGCGTGACGGACAAATGCAACTACCCGCCAGAAGCAAAAAGCAAACCTGTCGTTGTCACTTGGACACTCAAAACTGATGGGTTGAGCAGTGCCGAAATTGACGAGGTGGTGAGCAAATTTTTGTCAATGGGCGAGAGTTTGTATCGTGTGGACGAAGAAGCCATTAAAGCAAACAAGCCTGAAATCATTTTGGCTCAAAGCATCTGCGATGTTTGTGCTGCCTCAAATCCCGAAGTTGATGTGGCTTTGAAAGTTGTCCCTGAAGCAAAAGTCATTTGGCTCAACCCATCAACCGTTGACGATGTTCTCAACGACATCGTAAAGGTGGCGGATGCTTTGGGTTTGAAAGAGCGTGGTGAAAAGTTGGCAGCAAATTTGCGTCAGAGGTTGGATGCTGTCAGGGGCAAAACCCAAAGAGTTGAAAGGCGACCGAGAGTTTGGGTTGCTGAGTGGATTGATCCGCCTTACTGCTGTGGGCATTGGGTTCCGCAAATGGTAGAAATCGCTGGCGGTGTTGAGGGTTTGGGCAAAATCGGTAAGTCGTCAAGGCGAATTCGTTGGGATGAAGTTTCGGAGTGGCAGCCAGAAGTCATTGTCTTAGCCCCTTGTGGCTTGAGCGTTGAGCAAACTTTGCGGGACGCTGAAGCGTTAAAGCGTATGCCAAACTGGGATGACCTTCCAGCGGTGAAAAACGGGCGAGTCTATGCCATTGACGGCGATTACTTCACCTGCCCAAGTTTGCGACTTGTGGATGGCGTTGAAATTTTGGCTCATCTGCTTCACCCAAACCTTTTTCCAGAACCGAGCCCTTACCTTTTTGCCAAAGTTTAGGCGCAATTCTTGGCAGTTTTCTTTGCCCAAGTTTCTGCCTTCTGAGGTGAAGGTGCAATGTTGCTTGGTATTGGCAAAACGGTCATAACGCCTCCCTTGGGGACGCCGTTGGCTGGTTACGGACATCGCCAAAATCAAGTTGCAACGGAAGTTTTGGACGATTTAGAGGCTCGTGTTTTCTGGCTACAGGATGAAGATGAAAAAGATGCGGTTGTCATCGTTACCGCAGACATCATCGGCTTTGGTAACTTACTCACTGCTGACCTGCGAGCGAGTGTGAAAACTCAATTTGGCTTGTCGCAAGAGCGTTTGCTTTTGGCAGCCAGTCACACTCATTCTGGACCGCAAACATGCGAGAACATGGTTGGGGTAGGTGACCTAATTCCCGATGTTGTGGCGACGGTTCGCAACAAAATTTTGGAAGCGATAACCAAATCGCAGCAAAATCTTCGCCCCGTTGAAGTCTTCGTCGGCAAAGGACGATGTGAAGGCTACGCCGTCAATCGTCGGCTTGTCAGGGATGGAAAAGTTTTTTTCGCTCCCAACCCTGAAGGCGTTCGTGACGATGAAGTTACGGTCATCGTTTTCCGAGAGGCATTGAACGGTAAAATTCTCGTCGTTCTCTTTCATTTCACCTGTCACCCAACGGTTATGGGTGACCTTCGCATCACCGCTGATTATCCAGGTGCAACTCGCCGTTTCATTGAACGCTCGCTCAACTGTGCTGCTGGATTTTTGCCAGGTTGCTTTGGTGACATCCGACCAAACTGCACTTTCATCGGCGGGAAAAGATTTCGTCGTGGCGAGCCTGAGGATGTGGCAATTTTCGGAGAAGGTTTGGGGCAAGAAGTTGTCCGCATCGCTCGGAACGATTTGTTGAAAGTCAAACCAAACCTGAATGCTCAAATGGTGACAGTTGATTTGCCCTTCGCTTCTTTATCTGACGGTTCGTCGCCAGAACCTCCGACTTGTCCATTGACGATTCAGCGCATTGATATTGCTCACCAAGTTACGCTGGTTGCTATGAGTGGGGAAATTTGCTGCGACTATGGCTTGTTCATCAAGGGTTTGGATACTGATCGCTTTTTCATCCCAATGGGCTATTGCAATGGATTGGTCGGCTATATATGCCCAAGCCGATACTTTGATGAAGGTGGCTATGAACCCTTTGATTCTGTCAAGTTTTCCGGTTTGCCTGCACCTTTCAGCCCAAAGATTGAATGGCTCATCAAAGAAGCAGTTCAAAACCTGCTTGTATGACAAAAAGTTTTGGACTTGCTTACGGCTTTCCGCTGAGTTGTGTTTCCTGTTAGCAACTGGCAAAGCGGATTGTGAACCTTTTTCCAGCACAGCAAATTCAAGCATGTTCAACTTCAATCTTCGTTAACATGACCCTTTCGCTGGGAACTTCTCGGACATCGCCAACGATTTCAAACTTGCCGTTGAGCCTGATGTCCTCTGACGAACTTCCGACCATGACCTCAATATCGCCGGGTTCAACCACTAATCTCATTGCTCGGTTGTAAAATGCCAACTGGTCAGCAGACAGGCGGAAGATCACTTTTCTTGCTTCGCCTGGCTTCAAAGTCACACGCTTGAAGCCTTTGAGTTCCTTGACAGGTCGGACACGGCTTGCCACGACATCACGAACATACAACTGCACAACCTCATCGCCTTCTCTATCGCCGACATTTTTGACCGTCACCGAGATTGAGACTGTCCCTGCCGGTGAAATCTTCTCTGGCAAAATTGTCAAGTTGCTGTATTCAAACTTTGTGTAACTGAGACCGTGCCCGAATGGGAACTGTGGCTGGTTGCGCATTTCAACATAATCTCGGTGGGAAAGTTGTGCTCGGCTGTAGTGCAATGGAACTTGCCCGACAACTTTTGGAAAGGTGATGGGAAGTTTACCGCCGGGGTTGACATCGCCAAACAGGACATCAGCGATAGCATTTCCGCCTTCTTCGCCGGGAAACCAAGCCTCAACAATCGCTGGAATTTTGTCAACGAGGTCACCAAGGGTAACAGGGCGACCGTTAACAAGCACCAAAACGACGGGCTTGCCAGTTTCAACTACAGCCCTGACAAGTTCCTCTTGGTGACCTGTAAGCCTCAAGTCAACACGGTCGCATCCTTCCCCAACTGTCCCTCTGCCGAACAAACCTGAGCGGTCACCGACAACTAAAACGATGACTTCTGCTTCCTTTGCGACTTCAACGGCTTCTGCAATTCCTTCGGTTGTCCCGCCAAAGACCTCACAACCTTTAGCGTAGAGAACCTTCGTGGCAAATGAAACTTTTGTTTTGATGCCCTCAAGAACAGTCACGATTGGCACTGGTGACTCTTTCAGGTCCAAGTGAGCCATATAAGTGTAATCGCCAAGCATGTTGCGTGGGTCGTCGGCGTTCGGTCCGATAACGGCGATGCTTGATAAATCTTTTCGCAGCGGTAGCAAGTTGCCATCGTTTTTGAGCAGCACCATTGACTTTTGGGCAATAAAGCGAGCAAGTTGGCGATGTTCGGGAGCGTCAAAGATAGCAACTGCAGCATCAGGGTCAACAAATATTGGATTGTCAAATAACCCAAGCCTCTCCTTGACGGTCAAAACTCGCCTGACCGCCTCGTCAATGATAGCCTCAGAAATCAAACCTTCTTGCACAGCGTTAACCAACTTGGTATAACAGTGGATGTCTGGCAGTTCAATGTCAATACCAGCGTAAAGGGCTTGGCAAGCAGCATCTTTTTCGTCAATGGCTACTCTGTGGACATTGGAAAGCATGTGGACAGAGCCGTAGTCTGAGACGACAATGCCATCAAATCCCCACTCTCTACGCAGAATTTCCGTCAGCAAATCACGGGAAGCAGCACATGGGACACCATCAACATCGTGGTAGGCGTTCATGATTGATTGCACTTTCGCTACCCGAACCGCAACCTCAAAAGGAAAGGAAAGGACTTCTCGGAACTCTCTCAAACCGACATGGACAGGAGCACAGTTGCGACCACCTTCAGAGCAACCGTGACCTGAAAAATGCTTCGCTGTTGCCACAATACCTTGTTTCAAATCATCGCCTTGCAAACCTGTGATGTAGGCAACCGCCATGCAAGCGATCAAGTATGGGTCTTCGCCGAAAGTTTCTTCCGTTCGCCCCCATCTTGGGTCACGAAGGACATCCAAAACAGGCGACAAACCTTGATGCGCCCCAACTGCTCGCATCTCTTTCCGAATAGCCGTTGTCATTTCACGAACCAAGTCAGGTTCAAAAGTGCTGGCTAAGTTGATGGCTTGAGGGAAAGTCGTCGCCCCTCTCGCCATCAAACCACTAAGGCATTCTTCGTGCACGATAGCGGGTATGCCCAACCGAGTTTCCTCAAGGAGGAAGCGTTGAATTTCGTTAGCGAGTTGGGCTGCTTCTTTTGGTGGCAAATCGCTTCCTCCAGCGATGCGGGTGATTTGACCAATGCCGTGTTTGAGCAATTCTCGTGCTTTCTCAATGTCAAACTTGCCGTCGGTCATCAACCTGCGAACTGAAACTGAACCAAGTTGAGCCACCTTCTCTTCAAGGTTCATCTTCGCCAAAAGTTCACTCACTCTTGCCGACACATCAATCACCCCTTTCGCAATTTTTCTGCCCGTGCCTAAAACTCAAAAGGCAAAAGTAAGTTTGGCTTCAAGATGCACTGCTAAGCCGACGAGACCAAAACCAACTTAGTCGGCTTTAGCATTTTAACGCCCCAAAATTTGGCAGAGGCATCGTAAACTTGCGTTGTTACAGTTTGGGAACTTTTGTTCTGGTTATGGCGTCTTTAATAGTGGCGCTTGCATCGCCGAGTAGTGAGTGCAGCCCAGCGCACTTATCCCGCCTAATCCCCGCCCAATTGGGCGGGGCTTCTTTTTTTTTGCCCAAAAACTCAAAAGTCGCCTGTAATCATCCCAATTGTCAAGGTCTGCGTTGACACCTTCCTCATCAACTTCAACCAGCAAAATTTGAGATGGGTCACCACGAACCAATGGGCGAATCCCTTGAGGGCTGCGGAAGTTGCGAACTCGCTCGTAGAAACTTGAGCGGAAAATAACTGGATGACCAAGACGGTTTCGGAAAATGGGCAGAGCAATAGGCTTATCGCTTCCAAGGAAAGCAACAACGAATTTACGAATAGTTTCAGGCAAAACGAGGGGAATATCGGCAGGCAGGATGAGAAAGGCTTCAAAATCGGTTGGGTTTAGACTTCTTAGCCCACAGCGAATGCTTTCGCTCATTTCCGAAGATGGGTCAAGGTTGACCGCAAATCGGACAGGGAATTTCAGCAGTTGGTGTTTAATGGCTGCTTCGTAAATTCCCAAAACGACCACCAAGTCTTTGACAGGGACTGCCATCAAACTTTGGACTGTTCTCTCAATCACCGTTGCATCCCCAAGTGGAAGCAACAATTTTCCCCCTCCCATCCTGCTTCCCTGACCCGCAGCGAGCACAATGGCGGCGACAGGCAAAGGTTGGTCCTTTTGTGTTTGCAAATCAGACATGTTCAGCACCTCATTGCATACACATGCTCACTCGCTTACAAATTTTGGGTTCAGTTTCAAAAGTTGCTCAGCAAGAAACTTGTTTTCCGCCACGCAAAAAAATTGTCGTGGCTGACCTTGTGCTACCCTTTTTCTAAGGAGGCGAGAGGGAATGGCAAAAAAGTCATCATCACGATGGCTCGTGTGGTTTCTTGGTTGTAGTTTCTTCGTTGGTTTCATCATCTTTTGCAGTTGCAGTATTGGCGGATTTTTGGCTTACCGCTTCTACCAACAAGTGGCAGCGCCACCTTTGACTTTCGCTGAATTTCAAAATTTGATGCCCGACTTTCCTATCTACCCAAATGCAAAGTTTGATGAAATGATGACGAACTTGCCTCCAAATCGTATGATCAGGGGCAAATTCGTTGAGGAAGGTTTCTTTGAATTATCTGCGGTCTTCCGAACCAAAGATTCAATGCCAAAAGTTTTGGACTGGCATCGCCGAGAGTTGCGGCGGATAGGATGGAGAGAATTGAGGTTCACCCAGGAAGCCCCAGAGTGGATAAAGCATCTAACAAAAGTAACTGGCTTTTCGGCTTATTTCACCCGAGGCAGCAACATGGTGTTCTTTCAAAGCATCCCGTCAGGTTTTCAAATCCACTGCTTACTTATCGGTGTCCAAGATTGGGAAATGCAGAGGCTTCAAGAGCAGGTGAAAGCAAACCCAAATGATGGTGAAGCATGGTCAAAGTTGGCATGGGGACATCTTTGCCTTGCGAGGTGGCATAAGGCAAAGGAGGCAGCACAAAAAGCACTCCTGCATCCGCCAGAAAAAACTCAAACCAAAATGTTGCTTGCTTTGATACTTGTTGAAACGAGAGAGTTCAAAGAAGCGCTGCCTTTGGTTGAGGAACTTGTCAAGAAACCGCTGCCTCTGAAGGATGAGAGTTTGGCTTGGCAAATTTATGCGATTTGCCTAAGCGAGGTCGGTCGCTTGAAAGAAGCGGAACAAGTTTTGAATAAGGCACTTGCATCTCGGTTTGGCGACTTAAAAACAAAAGCAATGCTTCATCTCAGTCGTGGCTCAATTCTTTGGAGACAAGGTCGCATTTCTGAAGCGTTGGCTGATTACGAAACCGCATATAAGCAAGACCCCTCCCTTTGGCGAATTCTGGCTTATGCATACATTAGGCAAGGCAAGTGGGGCAAGGCAATGGAGGTCGTCAAGGCAATGGCGAAAACTGACAAATTTGCCCAGCATGTGTTAAACCGAAAAGGGAAAGCAGTTTGGTTGGGCATTTATCATGCTCAATCGCCCTTTTACATGAGCGGTAGATGGGTAAAAAACAGTGGCATCAAAGGCAATTGGGCAGTTGAACTTATCGTAAGCCGATATAGTCAAAATTGGGCTGTTTTGGAAAACGCTCTGGTCTTCGCCGTCAATGGGAAAAATTTCAAAAACGAGCGAGCCTTCAAAGCGATGATAGATGAACTTTGCACCAAAGCGAAACTCGGCGATAAAGTGATTTTTTCGGTTTGGCGTAATGGCAAGGTTGAGCAGGTTACCGCCAAATTTGAGCCGTTTTTTGAGACAGCCCCAATTGGTGCACTGAAAGGTGAAACTAAATGGATGAAGTTCTGACCCTTGATGGAATCGTTCTGAGACCGCAAGCGATTCCAATCCGTCCAAATTGGGAACTCGTTTTCAAGCGCTCAGCACCGCTGTTGCTTGAGATAGGAATTGGCAATGGCGAGTTCCTTGTTTGGTTAGCAAGTCAAAATCCAAACGCAAACTGCATCGGGGTTGAAATCAACAGCGATTACTTGCTTAAGGCACGAAACCGAGTTAAATCTTCAGGCTTGGCAAATGTCAGGCTTGTCCCAATGGAAGGAAGCAAAGCACTGTCGCGATTGTTTGCTCCCGAAACATTGACGGCACTTTACCTGAACTTTCCCGACCCTTGGCACAAGAAAAGGCACAAAGAACGCAGGCTGGTCAGTGAAGCCTTTGCTTGGCTGTTAGCATCTCGGCTGGTTAACGGTGGGCAATTTTTGATGGTCACTGACTACGAACCATACGCCCAAGAGGTAGTTGCTGCTTTTGAAAGTTGTCGGTCATACGAACCTCTGTGGGCATCACCTTTGCGAAAGGATTTGCAAGGCTACTACCAAACCAAATATGCCCGCAAATGGTCATCATTGGGTCGGTCGCTCTTTTACATCGGTTTTCGCAAAGTCCGTGCAACTGAAATCCCTAAGTGGGTTCTGAAAACTTATCCCCTCGCTGCCTTAAAAGGTGATGAAACTATGCCACAAGTGATTTTGAGAACTTACCAGCCGATTGATTGGCACTCACTCAGGAAATCTCTACCGAAAGGTTTAATTTGGCAGCAAGACGATGATGTGATAAATGTGAAGGGTTGCTATCTTGGCGATGATTGTATCCTTGTTGACTTGGTAGTCGCTGAAGGGCGACTAATACAACGCTTTTTCACCTCAATTCACCACCACCGCGAAGGCGTTATGGTTAGGATTCACGATGCAAGTCATCCCGACTTCACTCGTGGGGTTCACAAAGCAGTTGCTTTGCTCGGGTTAATGGTCAAGAGGATTCTGAGTGCCGAATTGCATCACCATTCATGCGACGCCCACGCTTGGCGGGAAGCGATTGAACACTTCGGCAAGTCCGATAGCCCTAACAAAACTCACACGCCAAACTAAAGGTGGCTTTGAGTCAGACAAGAGGTGAGCCGACATGACCGTTGTGACGAAAAAGGTTTGGACGGATGAGGAGTTGATGAGGATAAAGCATGAAGGGAAGGTGGAGTTGGTTGATGGTGAGGTGATTTTGATGACACCCGCTGGGGCAGAGCAAGGGGCTATTAGCATGGATTTAGCAACAAGGCTCAACAACTTTGTCCGAAGGCATAAACTTGGAAGGGTCTTTGATGCTCAAACAGGCTTTCGTCCTTACGGGAACATGAGAGCGCCGGATATTTCCTTCGTCAGGAAGGAACGATTACCTGAAAGGTTGCCAAAGGGATTTCTCCGTGTCCCGCCAGATTTGGCGGTGGAAGTTTTTGCACCTGATGAGAAAATTGCCGATTATGAGGACAAGGTAGCCGAGTATTTGAGTTGGGGGGTTCGTTTGATATGGCTTGTAGACCCGAACACGAGGACAGTGACGGTTGTTAGGGCGAATGGGGAAAGGCAGGTTTTGGGTGAGAAAGATGTTTTGACAGGTGAAGATGTAGTGCCGGGCTTCAAAATTCGGGTCAAAAAGATTTTTGAGTGAGGTGAAGAGTCATGACCGTTGTGGCGAAAAAGGTTTGGACGGACGAGGAGTTAATGAGGATAAAGCATGAAGGGAAGGTGGAGTTGGTTGATGGTGAGGTGATTTTGATGACACCCGCTGGGGCAGAGCAAGGAAGCATCAATGCCAGTTTAACCGTTCGTTTGGGCAGTTACATACTTCGCAGGAAATTGGGCTATATCTTTGATGCTCAAACGGGCTTTCGTCCCTACGAAAACATGCGAGCACCGGACTTTTCTTTTGTCAGCAAAGAACGATTGAAAGGCAAGCCACCTAAAGGCTTTCTCAAAGTCCCGCCAGACTTGGCGGTAGAAGTTTTTGCTCCCAATGAGAGAGTTTCTGACTACGAAGAAAAAGTTTCCGAGTATTTGAGTTGGGGAGTTCGTTTGATATGGCTTGTTGACCCGAACACGAGGACGGTGACAGTTGTTAGGGCGAATGGGGAAAGGCAAGTTTTGGGTGAGAAAGATGTTTTGACAGGTGAAGATGTAGTGCCAGGCTTCAAAATTCGGGTCAAAAAGATTTTTGAGTGAGGTGAAGAGTCATGACCGTTGTGGCGAAAAAGGTTTGGACGGATGAGGAGTTGATGAGGATAAAGCACGAGGGGAAGGTGGAGTTGGTTGACGGTGAGGTGATTTTGATGACACCCGCTGGGCTGGAACAAGGAGCCATCAGCATGGATTTGGCGACAAGGTTGAACAATTATGTTCGCCGTCATAAACTTGGGCGAGTTTTTGACGCTCAAACAGGTTTCCGCCCTTATGAGAACATGAGAGCACCAGATATCTCCTTCGTGAGAAAGGAACGATTCCCAGAAGGCAAGTTGCCTAAAGGTTTTGGGCATTTCCCGCCAGACTTGGCGGTAGAAGTTTTTGCTCCCAATGAGAGAGTTTCCGACTACGAGGACAAGGTCTCCGAGTATTTGAGTTGGGGGGTTCGTTTGATATGGCTTGTAGACCCGAACACGAGGACGGTGACAGTTGTTAGGGCGAATGGGGAAAGGCAAGTTTTGGGTGAAAAAGATGTTTTGACAGGCGAAGATGTAGTGCCGGGCTTCAAAATTCGGGTCAAAAAGATTTTTGAGTGAGGTGAAGAGTCATGACCGTTGTGACGAAAAAGGTTTGGACGGACGAGGAGTTAATGAGGATAAAGCATGAAGGGAAGGTGGAGTTGGTTGATGGTGAGGTGATTTTGATGACACCCGCTGGGTTGGAACAAGGGCGAATTAATGCGAGGCTAACTGTGCGATTAGGCAGTTATGTCTTGCGTCGTAAACTTGGAGAGATTTTTGATGCCCAGACAGGTTTTCGCCCTTACGGGAACATGAGAGCACCAGACATATCTTTCGTCAGGAAAGAAAGACTTCCCGAAGGTAGGTTGCCAAAAGGGTTTGGTCATTTTGCGCCCGACTTGGTGGTTGAGGTCTTCGGTCTAAACGAGACGATTTCTGACTACGAGGACAAGGTTTCCGAGTATTTGAGTTGGGGAGTTCGTTTGATATGGCTTGTTGACCCGAACACGAGAACGGTGACGGTTATTAGGGCGAATGGGGAAAGGCAAGTTTTGAGTGAAAAAGATGTTTTGACAGGTGAAGATGTAGTGCCAGGCTTTAAGGTTCGGGTCAAAAAGATTTTTGAGTGAGCGAAAAGGAGGGTGCAAAGTGGAACTGTGGAAATTGACCGTTCATGAGGCTCATGAATTGCTCAAGCGACGGGAAATTTCAGCGGTTGAACTGACTAAGGCGGTGCTTGAGCGCATAAGCCAAGTTGAAGACAAAGTCAAAGCGTTCTTGACCGTCACTGACGAAATCGCCATTAAGATGGCTGAGGAAGCGGACAGACGCTTGGCAAAGGGTGAAAATATAGCGCCCTTGACGGGAATTCCAATAGCCATCAAAGACAACATGTGCACGAAAGGGATTCGCACCACTTGTGCATCAAAAATCCTTTACAACTTTGTCCCACCTTACGATGCAACTGTTGTCGCTAAGTTGAGAGAGGCAGGCGCAGTTTTCATCGGCAAGACGAACATGGACGAGTTTGCGATGGGTTCATCAACGGAGTTCTCCGGCTTTTTCCCAACGCGAAATCCTTGGGATTTGGAGCGAGTTCCCGGAGGAAGCAGTGGAGGCAGTGCTGCTGCCGTTGCTGCAGGTGAATGCTTGGCTGCACTGGGGAGTGACACTGGCGGGTCAATTCGGCAACCTGCTGCTTTCTGCGGCATTGTAGGTATGAAACCGACTTACGGTCGCGTCAGTCGTTTCGGACTTATCGCTTTCGCTTCATCCCTTGACCAAATTGGTCCGATGACCAGAGATGTGACTGATTGTGCTTTGCTCTTGAACATCATCGCTGCTCACGACCCGCGTGATAGCACTTCAATTCCACAGCCTGTTTCGGATTACACTCAGGCGCTCGTCGCCGATGTCAAAGGCATGAAAATTGGGCTGCCGCGAGAATATTTTGGTGAGGGAATTGACCCACAAGTTGCTGAAATCGTGATGCAAGTGGCTAAACAACTTGAAAGTGCTGGCGCCGAACTTGTTGAACTCTCTCTGCCCACGACGGAATACGCACTCGCCGCCTACTATATCATCGCCCCAGCCGAGGCGTCAAGTAACCTTGCCAGATACGATGGGGTTCAATATGGCTACAGGGCACAAGTTTCTGAAGACATCGTTGCCATGTATTCTCGGACGAGGAGCGAAGGTTTCGGGCATGAGGTAAAGCACAGAATCATGCTCGGAACTTACACGCTCAGTGCCGGCTACTATGATGCCTACTACCTGCGCGCAGCGAAGGTCAGGACGCTGATAAGGCGAGATTTTGAGCAAGCGTTTCAAAAATGCGATGTGCTCTTGACCCCGACTTCCCCTGTCCCGCCCTTTAAGTTGGATGAACGCACCGATGATCCACTCCTGATGAAGATGAGCGACATTTGCACCATTCCAGCCAACATGGCGGGTTTGCCAGCGATCAATGTCCCTTGCGGTTTCTTGGACGGGCTTCCGATAGGAGTGCAGTTTATCGGCAAAGTTTTGGATGAAATGACGATTCTCAGGGTCGCTTACACTTACGAGCAAATTTCAGGCTATCGCAATCTTCTTGCACCTTTGTGAAACTTTCCCTTGCAGGTGTGGCATCATTGCAAGCGGTGAGACTGCAGGATGGTCATCACGGGAACTTTGAAAAAAGACAAGCGGACGAAGAATTTAGTGCGCAGATTGAAGCGTGGAGATATAGCCTTAATCGCTCACGCTGATCTTGACCCAGTTGCTGCTGAGGCCCTTGTTCGGACTAAAGTCGCTGCCGTGATTAACATTCAACCGACTTTGACAGGTCGCTTCCCAACGACTGGTGCAACTTTGCTTTTGCAGCACAAAATTCCCATTGTTGAAGTGACTGACCAGAAAGTTTTTGACGAATTGAGGGAAGGCGAGACTGTAATTCTTGACCTGCAACGGGGCATTGTCCAGCAGGATGGAAAAGTTTTTCCCATCGCTGTGCTAACGGCTTTGGAAGTTGAAAGGCGGATAAAGGAAGCAGAGCAAAATTTGAGCAAAGCGTTTGAGGACTTCGTTGAAAACACTCTGACCTACCTCCGTCAAGAAGGGAAGCATCTGCTAACTTTGTCAATCCCAATTCCGCCTCTCAAAACTCGCATCGCTAATCGCCATGCACTTATCGTGGTGCGTGGTCATCACTATCGGGAAGATTTGCTCGCCATCCGAAGTTACATCCGAGACAAAAAGCCTGTGCTTATCGGAGTGGATGGTGGCGCTGATGCGTTGCTTGAACTTGGCTATAAGCCGGACATCATCGTCGGCGACATGGACAGTGTTTCTGAGGACTCTCTCCGTTGTGGCGCAGAACTTGTTGTCCACGCTTACCCTGATGGTAGGGCTCCGGGAGCGGAGCGCGTCAAACAACTTGGGTTGACAGCGCACATCTTTCCTGTCGGGGGCACAAGTGAGGATGCTGCCATGCTACTCGCATATGAAGCGGGAGCAGAATTGATTGTGGCAGTTGGGACTCATTCGTCCGTTGTTGAGTTCCTTGAAAAGGGAAGGAAAGGGATGGCAAGCACTTTCCTGACAAGACTTAGGGTTGGGCAAAAACTCGTGGATGCAAAGGGAGTGAGTGTCCTTTACACAACTGGCATTCGTTGGTGGCATATTTCTTTGCTGTTCGTTTCTGGGATTTTGGTAGGCGCTTGGCTCATCCGCCTTTCACCCACTTTGCAGATTTACCTGCGACCGCTTTGGCTTTGGTTGCAAACGAGTTTGGAACATTTGCTCATGCGTTGATGGGGGCAAGCGACCATGATTGACATTCGCTTATACATTGGAACGCTAATTGCTGTCTTGGTTTTCTTCGGGCTGGGCGTTTTGGTTGGCATCGGCATAACTCGGGAGCCGAGAGCGGAGCAACTTTATCAGCGCATTGAACGCCAATTGCGTCAATATCGGGAAGAAACTGCCCGTGAGTTGAGAAAACGAGATGAGCAGATCAAGCAACTTGGCGGCGAAATTTCGTCGCTGCAATCAAAGTTGAGGGCAAATGAACAATTCGTGGAGATGATAATCCCTTCGCTGGTGCAAGGCAAGTTGATGTTCCGAAACATCGCAATTGTGCTTTCAAGCATAGATGCCGATGGAGAGTTGGTTTTGAGAGTTCAGTCTTTCCTTGAGAAGGCTGGGGCAAAAGTTCCCTTGCGCGTTACTTTGGTGCCAGAAGCAATTCAAAATGCCGACGCTTCCACTTGGCGAAAAATTGCTGAGGGATTGGGGCTAATTGTCAGCAATGTTGACGACGAAACTGTCAAGGACGGTGTCTGGAAGCGAGTGGCGTTGCTTATCCGATATGGTGACCATCAAAATTATTGGCAAATTCTCAGCAAAGCGGGTTGGGTGAAAGTCAACGGCAACACACAAACGCCTGTAGGTTCCGCTGTTTTACTTTCCGCCAGTCAAAGCCAAAATGGTGCTGGTCAGGTTAAGTCGGTTGATTTGCTTTTGCTTCACGCACTCAAAAGCGTCGGAGTTCGGACATTGGTGGCAACTCCAAGTTCACTTGGAGATGAAGTCGTCGCAATTTATCGGTTGGAAGATTTCGCCACAGTTGACCATGTTGACACACCTTTAGGCTTGCTGAGTTTGGTGGCTGCTTTGCTCGGTCACCACGACCATTACGGTTTCGGCGAGACTGCCCGAAGACCCTTCCCTGAACCGAATTGGTTCGTCCAACAAAGTCAGCAACAGTAGAGGCACGCTAAAGGGTGAGGGAGGTGAAGTTAGATGAGAGGGCATATTCCTGCAGCGAATAGGAGGGCAATCGCAATGACTTATGACGAAATTCAGCGCCTTTCAGAACGCATCTACGAAGCCAGTGAGTTCGTTGAAAGAATTGTCAACGAAATCGGCAAAGTCATTGTTG
>Ga0209289_100407_pt1 | contig 22965 bp, 26 predicted proteins | sample GXS110809BmetaG_FD_184121 | JGI IMG/M metagenome (GOLD analysis project Ga0209289, IMG submission 184121) | Hot spring microbial communities from Gongxiaoshe hot spring, China to study Microbial Dark Matter (Phase II) - GXS 110809B (SPAdes)... ...
CCTTTGACCAAACAATCCATCCCCCAAGACCCCACCCTTTACGACCTGACCGAATGGGCACTCATCACCGCCGTCATCACCGAAACAGGTAGCCAGCGATGAACCACACCGTAAGGGAAGCCGCGAGTGTGTTCGGAAATTGAGCCTTCGGAGGAGAGCGAACCTCTCGGTGAGCCTCATTCCTCCAACCTGCCGAACTGCCTATCTGCCGACCTGCCCATCTCCCGACTTGCCGATATGTTCGGCTCGGCGGGAGCCTCGCCCTCCCTTTCCGAACACACTCAGTAGCCACTGACAACGAAACTTGTAACGAGGCATATTGTTTGACCGCAGCATTGAACGACTGCGAGGGTAAGCCGCAGCGGGAGGTGCGGAGGTTTGATCGCCTGCGTTAACGGCAACTTCGTTTCGGCGTCCGAAGCGTGCGTCAGCAGTTTTGATTTTGGTTTCCTCTACGGTGTCGGGGTTTTTGAGACCTTCCGCACATGGAGTGGCAAGTTGGTCGCTTTAGAGCGCCATTGGGAGCGGCTCGTCACGAGTTGTCAGGCTTTGGAGTGGTCATTGCCTTTCGGAAAGGAAACGCTGATTGAATGGATTTGTGCGACGGTGAGAGCCAACGGCGACACCTTGCAAAAGGGTCAAGATTTGCGGGTGCGGATAACGGTAACCCCTGGCTGTGTTGAGCCCGAAGGGGGTTGGTGGGTCGTGGGTGGCGATGAGCCGACCGTCGTCATTCATGCCTCCGCTTTACCGCCCGATTTTGACCGGCGCAATGAAAACGGATGGGTGGCAGTGATTGCCCCTTGGCGTCGCCCCAAAGAGTTGCCCCTTTGGCAATTCAAAACGACCGCCTACTTTGCCAATATCCTCGCCCGCCAATACGCACACCGTCAAGGGGCGCACGAAGCGATTTGGCTCAACACCGACGGCAACTTAACGGAAGGGACGGCGACGAACTTGTTCGTTGTCTGCGACGGTGTGCTTTGGACAGCGCCGACCGAGGAAGGTTTGCTGGCAGGGGTAGCCCGTTCGTTGGTGCTTGACCTCGCCCGTTCCCTCGGATTGGAAGTCCGCGTGCAACCGCTGCCGTTACGGGTTTTGGAAGATGCCGAGGAGGCTTTCCTCACCAACGCCGTTATCGGCGTTGTCCCCCTGACGCAACTTGAGCAAAAGTCGTTCCCTTCTTCATTGATCGGCAAGCAAATGCGCTCCGCTTGGTTTGCCTATGCCCAGCGGTTTGGTCATGCAATCTTGTGCGCGCATTCTTAGAGGACGGACAACAAACTATTTTTCACTAACGCGGTATTTGGCACAAGGAGGTATCTGTGCGGTGATTGCCAAACTACTGACGGTGCGGGTGGTTTGGGCGACGCGCCATCATTGGACACCAAGACAGCAATGGAGGCATCCACCTTCCGCCTATGCCCTTTGGTTCGTTTTAAACGGGACCGTCGCTATCTTCAGTCAGCACCAGCAATGGCATCTTAATGCGGGTGACGCTTTCCTCTTCCCACCTCACCGAGAGCGGCTCATCATAACACCTAACGGAGCCGAGTGGCTTTCGGTCGGTTTGGAGGCTCAATTTGGGGAGAAGGTAGATTTTTTGGCACACTTTCCCTTGCCTGTCGCATGGCAGCCTAAAAATGAAGACCGCCAAAAGTTGCAGATATGGATGGAGCAAATCATCCATCTTTTCCCACCCAAAACGGATGTGGCTCACATTGTCGTAAGCGGGTTAGCCCAAGCCATTGTCGGGTTGTGCTGGCAAATGTTACTTGGAACGGACTGGTCTATCGCCAGCAAGTTGTTACTACCACGCTGGTTGAGTGCTGTGTTACATCGTTTGCATGAAAACCCGAAGGTTACTGTTGCTGAATTGGTTCAATTAGCCCACTTCAGTCCTGCTCAGTTTCGGCGCTTGTTTCGGAATTGGATGGGTGTATCGCCCCGCGCCTATTTGAACCGTTACCGTTTGACATTGTCAAAGCGGTTACTGGAATTGACCGATTTGCCCGTTGCCCATATCGCCGATCAATGCGGCTTTGATAGTGCATCTTACTTTAGTCGCACTTTCAAAAAAGCCTTTGGAATCGCCCCTTCTCTATATAGGCTTAGATTGAAAGAAGCAAACACTGTTAATGAGAAGAAAGAGCGAAAAGGACAAAAATACGAGCGATGAGTGCATTGACGGCTTGTGTCCCCTCAGCAATAATGGCAAGTGAAAGCAACCAATGAGCGAGGAGGCGAATGACCATGCAGCGAAAGCAAGAGAGTCGTCGTTTTGGGAAGGGACAGCATGCGACCTCCATCCGTGGTGTTCTTTGCTGGGAGTTGTCTCATGTTGGCTTCACGCTCATTGAGTTGCTGGTGGTGATAGCGATAATTGCCATTCTGGCAGCGATTCTGTTCCCTGTGTTCAGCCAAGCACGAGATAAGGCGCGTGCTGCTGCTTGTCTCTCTCATGCCCGTCAAATTGGGACTGCAGTTCAAATGTATTCGCAAGATTACGATGAGCAGGTCGTCCCACACTGGTATACGCACTGGGCTTGGAATGGCGTGCCTGCATGGTGGTGGTTTGAGACAATTGAGCCTTACGCTAAGAATCGTGGTTTTCAACAGTGTCCTTCTGGCTGGTTCTCTCTCAATCACGCTTATCCAACCATCCACACAGACACGCTAAGTTTTGGCTACAACTGCATCCGCGACACGGCTTATAGTTGGCGCGACCCGGCGGGTTATCGTGGTGTTTGCACATACGCAGCCAATTCGGCGGGCATTCAATTTGGTGAGGGTAAATTTGGTATCCATCTGGCACAGGTCAATCGCCCTGCAGAACTTATCATTTTAGCGGAGTGCATCGGAGCTGAGTTTTGGAACCTTGCTCAACCTGATTGGGGCACGCAGCCCGCTGTTGCCCGTCGCCATCAGGAAGGGTTCCACTGTGTTTTCTGCGATGGACATGCTAAATGGTATCGGCGCACTGAGCAGGTCAATTGGATTCGTTGAGAAGGGCTTCGAGGGCGTGGCACAAGCATGGGTGATCAACCTCCTCGCCCCACGAAAGTCGCCAAACTACGCATCCGCTCGGGCGTCATAGTAGCAAGTTTAGCGTTGATGCTATTGCTTCTTGGAGTCACTCCCTTTAACGACTTCTTTGTGGGTGGCTCATGGATGGCAGGAAATCACCTACCTCCAGGGATTGTTGTGACCTTGGTGTTGATGAGTTGGGTGGTTTGTCCTTTGGTGCTTAGAATCAGTCAGGGTTGTTCGGTGTCGGAAAAAGTCCTAATGGCTGCTATCTTATTGCCGACGGCAGGATTGGCAAGTTCAGGCTTAGCGCGTCACCTTATCCCGCTCATAGCAGCACCTCTTTACTTTGCTAAGCAGACACCAGAACTTTTACCCAAAGGTCTACCATCATGGCTTTACTTGAGCGATGTGAATGCAGTTCGGACTTTCTACGAAAACGCTCCGCTATCGGTGAACGATTGGGCGAAAGCATGGTTGACACCGTTACTCGCTTGGGGCATCTTGGTGGGCAGTTTGTGGGTTGGATGCTGGTTGTTGACAGAACCACTATGGCAGCAGTGGGCGCAGCGAGAACGATTTGCATTTCCCATTTCGCTTCTCTTATATCGCCTTCTCACCGACGACCCAACGATCAGTCTTAAACGGCAAAAGTTGTTTTGGTTTGGTGTCATTGCGTGTGCAATTGTGCATGGCACCAACCTCATCAATACTGCCATTCCCTCTTTTCCGTCCCTACCATTGCGGTTTAGTTTGACATCTCATTTGATACAATCGCCGTGGTCAGCGTTAGCGCCGCTGGAGTTACATGTTTATCCATCAGCCATCGGCATGGGTTTTTTGATTGCAGGCGATGTGGCGTTGAGTTTTGCTTCCTTTTATTGGCTGGCGAAGTTGCAGCGGTTAATTTCCGAATGGTTGGGCTGGCAACCGATAGTTTCTTTTGGGCGAGGACTACCCGTATTCGTTGCGGCGCAGCAAATTGGTGCCCTGCTTGTCTTTGCCCTCTCTGTTGCCCTCAAACTCTGGCACCTTGCTTGTGAAGACTTGTTCATTCGGAGGCGGTTAAGGGCTTGGTTGATATGCTTTATCGTGGTCGTGACTTGGAGTTGGTGGGTTGGCATCCCGATGTGGCTGAGTGTGCTCATTCCAGTTGGTTACTTTGCTTTGGCGATTGCTGTGGCGTGGGCGGTGACCAACGCGGGACTGCTTTTCGTGCAAACGACTTTCCTTCCTGCTGAGATAGGTTTGCTCTTTGGTGGCACACATGGGTTGTCCGCTCCAGCAGCAACAGCGCTGGCGTTACAACAATGGGCACTGATGTTCAATTTTCGTGACCATCCGTTACCTCACCTGTTACACGGTCGTCATCTTGCTCATCTTTCTGGCTTGCCTGCTGATGTTTTGCAGCGCTGGCAAGGAGTGAGTTTGTCAGTCGGTAGCGTCGGAGCGGCAATAAGTTTCTTAGCGACAGTGCGACGCTATGGAGCGTTGCGGTTACGACCTTTTGATTTCGTGCAATTGCCGCAAACCGTTTTGCGGGTTGCCCATATTTGGCACACGCAACCACTTCCGCCTCAATGGCGCCAAGGAGTGTGGGTATTGATTGGTGCGTTCATTTGGCGCGGAATATTGGGCATCCGATCCCTTTGTCAGTGGATTCCTCATCCCATCGGCTGGTTATTTGCCGAGTCTTACGCAGCACAGATGTTTTGGTTTTCATTTATGCTCGGAACTTCTGCTAAGTTTATGACGCTCCGATACGGCGGGTTAAATGCTTACCAACGATTGTGCTCTTTATTTGCAGGTATGGTGGTCGGTGACACCTTGATGTTAGGTGTAAGCATTGTCACCAGTTGGTTCACGCCTATACGTTATGCTGTGTTGCCGACATGAGATAATCGGACAACGCTTAGCCAACGAATGCATTCATGTGAGGTGATAAGGATGGCAACAAGGCGCAAATGGTTGCAATCAACGATGGCAGGAGCATTTGGATTGACCTTTGGCGGTGGATTCGCTGACATTCAAGCAAGGGCAGGAGGTGAGAGTCCAATGACAGTGTTAGGTGAGAGTCGGGCTGTAGCGGCGAGAACCTTGGATGCCGAGGTCGTCGTTGTCGGTGGCGGGATGGCGGGAGTTTGTGCTGCTATCGCTGCCGCACGCAACGGCGCGTCTGTCGTGCTGATGCAAGACCGACCTGTTTTGGGTGGCAATTCCTCCAGCGAAATCCGAATGCACATCGTCGGCGCCGATTGTCACGGAAGTCGCAATGACACCGACTCTCGCGAGACGGGTATCTTGGAAGAGTTGAGGCTGGAATGCGCCGTCCGAAACCCGCAACGAAGTGCCAGCGTGTGGGACTTGCTCCTTTACGAATGGGTCAAGCGTGAGCCCAACATCACGCTGCTGCTCAACACAAGTTGCGTTGGCGTGCAAATGACGAAGGAAAACCAAATCGGCGCTGTCATCGCCCTTCGCAACAGCACCGAGGATTTGTTCACCGTTCGGGGCAAGGTCTTCATTGACTGCAGCGGCAATGGCAGGTTGGGCGTGGAAGCGGGTGCCAACTATCGTGTCGGGCGTGAAGGGCGGGACGAGTTCGGTGAATCTCTCGCTCCACCTAAGCCCGACAACAAAACGATGGGCAGCAGCATCTTGTTCATCACCCGCCGATATGACCGCCCCATGCCTTTCAAGCCGCCCGATTGGATTCGCAAGTTCCCTCGTTGTGAAGATTTGCCCTACCGCCACCACCGCACTTGGGAATACGGCTACTGGTGGGTTGAATGGGGCGGGCATTTGAACATCGTCAAAGAGAACGAGCGCATCCGCGATGAATTGCTGGCAATCGCTTTGGGCGTTTGGGACCACATCAAAAACAGCGGCTTGCATCCCGAAAGTGAAAACTGGGCACTGGAATGGATTGGCTTTTTGCCTTGCACTCGTGGGAGCAGGCGCTTTCTCGGTGACCACATTTTGACGCAGCACGATTTGCAAAACGGCGAAGTTTTTGAGGACGGCGTAGCATACGGCGGTTGGCCCATTGACTTGCACCCACCTGAGGGCATTGACACGAAAGAGCCGCCCAACATCGCCGTCAAAGTCCCTCTTTACAACATCCCCCTTCGCAGCCTCTACTCCCGCAACATCGCTAACTTGCTCTTTGCGGGTCGCAATATCAGCACCACCCATGTCGCTTACGCCAGCACCCGCGTCATGGGCACTTGCAGCGTGATGGGACAAGCCGTCGGGACAGCGGCAGCCCTTTGCGTCCGCTACAACTGCACGCCGAGGGAGTTGGGCAAAGAAGCCATCAAGGAACTGCAGCAACTTTTGCTCAAGCAGGACGCTTACATCATCGGCGCAACCAACAGCGACCCTTACGACCTCGCCCGAACGGCGGAAGTTAAGGCATCCAGTGAAGTGCGTGGCTACGAAGCGGTCAATGTCATCAACGGAGTCCATCGTGGCGTTTATGAGCGCAAAAACCGCTGGGCATCCGACCCGACGAAACCGATGCCGCAGTGGCTGGAGTTGCATTTTCGCGAGCCAAAACGCATCCGAGAAGTCCACTTGACTTTTGACACAGGTTTGAACCGAGAGTTGACTTTGAGTTTCAGCGATTGGGCAAATCGGCGGATGATTTGGGGACCGCAACCTGAGACGGTGCGCGATTACGAGTTGCAAGTGCTTTACGGCGACAGCGCTAAGACAGTTGTGAAAGTGGAGGGCAACTACCAACGCAAGCGAGTGCACCAGTTTGAGCCGCAGTTGGCGACGGGCATCCGTCTCATCGTCCACGCCACCAACGGCGATAAATCGGCACGGGTCTTTGAGGTTCGGGTTTACGAGTGAGCGTTTTGCTGCTGGTCATTGTTGGCAGGCTTTTCGTGTGTCAGGGAGCAGCAACAAAAAGAGGGCAACGAGTGCCCAGGCGCTGTAAAGGAGAAGCCAGAGCAGTTGACCGAAAACCGCCCACATTTCCGTCCAAACCCCTAACCCCATCGGAGGTGCTGGGGCACCTGGGGGCATCGCTTTCGCCATCTCTGCCATCATCGCTTCCATCGCTTTCGCCGACGCTGGCGCCACGACGAAAATGTTGAAGGCAGCCATCCCCAAGTTCCGAACGATTTGCAAGGAACAAGCGATAAGGGCGCACCACCAAGCCCATCGCTTCACCCAAAGCAATCCCACGCCTGAAACGAAAAGAAGGGCGTTGATAAGCAAGGTAGCAGCACCAAAGGCGAGGTAGCCCCAACGAATGGAAGGCGTCAGGAAAGGTTCGGCGAATTTGCTGAAGTCGGGCAATGGTGTCTTTTTGAGGTTAGCGATTTGGGCATCTATAAATTGGCGCTCCTGAGGTGTTTTGGCTTTTTGCCGCAGTTGCATCAGTCGCTGGAGTTGTTGGCGCTGATGAGCGATGGCTTGCTGGGAAACCGAACGAAAGGCAGCCATCATCGCAGGTGTAGCGGCTTCATATAGGGCGGTGCAACTGCAAAGGAGGGCGGCAATCATGTTCCCGATGGCGACGATGGTCACAATTGTCGGTCGCTCTTCTGCCATGAGCCATCCCTCCGCTTGACTGCCTGTCAACCGCCTCCATTTTGCCCCTGCTGCGAAAGGCAAGCAAGGCTTGGCGGAAGCGTTAGACTTTCGGACGGTGATGGGCGATGAAAGGATGGGAACGCTATATCGGCGTTGACCCTGAAATCTGCTTCGGGCGACCTTTTCTGAAATCGTCGGGGGTGCCTGTATGGGCGGTGCTTTCCATGTTGGCGGCGGGTGTGCCGATGGAGCAAGTGAAAGAGGAGTATCAGGTCAGCGACGACGAACTTTTGGCTATTTTTGCTTGGGCAGCCCATCTTGCCCGTCGGAAGCGAGTGAGCCTGAAAACCCGACGCCGACTCAAAAGCCTTCCCGTCGCCCCTTGAGGCTGTTTTGCGATAAGTGCATCCCTCGCTCCGTCGTGGAACAATTGCGCGCCGTAGGTTACGAGACCCTTTGGGCGCGGGAACTTTTCCCTCACCCCACACCTGACAAACTCCTTTTGCAGTTCGCCTTTGAGCAGGGATGTCTTCTTGTCACTTGCGATGTTCAGGATTTTGGTGAACTCGTCTTTCGGAAGGGGCAAAAAGCCATTGGCATCCTTTTGCTCCGAAGGTTGCAAAACGAGCCGAAAGGGATGGCGCAGCGGTTGAAGGAAGTTTTGGAGGAGCGAGGAGAGGGTTTGGTCGGCTTCTTCACGACCGTCACCCCCTCTCAAGTCCGTCGGCGACCCTTGAAGCGTTAAATCGCTGCCACGCTAAAATGGAAGTGACGACGCTTAAGGCAAGGTGATTTGTGATGCTGGAGCAAATTCGGATGGCGTGTGTCGTGCAACGACTTTACGGCAAGCGGGTGGACGATGTGGTCGGTGAAGTGAAAAGGCAATTGCAGCGGCTCAACATCGCCGATCGGGTGAAGGGCAAACGCATCGCCATCACAGCGGGAAGTCGTGGGATCGCTCGCATCCATGAAATCGTCAAAGGCGTCGTGGAGTTTGTGCGGGATTGTGGTGGCGAGCCCTTCGTTTTCCCCGCAATGGGCAGTCACGGCGGCGCGACAGCGGAAGGGCAAGTCGCCATCCTGCGGGATTACGGCATTACCGAAGAGTTCGTCGGCGCCCCGATTTTGGCGACGATGGAGGTGGAGCGCATCGGGACGGCAGACGGTGTTCCCGTTTATGCCGACCGATATGCTGCCCATGCCGATGGCATCATCGTCGTCAACCGCATCAAACACCACACCGATTTTTCGGGACCGCATGAAAGTGGCTTGTTCAAGATGATGGCGGTCGGGATGGGCAAGAGGGAGGGCGCCGATACCGCTCACACCTACAAGGCGTGGAGTTTGCGTCACTACATCCCTTTGATGGCGAGGGAAATTTTGCGTCGGCTACCTATCTTGGCAGGCTTGGCGGTCATTGAGAATGGCTACCATGAGGTTGCCCACCTTGTCGCCTTGCCCCCTGAGGAGATAGAAGCGGGTGAGCGGCGGTTGCTGCAGTTTTGGAAACGAATCCGTCCCAAAATCCCTTTCAACCATCTGGATGTCCTCCTCGTGGAGCGGATGGGCAAAAACATTTCGGGCACGGGCATGGACACCAAAACCATCGGGCGGATGATGATCACAGGCGAAAACGAACCCAAACACCCGATGCCTCGTGTCATCGTCGTCTTGGACTTGACCGACGAATCGCACGGCAACGCCGCAGGGTTGGGCTTGGCGGACATCACGACGAAACGGCTCATCAGCAAAGTGGATTGGCACGCCACGCATGTGAATGTCTTCACCAGCGGTTTCATTGAGCGTGACCGTATCCCTGTCGTCGCCAAGGACGACCGACAAGCGTTGGAGTGGGCTTTAGAGATTGCAAAGGTGCGCGACCCTGCGAAGGCTCGCATCGTCCGCATCCGCGACACCAACACTCTGGGTGTCCTTTACATTTCGCAAGGGTTGTGGGACGAAGCGGCTGCCGACAAGCGCCTGCGGTTCGTCAATGAAGGAAAACTGGCGTTTCAGGACGGTCAATTAGCCCCCGTTGATTACGACCTTCCCCTTCGGTGAAGTTTCCTCAAAGGCGCTCCCTATATCGCCTCAAAGTGGCGGGAAAATCCGCCAAATGCCCTATTGACGGATAGGCACATCTGGCTATAATTGCCAGCGCAAGATGTCGTGGCTGGCAAAGTAATTCACCACAACATCTTGTGGTCACGGAGTGGTGCGGATGGGTGGCGGGAAGTCCGGTGAAAGTCCGGCGCTGTCGCGCAGCGGTAACTGGGGACGAAAGCCGCTGGGCGTCACTGACTTCAACTTGCGGTGACGCGACACGCCACTGGCGCTCTTCAGCGCTGGGAAGGCGCGGCGAGTAGGACGAACCAGAAGCCCGAAGACCGACCCATCCGCCCTCAGCGTCCGTTGCCTCGCGAGGTGGGCAACGACGCCAGTGACCTCTGTCAAGTGTCAAGGCTTTGGGATGGTCTTTGTGTTTGCCCAAGCCTTCGTTGCTTTCGCGTTTGCCGATGGGTTATCGCGTGACGGAGTGCTTTTTGCCCGTGCGGAGGTGAATGGGTGATGACGGTGGTGCGTGAGTTTGTCGTTGAGCAAGCGTGGATGTGGCTGCAACAAGCCAAGTTACCCGAAGCACTTTGCCGACAGTTGATGGACGATGCGTCCTCTTTCCTCACGGACGACATGGATGACAACGCCATCTTGTCAGCGCTCCTTGCTGCTGCTGTCCAAAACATCGTTGCCGACCCTGCTTTTGAGCGCGCCGCTGCCCAATTGCTCTTGCTGCAAATTCATTGCGAAGCGACGGGCACACCGCATCCCAATTACGCCACTTATTTCCCCCGCTACATCGCCGAAGGCGTGGAACGAGGTGTGTTGCATCCCGACCTTTTGCGTTTTGACCTGTCTCGGTTGGCAACTGCCATCGTTCCAGAGCGTGATGCCTTGTTACCTTACATCGGGCTTTACACCCTTTACGACCGCTACCTTGTGCGGGATGTGGAGACACGAAGGGTGATGGAGACGCCGCAAGCGATGTGGATGCGGGTAGCGATGGGTTTAGCCCTCAACGAAGCAAATCCTGATGAATGGGCGCTGAAGTTTTACGAGATGTTTTCCACGCTCCGCTACTTGCCCAGCACTCCGACCCTTTTCAATAGCGGCACTCCCCACCACCAACTGGCGTCTTGCTACCTCTACGATGTCCACGATAGCCTTGACCACATTTTGGAAGCGGCTTACGAGTTTGGGATGCTGGCGAAGTATGCGGGCGGAATTGGGACAGCGGTGACGAAAATCCGCGCCGTCGGTTCGCCCGTTAAAGGCATCAACGGTAAAAGCGGTGGGCTTATCCCGTTCCTGCACATGTATGACGCCCTCATCAAGTCCATCAGTCAAGGCGGGCGACGGCGAGGCACGATGTGCGTTTACCTTGAGCCTTGGCATTTGGAGATTGAGGCGTTTTTGGATTTGCGGCGCAACTCTGGCGACCCTTACTTGCGCACGCCCTCGCTCAACACAGCGCTATTCATCCCCGACGAATTCTTCCGACGCGTCCAAATGGACGATGACTGGTATCTTTTTGACCCGCTCTATGTGCCCGACCTGACGGAATGCTACGGGCGGAAATTTTCACGCCGCTATCGTGAGTATGCGGAGAAAGCGGAGCGGGGCGAATTGCCTCAAAGGGCGTGGCGGAAAGTCAAAGCGCGGGAACTGTTCACAAAAATCCTCGCCTCTCTGATGGAGACGGGACATCCTTGGCTCACCTTCAAAGACGCCGCCAATGCCCGTTCCATGCTCAAAGATGTCGGGGTCATCCATTCCCTTAACTTGTGCACGGAGGTGGCGTTGCCGACGAACCGCGACGAAATCGCCGTCTGCAACCTCGCCAGCATCAATTTGGCTCGGCACCTTCGCGAGGACGGTGAGATAGACTGGCAGAAACTGGCTCAGACCGTGCGGGTTGCCGTGCGGGGCTTGGACAATGTCATTGACCTGAACTTGTATCCGTCCGAGAAGGCGAGGCGGAGCAACTTGCTTAACCGTCCCATCGGTTTAGGGGTGATGGGATTTGCGGAGTTGCTGGCGCGCAAAGGCATCCCTTACGACAGCCCCGAAGCCGCTGACCTTGCCGACCAGTTGCTGGAATTCATCTCCTACCATGCCATCTTGACCAGCCACGAGTTAGCAAAGGAACGGGGCGTCTTTCCACGCTTCGCCCAAAGCGAGTGGGCAAAAGGGCGCGTGCCTCTTGACACCATCGCCGACTTAGAGATGGAGCGGGGCGAACCGATTGAAATAGACCGAACGGCACGATTGGACTGGGAGGCTTTGCGGATGAAGGTGAAGGAAGGGATGCGAAACGGAACGGTGATGGCAATTGCGCCGACGGCGACCATCGCCTTGATTGCAGGCACTTCCACCAGCCTTGACCCTTACTTCGCCACCATCTTTAGCCGCCAAACTCTTAGCGGCAAGTTTTTGGAGTTCAACCCCGTGTTGGTGGACGAACTGAAACGGCGGGGTTTGTGGGAGCGGGTGCGAGAGCAACTTATCGCCGCTCGCGGCGAGTTGGCAGAAGTGGCGGAAATCCCCGACGAACTTAAACGCCTTTTCCCGACCGCCTTTCAAATTTCGCCCGACGCATATCTTGCCATCGCCGCTAAAGCCCAAAAGTGGGTGGACATGGCGATTAGCCGTAACCTGTTTTTCAACGCCCGTCGCCCCTCCGACATCGCCGATGTTTACTTGAAGGCATGGCGGATGGGACTTAAGAGCACCTACTATTGCTTCCTCAATCCTCGCATGCAAGCGGAGCAATCTACGGTGCGGGTGAACAAGCGATTGCAAAGACCCAAGTGGGTCGTGGAAGCGCAGAAGGAAGTCACCGCAGATGGCGCAACCTGTTCACTGGATGGCGACTGCGAATCTTGCCAGTGAAGGAGGTAGGGGTTGATGGCGGAAGTGAAGTTGGTGGGCGGAAATCCCTTAGAGCCCGTGCAACTTTTCCCGTTGCACTATCCTTGGGCTTACGCCCATGTCCAGCAAGCCAAGCACAACACTTGGTTTCCCGAAGAGGCGCCGTTGCACGATGACTTGCAAGACTGGAACGAACGACTGACGGACGAGGAGAAGCGAGCCGTTGAAATGCTCTTGGGCTTCTTCAACCCGATGGAGAGCCTCGTGACGACGAACCTTATCATGGCGATTTATCCCCATGTGACGGCGCCCGAGGCGCGGCTTTATTTGGCACGACAAGCGTGGGAAGAAGCCAACCATGTGATGGCGTTTGAGTATGTCATCAAGACGCTGCCCGTTGACCGAAAGCGTGTCTTCAACTTGCACAAAGACCATCCTGCCGTCCAAGCCAAAGAAGCCTTCCAGATGCGCCTGACGCAAGCGATGCTCAATGGATACGACCTCTCCACGCTGGAAGGCAAACAGCGCTTCCTTTACAACCTCGTCGGTTACTTCGTCGTGCTGGAGGGCATCTTTTTCTATTCGGGTTTTGCGCTGGCGTTGGCGTTTCGGCAGCGGGGGCTGATGAAAGGGCTGTGCACCATCATTGACTGGGTGCTGCGGGACGAAAGTTTGCACCTTTCCTTCGGCATCCACCTCATCTTGGAGTTCCTCAACGAGCATCCCGAAGTGATGACGCCTCAGTTAGCCCAATCGGTGCGGGACTTGATTTTGGAAGCGGTGCGGTTGGAAGAAGAATACAACCGTGCCGTGTTGCCCAAGCCCATCATCGGGCTCAGTGCCGATGCCCTCAACGGCTATGTCCGCTATGTCGCCGACCGACGATTGGAAGAATTGGGCTTAGAGCCAGAATTTCGCCAACCCAATCCGCTGAAATGGATGGCGGCGCAAGTGGATGTCCCTGAACTTGTCAACTTCTTTGAAGCCCGCAATGTCAATTACGAGGTCGGACTGCCGAGGGAGTGAGCGATGATGCGGCGAGCATTCACGCTGATTGAATTGCTGGTCGTCATCGCCATCGTCGCCCTTTTGGCGGCGATTTTGTTTCCCGTGTTCAGCCGCGTTCGGGAAAAAGCGCGGCAAACCTTTTGCCTTTCCAACTTGCGACAAATTGGCTTGGCAGGTTTGCAATACGCCCAAGATTACGACGAGCGTCTGTTTCCCGTCAGTTACGACGACTGGCAGCATTACTGGTGGGGCTTCGTGGATTACGCCAACGGCACGGTGGATTTCACCCGCAGTTTCCTGCACCCTTACCTGCGCAATGCTCAACTCAAAGCCTGCCCGTCCTTCGTCCCCGAAGCCCGCTATTTCGCCTTCGGTCACCTCGGTTACGGCTACAACTACGCTTACCTGAGCCCCTTCGGTCCGCCGCCTCGCTACACGCCGACACCTGTTTCGTTGGCACAAATTGTCAACCCCGCTGAAACGGTCTGGCTGGCAGACTCCGCTCGGCTGAACACTTGGGCTTATGCGACGCCGACGCTGGAAGCAAACGCCTACCTTGAACCGCCTTCCAGCAACTACCCGACTTTCCATGTCCGCCACAACGAGGTCGGCAATGTCCTTTGGTGCGACGGGCACGCAAAAGTCTTCACGCCTGTCTATCGGAGCGGGACTTTCGGTTGGGGGTTCAATGCCGACGATTTCAAACGGCGCCATTTGGGTGACATTGACAAAGATGGCGATTTCACGACGGACGAATTGTTTGACTTGCGTTGACAAAGTTACGGCAGCAATGCCGCCGCTTTTGTGCTGACGGTGACGATGGCGACAAGGGAGTTTTGTGCCCACTGAAAAGCGGGATTGACCAAGATGCCCAGTAAGAAGGCTCCGATGACGCCGATGAGGGCTGCTCCGCTGACAAGTCCTGTCGCCCTCAACGGCTCAGGGTGTTTCGCCTCAAAGAAGAACATGCGCCGAACGACTTCCAAGTAGTAAAACGCCGAAATAACGCTGTTGATGACGCCGACGACCGCCAGCCACGCCAACCCCGCTTTGAGGGCGGCACCGAACAGGAAAAACTTGCCGAAAAAGCCCGCCAGTGGCGGGATACCGATGAGCGACAGGAAAGCGATGGTCAGGATTGTCGCTGCGACAGGGGCGCGCTGCGCCAACCCTTCGTAGTCCTCTATCTCGCTGGAGTTGAGGGCGTTCTCCACCCAGATGATGACGGCAAAGGCTGCCATGTTGGCGAAGGCGTAACCGAGGACGAAGTAAAGGATGCCCGCTAAACCCATATCGGTCGGGTCGGGCGTTTTAGCACCCGTCAAGATGTGCCAATCGTTGGGCGTGAAAGCGGCGATGCCGATGAGCAAGTAGCCGACTTGAGCGATGGACGAATACGCCATTAACCGTTTGATGTTGCGTTGCCAAATGGCGCCTAAATTGCCGAAGGTCATCGTCACGACGGACAAAAACACCAACACCATTTGCCAACCTGTGCTGGCAGGACCAAAAGCCGCTGCCAAAACCCGCAGCAACGCCGCCATCCCTGCCGCTTTGGAAGCGACCGAAAGGAACGCCGTGATGGGCGTCGGCGCCCCCTCATAAGCGTCAGGTGCCCAACCGTGAAAGGGCACCATAGACACTTTGAACCCCAACATCGCCAGCATCAGCAAAATGCCGAGGAGCGTGAAAGGCGAAATGGCAAAGGCTGCTCCCTTCTCTCCGAGGCTGGGAAGCAATCGCTCAGCGATTTCGTAAAGATGAGTCGTGCCCGTCGTCCCATAGACCAGCGACATGCCATACAAACTGGCAGCCGTCGTCGTCGCCCCGACGAGGAAATATTTCAGCCCCGCTTCAGCGCTTTTGGGTTCATCGCGCAAGTAGCCAGCAAGGATGTAAGAAGCGATGGACGCAAACTCAATGGACAAAAACAGCGTGATCAGTTCCGTCGCCGATGCCATGAAGCACAGCGCCAAAGTGGCGAAGACCATCAGCCCGTAAAATTCAGCGCGGGCAGACGGCACCTGCTTTTCCACATAGTCAACGGTCACCAACGCCACCAAGACAGCGCCGATGAGGATGGCAGCCTTAAAGAACATCGCCAACGGGTCAGCGGCAAAAGTCGTCGTCAGCCAGTAAGCGAGCCCTTTTTGATAAGCGTCCGTTTCCGTCAACGCCAGCGCCCTCACCTGCCAGCCCAACCAACCCAATGCCCCGACGAACCCCAACAATGCCAGCCAACCGTAAAGGCGTTTAGGAAGGCGGGGGGCGAGCAGGTCAACGATGAAGATGACGAAGCCAACGACGGTCAGCCACAGTTCAGGCGCCATGTAACGCCAAAGAGCAATCCACACCGACACTGCCATCACACTCCTGCCTCGGAATTTTCTCCCGGCGGAAGGCTCTGCAATTATAGCGCACAGATAGGAAACAACTTGCCGCGCCCCCTTGACGGCAACTTTTTTTTTGCTACAATGGTCACAACCATCCCTACCCATAGCGAGGCGGACGGGCATGGGCAAACTGCCTCAAAAAGCACAACAAGCCCTTCAAGCCGCCCTGCGCAGGGCAAGAAAATGGCGTCGCCCGCCCCACTGGGATCGCTCCGAGTGGCACAAAGAACTTGACGCCCTCGCCCAAGCCTCTGCCTTTGAGGCTTCCCTTCGCTTTGACGAGCAAAAAGATGTCCCCTTTGAGGCTTTCCTCTTCCAACAAGTCCTGACAGCCCTTCGGGATTTTCATCGGAAGGAGTGGGTTTATTTTCACCTTCACTACGGGCATCTTTTGGTGACTTTTGAAGGAGGCGAGAGGGAGGGAGAGGCTTGCTTTGAGGGGGCAGTTAGGATGGAGGGAGAGAAGCAGGAATGGCGGCGTTTTTGGGTTCGTTGGGGGATGGAGAGGTTGGGGGAGCGGGAGCGATGGGTGCTTTTGAAGGTGTATTGGGAGGGTTGGACAGAGGAAGAAATTGCCCAAGAGTTGGGCATCAGCCAACCAGCCGTCAGCAAAATCAAGCAAAAAGCCCTCCAGAAACTGAGGGAGTGGCTAAAAGGGCTGTTTTAAGAGCCCCTCAAGCCTACTGGATTGCCAACGGACAGGCAGGTTGTAAAAAGGGCGGTTCAGTGCATATTAGAAAGTGGGGACGCAAAAGGACCGAAGAGCGCTCCAAGCCGGGGATGATGAAGATGGCAGGAGACAAGAAAATGGCACAGGAAACAGAGGCAAGCGGGCGACCAACGGTAACAGGCGGGCGGGACGCTTCAGAAAAACGCCTTAGGTTGGAGATAGCGACGCTTGTTGCCTTAACGGCTCTCTTTGGCTTCTTAAGCGTCCAGTCGCCTGAAGGGCAACAGTGGATGGCAAGGGTGCGGCATCTTTGGCAAGAGAGGGAAAGGGCAAGGGCATTTCAACGGGCTTTGACAAATGACCCACCTATCGGCATTCCTCTTGAACGCTTGGGATTGACTTCTTCGCTTTTCGTGCCTTCTCGTTCCTTGCCTTTGCTGGTCGTGGTGTTTGGTAGTTGTGAGGGGTGCGGAGCGCAGCGGCTGAGGGAATGGGCGGAAGTGTTGGGAGGATGGGAGACATGGAGGAAGCACCTAAGGGGTGTTTTGGTGGTTCAAGACAAGGAGAGGAAGGTGCGGGAGGTCGTGGCAAGGAACGGATGGAAGGTGACGGTGATAGCGGACGAAGACGGCAGGATTGGAAGGACATTGAACGCCTTTTTCACGCCGAGGGCATATGGGTTTGAGGGTGGGAAGTTGGTGTGGGTGCAGAGAGAGGCAGGGATGGGGGTTACAAAAGTGTTGGAAAGTTTTTTGGGGCGGATAAAGGGGGAAGGGGAAGCGAAGGGGTTACTGAATGCGTGGGCGGCGGAGATGAGGGAGAAGGCGTGGGGGAAGATGGCAATTGCTCAACCGAAGAGGGGCGATCAACGATGAAAAGGCGACAAGATTTACTTCCCAAACAGTTACACGCATTAACGCTGATAGAGTTGGTAATTGTTTGTGCCATCGTAGCGGTGTTGGTGGGGATAGTTTGGGTTGTGATGGCGCCAGCGAGGGAGAAGGCGAGGCAAATAACTTGTATTAACAATCTAAAGCAAATAGGTTTGGCATACCAATTATATCGCCAAGATTGGGATGGAATAGACCCTGAAAAAGGCAAAAGGCTTCAGTGGTGGGAGTTAGGGCTCCCTAAGGCCGGAGCAATAGAACTTTTCGCTCTTGGTTATATCAAAGATGAAAGGATTTTGTTCTGCCCTAATTGGAAAAGGGATCCATTTTTCGCCTCCGACGGTCCACCTGTTTCAACAAGTTATAGGGTAATGTATGGACCTGACGAAGAAACTTTACCAGAAGGCCGTCCTTTTAGTTGGATAATTGCTCAAATGCCAGATTTCCCGATAGAGATATGCATCCTGCACGATCCTAATTACTTGATCGGTGATTTACGCAATTACGACAAGATTTTAGGTATTACCGTAACTGGGGATGTTCAATGGTTCTCTTGGAGAAAGTTGAGGAAGTATTGGCTCAAATAAGATCAAGGAGGTGCATCGCCATGAGGCGTATCGTTTGCTTCAGCCTGATCATCTGTTGGCTTCTTGGCGTTTGGGAAGTGGGGAAGTGGTTTAACCCGGTACCCATAGTCATGGCGCAGAGCAGTTGCCCTAATCTTGATGTTGACTGCCCTTCTGACTGTAACTACGCTCGCGATCCCTATGGTGGTCCTGTGCAAAGATGCACTGAAGTTGGATCTTATCCGAACATAACTTGCTGTCTTTACTGGTGCCAGATGTATCGTTGCCGCAGGAAAGGTATGCCCCAAGGACAGTGGTGCGGTTTGGCACAAGACTGCACACTTCAATCAGCAACTACAGCAAGGTGTGTTTATTTATCAGGTCAGGGTTGGGAATGTAAATAGAGTAGATCAACTTCAAGGGTGAGGACACAATGCGTGCCGCATTAACGCTAATAGAGTTGGTAATTGTTTGTGCCATCATAGTGGTGTTGGTGGGGATAGTTTGGGTTGTGATGGCGCCAGCGAGGGAGAAGGCGAGGCAGGCAGTATGCATCAGCAACCTGAGGCAAATCGGACATGCTTTTCGGATGTATCGGGATGATTGGGATGGAGTGGAACCTCAAAAAGGAGTTCAATTGGAATACTGGCAACTGGGGTTACCTCCTTTTCATCCCAAAGACAGGCTTTCGTCCTACTTGCGCAACGAGCAGGTATGGTTCTGCCCGACTCAAGTTCACGACCACCACGACACTTATACCGTTCATTACTGTGCTCACGAGGATGTCGTAGACCCTTACTTGCCTCCCCACCGCTACGATGAATGCCCGTTAATTGTTCCCTCTCCTAACCGTATGGCGTCTTTCAAATGGGCAGTTTCCTATGTGCCCGATTGGCCTGTTCTCCTCTGCTATACTCATCACTTCTACTCAACCCCTGAGTGGGGAGACGAACACTTGCTGGGTCTCTTCCTGCCCGATTTCTCCGTTCATTGGTTTTGGACTTCTGAGTTGCTCATGAAACTCCCTGTCTATCAGGGAGTGGCGAAAAACTAAAGTTGGGGAGGTGTCGGTGATGAGAAAGCAGTTGTATGTGCTGAGCGTTGCCGCTCTGTGCGTGCTGTCCATCGTTGTCCCCTTGTTTGCTGGTTACTGTATAGACTGTGACTCCTATCCGACGAGTTGTGGCAACGGGTGCCACCAAGGCAACTCCGTCGGTCCTTGGCCACTACAGGCAACTACTGTGTTACCTGCTCTGGCACAATTAGGCAGTTTTGCACGGCGTGTCGTTGGGAGCGCTTCCAGTGTGTCCCCAATCAGCCAGGATACCCTGCCTTCTGTGCCCCTCCATATGTCTGGCAAAAAATTTCTGAAGACAATCAAGCAAGGCTTATCAGTTGCGTATGTCGTCCTGGGGGCAATTGTTGGTGTCTGTAATTTGGGGTGAAGTTGAGGCATGCAGAGGCGCGCAAAAGCCCTGCTTATCGTTACGGTGGTTCTTGCAGCAGTTGGGGTGTGGTGGTGGCAGTGGCAAGCCCCCTACCGCACCCTAACTGCTTTCCTTGTTGCCTTACAGAGGGGTGATGTGTCCTCTCTTTACGCCCTTACGCCTAATTACGAACGACGATTTGTCACACCTGAGTTGGTTGCCCGCGCTTACACACAGGTGATCAAACCTCAATTACTGGAAGGGAAGAAAATAGACCGTATCTGGCGGACTTCGTTACGAAAGTTTTTCCCAGAACTTTGGCTTGGGCGGGTGCGGTCAGTGCGTTTTTATCTTTGGGTTCGGGATCAACAGGGTAGGAGACAACTCACGGCAATAATCGTTCAACGCCCGCCCATTGAAGAACGATGGCGGGTGCCTTTCAGCACCTTTGTAGTTAACACCTTAGTGGGGATGTATGTGGCTCAGGGAGGGGCAGCCGATAAGGCGTTTGACTGGGCTTTTGAGACCATGAGGCGTTTGGGTTTTCAGTTCGTCGCTTCACCGGAAGGAAGCACAGTCTCTACCTCCTTAACGGAAGCGATGGGACACCAGCAACGGGTAATGCCCTCTGTCCCGATTTCCCGTTGATGGGTGATAACTTGCCATCAGGTTGTAAAAGTGCTGGGTTAGTGGCTATTAACTAATGGGAGCGAAGAGAGTCTAAAGCGCGCCCTAATCTGCGAGGTGACAAGAATGATAATGATAAGAAAGAGGAGACAAGGCGGGCGCAAGAGACACAAACAGCATAATAGTGTTGTTGTGGGGAGATGGAAGAGGCGTTGTGAACATGGAGGTGGGAGGGTTGTTGGTCTGACTTTGACAGAGTTGGTGGTCGTTTGTGCCATCGTAGCAGTGTTGGTGGGGATAGTTTGGGTCGTGATGGCGCCAGCGAGGGAGAAGGCGAGACAGGCAGTTTGCATCAGTAACCTGAGGCAAATTGGACATGCTTTTCGGATGTATCGGGATGACTGGAATGGAGTGGAGCCGCAAAAGGGAGTGCAGTTAGAATATTGGGAGTTAGGGCTACCACCAGAAACACCACCGGTCTGGACACTTGAGCCTTACACGAAAAATTATTCTGTTTGGCGCTGCCCTTCAGATTGGGTTACTCTTTCCACAGCCATCAACACTTACCTTCCAAACTATTGCACCCATGAGGACGATACTATGTTTAACTTAGAGTATGACAAGTGCTGGCTTCTTGGTGTTGGTGTGAAGTCTTTCAAGGAAATGATTGCTAAAGTTCCTGACTGGTCTGTTTTGTATTGCGAAGCCCATCACCAATTTATTTACCCTAATGACTGGGCAGACAAATTTTACTTCGGCGTGTCGTTGCCTGATTTTGCAGTGCGACGGTTTTACAGGTCGGATATTGTGCTGAAGTTATATGGGAGTCGTAAATGAGTGGCATTTAAGCCGCTAAAGCGCAAAGGAGGGATGTGCAATGAAGCGCCGTGGGCGCCCAATGATGGTTATCGCTACTATTATGGCTACGGTGTCAATCGTTGCCCCACTCTTGGCAGGGTTGTGCTTTAACTGTTCAAACATAGGACAGTGTGAGGGGGGATGTACTGCGATTAAAACAGAGAGCACACATGCCATCTGTGACACCTGCCGCCACACTAACGAGAACAATTGTCCCCCAGGCTTCTACTGTTGCACAGCATGTGTTTGGAGACACTACGATTGCAAGAAAGGTCCAAATTACTCAATCCAGCGTTCCTCGCCGCCTTACATTTCCGTTCTTGAGAGAGAGGATGACGAGAAACAAACCACAGGACCGCTCAAGTGCAGCGCTGACGGGACGACATGCCTTAAGAATTGATGGAATTGATGGGAGGCTGTCTAAATTGCAGCGACGGCGCCGAAAAGCCTTTTCCGCTGCGTTAAGTGTCGTAATGGTCATGGCTATCTGGGTATGGTGGAGGCAGTGGTCAGCGCCTTACCGAACCTTGATGACCTTCCTCAATGCGCTGGAAAGGGGTGACTTGGATACTGTTTACGCCCTAACGCCCTCACAGGAGCGAGCGAAGGAAATTATTACGCCTGAGTTAGTGCGCCGCACTTACGAACATCTTCTTCGCCCGCGATGGCTTGAACGCTACCGTCTGGTGCGGGTTGAACGGACATCGCCCCAAAATGATGGACCGCCAGAGATTTGGGTGCGCAGTGTCGCCGTGCAATTTGTCCTGCACTACCGTGACGCGCAAGGGAACACTATTAACCCACCGTTGATCGTTTATGTTTCCCGTCCCCCACAGGATAGGGAGTGGCGCATCCCGTTCAGTTACTTTGTCTTCTTAACGGCGCACCGATTGATTGGCTTTGAAAGTCATCAAGGGGACACATGGATGTATCGGATGGGCTATCGGTTCATTTACTTGCATAACGGGTTTGTGGAGCCTTTAGAACCACATTTAGTCGGAGGTGTTCGGTGATGAAGGTGAAGGAGGTAACCGTGTGTGTAGTATTGATAACTGCCGTGGCGGTGATAGGGGGGATGATGGTGGGAGGGCATTCAGGACCTGCACCAGATCCTTTATCTGAGTGGACTTACCCCAACGCAAAACAAGTAGAAGGAGAGACATGGGAAGAGTTTCTTCCTTGGGCGACTTACACGACGACAGACCCTTTTGAAAAGGTGTGGCAGTTTTACTGGACTAAGAAGATTACTTATCCGATGCCTTTGCCCTTTAACTTGAAGAAACGAACTAGCGCTTCAATGGGAGCAAATGACCCACGATGGGGCATTATCCATTTCGCCTATGTTTATGAGCCAAGTCCGTCAGGAAAATGGGGAGTGCTGGTTATCCGGCGTGAGTCAAAAACTGTTTCCATTTACATCACGCAAGGAGCCACAAAAAAGCAGACGACCATTGTCGTGATTTTGGATAAGCGGTGAGATAGGGAGACCATGCAGATGAAACTCTGTGTCGGACGCTTTATCTGTCGTTAAATAGTTGGATGTATCGTGCGGGTTATCGGTTCGTGTATCTTCACAACGGCGGGATAATCCACCTGAAACCAGCAAGGTGAACGACTATGACTTTTAGGACATTAGTTTCAACGACGCATAAAAGTCAAAGTGAAAAGGTAAAGACGAGATTATGGTTTATGATAGGAATTATTGTTTGGCTCTTTTTCTTGATGTTCATCTCCCTTCGTCGTTTCAACCTTCTTGGTGCACAAGCCTTTGATTTGGGGATTTTTCAGCAAGGGGTTTGGCTTTTGGCGAATGGCTACACGCCTTTTGTGACCGTTCGCGGTTGGCACCTCTTCGCCGACCATTTCAGCCCCATCTTGTTCGCCTTCGTCCCCTTCTACAGAATTTGGGCTCACCCTTTCTGGCTCTTCTTCGGTCAAACCCTCGCTTTGGCTCTCGGTGTCATCCCACTCTACCGCCTCGCCATCCGCCACACTCAAGATGAGAAGATTGCAGCGCTTATATCC
>Ga0209289_100408_pt1 | contig 22962 bp, 21 predicted proteins | sample GXS110809BmetaG_FD_184121 | JGI IMG/M metagenome (GOLD analysis project Ga0209289, IMG submission 184121) | Hot spring microbial communities from Gongxiaoshe hot spring, China to study Microbial Dark Matter (Phase II) - GXS 110809B (SPAdes)... ...
TAATTCCGAATGGCTTAAGGATGTCCCAAACCGACGCAGCAAAGGTTGAACAAACCAAACGAAAATCACCAAAACAACGATAGGCGCAACTGGCAATTGTCCGAACCCAATCCTGCTCCCTTGAAGCCAAAGGTCAAGGGGAGCACGAAGCCATGCGCAAAGGGAAACGATAATAACACCCACAAGAAGTGCCCAACTGTGGCGGGATTTGATGCCTTTTGCGATTGACCTTGGGACAGCAATCATCTCTTTCACCCTTTGAGACATTTCACAAATGCCTCAAGCCGGTTTACCTGTTCATTTGCCCTTCACTACTGGCAACAGGATATGACTGGGATGGTTAGGACCTATGTGAATCGTGTTTCGGGCTATTCTCGTCCGGTCTTCGGAATAAAACGGTTCACCTGTGTTTGGATTAGGGTCAAAAGCGGGAGCGTTGCTGGAAGTGATTAGTAGGCGAATGCGATGCCCCTTGTTGAAGACAATGCTGGTGCTCCAAAGGTCTATCTCAAAGCGGTAAATTTTGCCCGGCTGCATCCATCGTTCCTTTGAAAAGCCTTCACGAAATCTCGCTCGGATGATGCCTTCGCAGACATTGAACGAGCGTCCATCTGGATAAACATCGCATAACTTCGCTACAAAATCGGTGTCAGGGGTATCACTGGATGCCCACAGAATCACCTTTACCCTCCCCGTAACTTCCAACGGTTCTTTAAGTGGCTCACTGGAGAAAACCAGAACATCGGGGCGAATTTCAATTTTTCGTTGGTCCATCGGTCCCGCAGGCAAAGTCAAGTTTGGTCCACCGATTGTTGGCACTGGGTTTTTGGGGTCGTAGGTATAGGTGAAAGCGCTGTCTTGGCTCGGTTTCTGGGGAGAAAGCGAATTATCGGGATGAAGGTAAAAAGGAGTTAGCGTCGCTTTTATTGGAGGCCATTGGTCTGCTGTTCGCCATTTGTTTCCCGGAGCATTGGGGTCAGTGACATCACCCATCACATAATATGTCACCGCTGGCTCACGGTCCACACCGTTGTCTATGCCTTTCAAGTAGTGGTCAAACCACTTCCAAGCGTCATGAAAGGATGTCGGTGGGTTTTTGGCGTTAGGGAAAATGAGTTCACCCACCTTTTCTTGAAAAACACCGTGCGCCCATGGTCCCATCAACAATTTCTGTTTGCCACGAGCATTTTGTCCGCCTTTGGTTTGATAGCCAATAAAAGCATCTAAGGTTGCTTGAGCGAAAATGTCATACCATCCGCCAATGTGAACTGCAGGGTAGTTGACCATTTGGTAGCGGTATGTCATATCTCGCTCACGCCAATAGGCATCATAAGTGTGGTGTGATTTCCAAAGTTTCAATGCTTCGGGACTGAATTGGCTGATACGAAGCCAATCTTCAATAAGCGCTTTTCGGAACACTCCGCCCCAATATACGGCTTGGTAGAGACTGGGTGCACCTACCGTTATGTGTTGGGCGACAATTTTCTTCGTGCCAGTGCCTGCCAAAAGGTATTGAGTGATGCCTAACGCTGAACCGCCCCATGTCCCGATTTTGCCGTTGCACCAGGGTTGTTTCATGATCCATTCAACTGTGTCCTCACCGTCACAAGGTCCCCACCAACCATCTGCTTCAAAAGGCAAGTTTTCCCCTTCCGAGCCAAAACGCCCTCTTGTGTTCTGAATCACCATAGCATAACCACGACTCACTGCCTGTTGAGCAATGCCTTCACCAAGTTTGCGGTCATAGGGTGAGCGGAGCAGGATTACAGGGAAAGGGCCTTCACCTTCTGGGAGATAGATGTCAGTAGCAAGGCGAACCCCGTCTCTCATCGGCACCATGAAGGTTTGTTTCTTTGCAGCAGATTTTTGCTGGGATAAGAGAGCGCCAATTGAGAAGGCAACGCAAATAAAACAAACAAGGACAGTGAGGACAAAACATTGCCACCTCTTCTCACACATAAGCCAATTCCCCCATTGTTAGCGAGGGATTATCCTACTCGCACGAATTTTTGTATTCGTCCGCTGACAAGCACTTCACTCACATAAAGGTCACCGTTTTTGTCAACCCAAATTCCGTGAGGTCCACCGAGAAATTCGCCGGGCTTCTCGCTCGGCTTACCGTTGCCCCAGCTCGTGATCAATTCACCATCCAAAGTCCAGATGCTCAGCCGATGTTCCAATTCGGCGACATAGACGACATCATCGTTTGGGTCAAAGAATATGGCATTAGGGCGTATCAAACCCTTCCGTTCTTCCAAGTAGTTTCCATCCAAGTCAAAAATTTGGATGCGGTTGTTTTCTCGGTCGCAAACCCAAACTCGGTTGTATTTGTCAACCCGAATGCAATGGGGCAAGTTGAATTCGCCTTGACCACTACCTTGTCTTCCCCACGATTTGATGAGACGACCTTCAGGAGTGAATTTGTGAACTCGGGAATTGCCATAACCATCGGAAACAAGTAAAGCAGCGATGAGAGAACTGCCATCGCTTGCTTTAACGGTGACAGCATCGGTTGGTTGATTGAAAGGTTCTCCATCTCGTTCTGACGGTTTGCCTGGTGTTCCCAAAGTCATGACAAGTTCGCCTTTGGGATTGAACTTGAAAACACAATGGCTATTTCTGTCGGTGCAGTAAACATTGTCAGCGGGGTCAATCCATATGCCGTGAGCGTCTTTCAAGATGTCCTTGTCCCACTCTTCTAAGAAATTGCCATCACGGTCAAAGATGACGAGCGGGTGTTCGCTGCGAGAATAAACGAACACCCGCCCCTTTGAATCGCAAGCGACGGCAGGTATCCAACCAAAAGCCCAATCCTTCGGTGGTTTGAACCAACCTTCCACGACCTCGTAAGTGTATTTGCCCTGTCCAAAAGGCAAGAGACACACCCCTTTCATCGGCGAGGAGTTGGCTGCTTGGCAGGATAACCTAACACTTGCTCTTGATATTCCCGTTGAGCCTCTTCAGGGGTAGCAGGTGGAGGGGGTTGGCTGGCTTTCGTGCGCTGGTAAATCCATCGTCCTGCCGCAACCACGATGATGAGCAGTCCAATTACGACAATGACCCATTTCCACCATGCGACAGTTTGTCGCATTCCTTTCCACCTCCTAACGAAAAGGGGCAGGCAAAGTAACCTGCCCCAATTTCAACCCTTACTTGTATTCCGCTGCCATCAGAGCGACAGCAAGAGCACGGCAGGTGGGAGCATCGGGTTGTCTGCAAATGGCAGGGTCATAATTCTGCATCCCTGGTGGATGGAAAGTTTGTTCGCCAGGGCGCTGCAAACATGCCCATTTCCAATCATTTCGGTCCACTGCCATCGGAAGTCGTGTCCATTTGGCGTGACCATCAGCGTAGTTAAAGATGACACCCTTCAGGTGATTAATGAGCCATCCATACTGTCGGACAAAACCGACAGGTGAACTGGGGTCGGGAACATCACCACCAAAGGGGTCACCTGGTGGAGCCGGCCAGCAGCGCACCAAAGCCCAAGGTCCTGTGTCAGGTTCTACATTCCGACCATCTTGAAGCCAAATTGTCTCAGCAGGAACTTGAAGTTCAGGCAGGTGGCGAGGTGGAGTTGCCCAACCGATACCAGCAGCCAAGTTGAAAACTGCCCCGTTTACAGTGTAACCACGAGGGAACCACAAGTTCGCTTGCTGAGGGACAATGCACAATGGATCACCACTATACCAAGGTGAACTTGGATGGCAATCAGCCCAAGTCTCATCCAACTGAGAGCCACGCCACTTGCGAACAGTGTCGCCTAACATCCGAGCGATTTGGGCTCGGGCTTCTGGGCACTCGTAAACTTGTTGGTTGCGAATGTAAGGCAGGATGCCATATTTCCAGTTTTGGAAGGCTGCCCCTGCTGGTCCATAAAAGCGGTTATAGGGGAAGGATTCATCATAGTCTTGCGTGTATTGCAACATTCCCGTCCCGACCTGTTTGAAGTTATTGAGACACGCTGCTTGCCGTGCTTTCGCCCTTGCTTGGCTGAAAACCGGGAACAGAATTGCTGCCAGGATAGCGATTATCGCTATCACCACCAGCAATTCAATCAATGTGAAGCCGACACGAAAAGACTTTCGGGATCGCATCGCCACGATACACCTTCTTGCTTTGAGAGCCTTCAACCAACATCTTACATCCCTCCTTTTCTTGCCCTTTGATGAGGCGAATTTTATCGTCCATAAATTAGTGTTCACAAGTGTTGCAATTTTGGGTCACTTTTTTTCTTGTCAAGGGGTTTCAACTGACCCCTTTTGGCTTCGGCGCTGTTGCCATATCCCAAAAGCGACAGAAATAACCGCACCAAGAAGCAATAGTAAGGCAATCGGGCGCATGAAAAAGATGTTCAACTGTCCTTCGGAAAGGATGAGGGCACGACGCAAGTTCTCTTCAGCCATCCTCCCCCAAATCAAACCTAAAACCAAAGGTGCGAGGGGAAAACCAAATCGGCGCATCGCCAAACCTATTAGCCCAAAGACGAACATAATTGCCACATCAAAAAGGCTGTTGTTGATAGCATAAGAGCCGACAACGCTAAGGACGACAATAAATGGCAGAAGAATAGGGCTTACGCAGTTGGGATGAGTTCATAGAAAGGCTGAGCCAGATAGGTTCGGATGGCATCCCGAACGATCGCTGCCTTCGCCTCATACCAACTCATCCCTGTCAGCAAGCGATAAACCTCCAACCTCAAATAGGACTTACGCAGTTGATGTCATTTTGTGTAGGGGCGGAAGATAGTCTGCCCGAAAACATCCTTTGTAAGGGGTTAAAACCACCCCTAAAATTATTGACTTGCGCACCCTAAAGGATGTGGCTACTTCTCCTTAAATTTGGGGATTGGTTCTTGTTGTTGCGCCTCTGTGCCGACGGCAGGGACATAGGTCGGTTGCCTCCTCTGCCATGCCACAACCCAAACGAGCAGCACCACCGCCAAGACAGCAACGATAACCACGACCGTCAACAGGCGGTTCATTTCCCTTCACCTTCTCTCCATGAAACTTCGTGCGCTATAGGTTGACAACGCAACTTGTAGGGGCAAGGCTCTGCCTGTGCCGAAAAAAAAAGTCGTCGGCAGGGGCAGAGCCCCTGCCCTACATTAGTCTACTCGCCGAAGACCCGAGCGTCTGCCATTCGCGTCCACCAGTTCTTCTTGGTGCGGGTAGACCATTTGACATGCCCATCAGCGAAGAGCAAGTTAAAGCCTTTGGCATGGCGGCGCTCTAACCGTCCCCGTTTTGTCCCATCGGCTTCCCGGCATCCCCCGCGAGGGCTTTCGTGGTCGGCGTCGCGGAAGATGCGGAAAATAGCGACGGTGCCAGAGTTAGAAGGAGGACTACAACTTGGGTCGCCATCGCCGAGGGCAATAGTCGTCGCCGGCTCTTCAATCATCGCATCGCTGGCACCCTGATCCATCGCGCAAAAGCCAAGATTAGGGTCATAAGCGCCCCGCCAAGTCATCCCCCAATAGCAGGCTAATCCGTTAGGGTCAGGACAATTAGCACCGCCATTAGACCACTCGTTGCCGTCGTCGTAGCCCTCGTTCCACATGTAGCCGAACGGCCAAGGGCGAGCAGCGGTGCCTAAAGGTGGGTCGCCCCACATAGCGATGGTGGGCGCACATCTTCGAACATCATCGCCCAGAACAAAATTCCTCGGGGTGGAAGGGCAGGCGAAAATTTGGTGGTTTTTGATGTAAGGTTGACAGTAGTCCGCCCAAATGAGGCGCGGACAGTTATCCCAACAGAAAGGATATGCATATGCTGCTGGGAAGAAACCATCGTAGTCTTGTGCGTATTGTAAAAGAGCCAACCCGACTTGCTTGAGGTTGCTGATACAAGTAGCCTGTCGCGCCTTATCGCGCGCTTGGCTGAACACCGGGAAAAGAATTGCTGCCAGGATAGCGATTATCGCTATCACCACCAGCAATTCAATCAATGTGAAGCCGACACGAAAAGACTTTCGGGATCGCATCGCCACGATACACCTTCTTGCTTTGAGAGCCTTCAACATCTTACATCCCTCCTTCTTGCCCTTTGGAAGGGCGAATTTTGTCGTCCATAAACACTATAGCACGAGTGTTGCAATTTTGGGTCACTTTTTTTCTTGTCAAGGGGTTTCAACTGACCCCTTTTGGCTTCGGCGCTGTTGCCATATCCCAAAAGCGACAGAAATAACCGCACCAAGAAGCAATAGTAAGGCAATCGGGCGCATGAAAAAGATGTTCAACTGTCCTTCGGAAAGGATGAGGGCACGACGCAAGTTCTCTTCAGCCATCCTCCCCCAAATCAAACCTAAAACCAAAGGTGCGAGGGGAAAACCAAATCGGCGCATCGCCAAACCTATTAGCCCAAAGACGAACATAATTGCCACATCAAAAAGGCTGTTGTTGATAGCATAAGAGCCGACAACGCTAAGGACGACAATAAATGGCAGAAGAATAGGGCTTACGCAGTTGGGATGAGTTCATAGAAAGGCTGAGCCAGATAGGTTCGGATGGCATCCCGAACGATCGCTGCCTTCGCCTCATACCAACTCATCCCTGTCAGCAAGCGATAAACCTCCAACCTCAAATAGGACTTACGCAGTTGATGTCATTTTGTGTAGGGGCGGACGATAGTCTGCCCGAAAACATCCTTTGTAAGGGGTTAAAACTGCCCTTGTGGGCGGCTTAGCAGCCGCCCCTACTCCTAAGCATTTCATGCTACTGGCTTTAGCCAGTGGTTGATGACGCAAAAATTTGAGCGCCGAATTCATTCGGTGGAGTAAAAGCAGAGCCAGGTCTTCAAAACCTTGCTCTTTCATGGTCAGAACTCTCTCCTTTCAGAACAATAGCCTCTCCTTTGCGCTAAGTTTTCCGCTCTTTATTCGTTCGCGTAAATCGTCGGGGATTTCCGCAAGGTAAATTTGACATATCCCTGTTCGGTCAGAATTGAAAAGGACATATCTGCCGTTAGGGCTGAACTGAGGATGTGGGTGTGTCCATTGGGGGTGACCTTGTGAACTTCTGGCATAGCAAAGCGGTCGGTAGTGCCCTGTCGGAACATGAACAATTTGTAAACCTTCATCAGGCCAATTGGTGTCAGCGATAATCCACTCGCCATCTAAAGTTGAAGCAGAATGCCAAAAATAGACTCCTTGAGCGATAAGCGTCGGTTTCTCTTCACCCAAACCAATTTGCAGGACAGCCCGGTCAGGTGGCAAGGCGCATCCTTGAAGCCTCCCAGTTCGCCCCAGAAAAGTGCAGTGAGCAAAATCATAACTGGCAGTGAAGATTCCCTTGTCATCGCCATCGTAATCCAAAAGACGATATTCCTTCCGTTCATCTTGGATAACGATGACCAGTAATCCCGAACCGCCAGGGTCACAGGAATGAAAGGTCATCTGGCGTCCTTCCCACTCCCTCAAGACACTCGCTTCCTTTCCATCAGTTCGGTAGCGAACAAGTGCCATTCGCCCGCCTTTCGTTAGTGCTTGCGTGAAGTAGTAGCGTCCATCAGGTGAAACAAATCCCAGCCCAAAACAGGTTACTTGTTCCAACCGAACGATTTCCTCTTCACGAAAGTCATTCATGTCAACTTTGCACAGGGCGTTGCCCCGATGAAAATAAACGCAATGTCCGTCTGGAGAGATAGCGAACCCACCAATGCCATCTGATTCGGTGAGTTGAGTTAAGTTTGCACCGTCAACATCAACTCGGAACAAATCCCAAGGCGCATCTCGTCTTGCCTCCCTTTGGGACAGAAAAATTAGCGTCTTAGAGTCAGGTGTGAAGTTAACGGAAAAGTAGGGCAGGCTCATACTCATCGTTGGGAAACTCGTCAATTGCAAAAGATGCACACCAGTTTTAGCATCGGTGAACGAGATTCGTTCGTGATTGTAAGTTTGTCCCTTCGCCATTTATTCACCCCCTCACCTTCTGGACCAAGTTAGATGTTTGAATGCTATCAACCCATTGCTGGTCACTTTGAGCCACAAGCGCAACCCTGACAACCTTGTTTGACCCAATCTTCATTGAAGTGGACATATTTGATTGACTCGCCTTCGCCAGGTTTGCTGTAACTGTATGTGATGTGGAGTGTTCCATCTTTGGCTTGAATGAGCGAAGGGTAGGAGTAACTGCCTGCTTGCGGACCTGGAGGGTCAAACTCTAAGTGGCGCTTCCATTTCCATGTCTGCCCTTCGTCATCGGACAAAAGTAAAGCAAGGCTATGGCGACCTCTCTCGGTATCGTTGCAAGCCATCAGCCAATTGCCATTGTTCAGCCGAATGACTTCCAAAGCAGAACCGGGGTTGGGCAAATCTGTGTCAACCACTTTCGTCCAAGTCATCCCTCTATCATACGATTCGCTTTTGAGAATTCGTTTTGGAGGCGGACCGTTGTCACGCATGTAAGCGACAAGTGTCCCATCCCTTTTCTGAACGATGCTGGGTTGAACACCACCCAAACTCACTAAAGGCAGACTCGCTTGCCAAGTTTTGCCGTCATCGTCGCTGATAGCCATCAGCGAAAAATCAAATCCATCAGAGTAAAGGGGGACAATGATGCGTGTGCCGAAACCTTCCCCACCCCTCAGGACGAAGGGGTGTGCCCTTGTCATCCAGCCCAGCCGGCGGAAGAACCTGTCGGCGGCGTTTTTGCGTCGTTCGGCAAGGTAAGCCAAAAACTTTTCCCGTTCGCCTTCAGGGAGTTTCTTGGCATAGTTAGCCTCGTCTTCATCGCAAGCCTTCATCACCGCTTGGACGAATTCGTCGCCGGGCTTCAAAAGCAAAATGTCGCTCGTCATCCAACGGGGGATAAGGGGACGCAAGTAATCAGTTGAGATTTGGTAGCGCAAGAGCGAAGTGTGCCACTCATTGGCAAGGACGGCAATCCACAAAAGCCATAGCCTTTGCCGATGGTCAATGAACATGCAAGGGTTGCAATCGGGAAAGCCAACCGTGTCTGCCATGACGAAACGATTGCTCCACTTTTTTGCCCCTTTTCTTTTTCTCGCACCTTCTATTAGGACATCATCGGCTCTCCTTTCGCCCGAGCCGTGATACCAACAGACGAGCAAATCACCGTTGGGCAACTCCACAATACAAGACCCGTGATTGTGCCAGTTTTCTGGTGGGAAGATTAACTCCGCTTCGTAAAGGCTTGCATTTGTTTCCATTTCTTGTCCCTCCATTGCAATGCCCCCTAACAGTATTGAGACGGCTATCAAAATCACTCCCTTAACTCTTTCCCCCGACCTTCCATACGCAACATACCTTTCCCCCCTACAAGTCTCAACCCTTATCGGCTTAATTTGTAGGCTCTCAAGTAATTGTGTCCCAGTAAATTAGGTAGGACTTACGCAGTTGATGTCATTTTGTGTAGGGGCGGAAGATAGTCTGCCCGAAAACATCCTTTGTAAGGGGTTAAAACCGCCTCTGCTCCAAATCTTCAATCAACTCCCGTACCGTTTTCCCTTCAGCATTAACCTCTGCAGCCCCACCGGTCAAGCCTTGCAACGGCGTTGGAATGCGCACCTTAACTGGCATTTTTCGTCCCTCCTTGTCGGTGATGCAGTTTTTACTCAACAAATGGCAAACCTTTCGGAAATTCGCAAAAAGGATAGAACTGGACACTCAATAGGCGCAAATTCAATGCAACTACTGGCTTTCCGCCATATGGCCAGTGCGTTTCAATTCGGTAAATTCGCCTGTTGCGCTTTGGCGGATTTGCCAATTCCTCTTCCAGTTCCCTCATTAGTTCTAAGCCAAAGTAACTTTTCGCGCCGACCGAGATACCGATAAGCCCAACTTTTGCACCTTCCTTGCGCTTTTCCATCAACCGCCTAAACTTATTGTCCCTCAACTCGCACCGTCGCGTTTCCATCCAATAAGATGATGCCCCTCGTTTTGTCGGATAGTCTGTCACTATATCAAGCCACCAAGTCTCTCCCCTTGGCGTCATCAAAACCAAGTCAGGTTCTTCTGTTACTTGTCGCCCCGTTAACAATTGGCGATTTGAATTTGCCCCAGCAGAATGACAATCATAACCTGCCTTAAGCAACAATTCAGTTACGACATCTTGCACTACCCACCCTAAAAGCAGATCTGCTACATAAGTCCGAACATCTCGTTGGTCTCGGTGATGTCGTGTGCCCTTTGCCATTTCCTGAAGCCGCAGCGTATCCTCATCCGTCCATTCCCCTTCCAACCCCAATAGGCGCAGGTAGAAATCGCTATTAGGATAGTGCCGAAACACTTGCTTTAAGTTTGTGTTAACTTCAGAGAGAAGTTCGTTTAGCAATTGGATGTTACGCTGTATTTCGTCCCATATCCTCGCCATCCTTTTCACCTCGGCTTGCGAAATACGACGATGAACTCGTGGTCGTTTTTCGGATAGTAACTGGTCGGGTAACCGTAAACAAGGCGACCTCCTGTGCTGTAGTTCAGGATGTAAACCTGTGTGCTCCAAACTTCAAAGCCTAATTTGTCACGGCAAATGAAGATGTAGTCAGCATGGATGGGACACTTAGCGTAACTTTTAAACACATCTTGAGTGACGACAACCATCCAGCCACTTGGTTTCAACACTCGCCTCATTTCAACGAATGCTGCTTCCATGCGCCTTAGGAACTCCCTGTAATCGTGAATGTTGCCCCATTGTTCCGGATGATCATCTTCATAGTCAACGACATCAAAGTAAGGTGGCGAAGTGACAATCAGGTCTACTGAACCTTCTGGGATAAGTGGCAAAATTTCAAGGCATGAACCTTGCAAAACCCTATGATGGGTTAAAGGTTGCTCCAATGTGAAAAGGGAGTTGGCTGCCCGAACTAAACGCTCGTAGGTCATTCGTGCTGAACGTTCGTTCACATCAATACCAATGGAAGAGCGCCCAAGTTGCAGAGCAACAACATTTGTCGTCCCTGATCCACAGAATGGGTCAAGAACCGTTTCACCCTTGTGCGAAAACAACTTGATGAATTTCTCCGGCACTTGCGGTATGAACCTTGCAGGATGGCTTTCCTGCCAACGATGACGCTGCTTCACATCAATGACTGTTGAGCCTAATTCCAGCATTTCTTTCCTCGTCAAGCAATTCAACCGCTCTGGCGGACAATCGCAAACCCGTTTTGTCGGCAAGAAACTGAAATCCGCCACTGTCTGAATGTCAATCTGAGTTTGCACTAACATTGTTCACACACCTCTATGGTCAATATCCTTGCGCTATTGCATCTTCACCGAACCACTGTCAATTCTGAGAACTTCTCTTGAAACGCCCTCAAGTTGGGCTCAATGACGATGGGTTGTGCAATTCGGTCGGCAACTGCCTCTTGAGTTTTGAGACCGCAACCTGTGATAAGGGCAACAGCGGTTTCGTCGCTACCAATAACTCCTTGCTCCGCAAGTTTCTTGAGCACGCCAATGGTCACGCCGCCGGCAGTTTCAGTGAAGATTCCCTCTGTCTCCGCAAGCAATCTAATGCCTTCAATCACTTCGTCGTCAGTCACTGCCTCAGCAACACCACCACTTTCCCTCATCGCTTGCAGTGCGTAAATTCCATCCGCAGGATTGCCGATCGCAAGGGATTTGACAATTGTGTTTGGCTTCACGGGACGGACGAATTCGGCATTTTCTTTGAACGCACGGACAATTGGTGAACAACCCTCCGCTTGCGCCCCGTGCACTTTCGTGTGAACTTCGTCAATCAACCCAAGCCGGTGCAATTCCTTAAGTGCCTTCCAAACCTTCGTCAACAGTGAACCCGACGCCATCGGGACGACGATGTGGTCAGGGACTTTCCAACCCAATTGCTCAATGACCTCAAAGCCCAAGGTTTTTGAGCCTTCGGCATAGTATGGTCGCAAGTTGATGTTGACGAAACCCCATCTCATCGTGGACGCAATTTCTGCGCACAATCGGTTGACTTCGTCGTAGTTGCCTTTAACCGCCACAAGGGTCGGGTTGTAAACGAGCGAGCCGACAATTTTGCCCAATTCCAAGTCGGCGGGGATGAAGATAAAGCAACGCAACCCAGTTCGCGCTGCGTGAGCGGCGACCGAGTTGCCCAAGTTACCCGTTGATGCGCAAGCGACGGTGTCAAACCCAAATTCCAACGCTTTCGTGATGGCGATGGAAACCACGCGGTCTTTGAAAGACCAAGTCGGGTTTACAGTGTCGTTTTTGATGAACAAATTTCGCAAGCCCAATCTTTCGCCCAACCGCTCAGCCTTCAAAAGCGGTGTGAAGCCAGTTCCTGAATCAACCAAGTTCTCACCAGAAACAGGTAACAAGTCAATGTATCGCCACAAATTTGGCGGACCACTTTCAATTCGCTTGCGAGAGACAATGGTGCGAAGGTAATCGTAGTCGTAGTCAACCTCAAGCGGACCGAAGCAAAATTCGCAGACATGAAGTGCCTCTAATGGGTAGTAGGCGCCGCACTCACGGCACTTGAGACCTCTCATTTTTTTCGTTTGTGTGTCTCCGTTGCAACCCATCGGTATCCCTCCTTCTCGTAGGGTTTGCTGGTAGAAGAGAATCACTCCAACGACGAACAAAACATTCACCTCGGTCGGGACCGATGGGTCGCATCATCGTTATGCCACCTGTCCGTCTGAACCACACCCACCAACTATGTTCACGGCGATTTGTAAGTGTGGAACTTATTGACATCTTTCCCTCACTCCGACGAAACTGCTTGAAAAAAGCGCTTTTAGTTGTCGGCAAAACATTTTTAGGCAGGGAAAGGCTGATGTCAATAGGCTGAAACTTCGCAGGTGTCACTTAACCCAAGACATTGCAGCCAGCAGCGATTGTTTTTTCTCGGTTACAAACTTGTTTCCAAACCATCACCGTTGACCCTGAAATCTTTCTGTTTTGAAGGAGCATCAATGCTTGTATTAGTGTGAGTAAGTGTCAATGTTCGTATCGGTGAAAATCGTGCTCATGCTCAAACTCGTCATGGTTGTGGTGATGGTGATGTTCATCCCAATCCTCGCCGCCCATCGTCGCTCTCAGTTGCTTGTTGATGGCGTTAAATTCTTCAGCATCTTCACCAGCCAGTTGGTCAACGGCTTTGAGGACATAGAGGGCAAAGATATGTTCGGGCAATGCACCTTCAAACCTGACGAGATCGTTGATGACAACCTTCGGAACAGCATAAACTCCGTAGCGCTCCGCCAATTCAGGAAACTCTGTCGCCTCAACCATGTCAGAGATGATGTTGGGGTTTTCCATCGCAAATTGATGAGCAGTTTGAACGGCTTTGGGGCAATAGGGGCAGGTGGGTGTAACAAAGACCTGAATGTGAACAGGTTTTTCAATGGCTTTGATCTTTGCCCTCACATTTTCGCTCAAATTCGTCCGACCTTGTGAAACCATTGCGATGTCCTCAATTAGCGCTGTAAATTCCAAGCCTGCAGGGATTCCGAAGTAGCGAATGTTTGCCCTACCGTTCCCATCGGAAATGATGAGCGCAGGGACTTTGTCAACGCCATAGTGCTTCGCTATTTCACCTTCTCGGTCAAAGTTGTGAATTTCCACTTCAATTAAGGGCGATAATTGAGCCAGTTCTTGAACCAGTTGCTCTGTTTCTTTACAAAATTGGCAAGGTTGACTCCAAGGCGTCCAAACGAGGCTTTGCTCCTGTGTGAAAAGAATGAGCCTAACGGGATTGACCAATCGGCTTCTGAAATAATCCTGCAACCTTCTTTTGTCTCGTTCGCTCAAGATAGTCATACAGCCTCACTCTCCTTTTCGTTCAGGGCAGGGAGACTTTTGTCCCGCACCCTTTCATGATTTTGTGGACGCTAACATCTCACCTGCGTCCACTCTCATTGATGCACTGAGGACAAAAAGGATGCGGTTTAAAAAAACCTTTCCTTTCCACTGGAGTGATAATAGATGGCAAGATGAGTTCACTGAAAATGGTCATGTGAAAATAATCATGGCTTTGATTTGATCGGTGCTTTGTGTGACGGGGCAGGAGTTTTACCTATAGGCGGTGTTTCAGGTGGACCTGATGGACGCTTCATAAGCAGTGCATAAATAACGACAACGACCACAATTACAGCGACAATAACAACCACCACCAACCAATTTGGAATTTCCTTACGCATTCATTTCCACCTCCTTAAAGTTGAAAGGTGCAAGGCTGTAAGCCTTGCACCCTTTAACCGATTTCCCGCTTCACAACTCATAACCATCACAAAATCTTACTCCAGCATCCCAGCCACCGGGAGTGCGGACGGTATGATTGGGACGAGGCCAGAAGATAATTCGGGTTGACCTAAACCACTTGACATGTCCATCACCGAAGATAAGGAGCGACCCACCCAAGTGGCGGGTGTTTTTGTCGTCGCGACGATCGGGATTGCAATTGGCAGCACAAATGTTAGCCCATGCAACCCTGCCTATAATACCCGTCCCATTGCCAGCATCAGATGGCATGATGAGACCTGTGCTGTCCGCTGAGATAAGAACTTCCGCTGGGAATCGCCACTTTGCCATGTGGGAATAACGACCCACTGATGCAGCATAGCAAACGAAGGAGCCGTCATCGCGAACTGTGCCACTTAACTGCATCCCCTCAGGATAACCGTAGCCTAATCGGAAGTTATCAGGCAAACCAAAGCGAGGTCGCAGCGTTGGCGAGTAAAGCCCCCAACCGCTATTCAACCCGAAGTGAGGAATGGATGTATTAGTGCACCCAGTGGACAAGTTGTTGCTGGGACAGTCAAAAATTTGCCAGTTCTTAAGGTAAGGGTTGACACGAACAAAATAGGGAAGCCAGATGTGAACTTGATTGGAGTTTGTGAAACCCCAACAAGGAGTCGCATTGATAGGAACGCGTTCATCAAAGTCCTGAGTGTATTGTGCAACTGCCGTTGAAATGTTACGAGTGTTGCTGGTGCAGGTAGATTGGCGGGCTTTCTCGCGAGCCTGAGCGAATACCGGGAACAGAATGGCTGCCAGAATGGCAATAATAGCAATCACGACCAACAGTTCAATTAGTGTGAAGCCGTGATTGTAATAACCGACGAAATGAACTTCTCGCTTACGCTGCATTGACTTCATACTTCTTCGCCTCCTTTTCGTTTCAATTTGCCTCACAAAGGCATGTTATATTCTAACACTATGACTGCTGAAAGTCAATATGCAAGAGTAAATTCTCCGCTTTGGTTGTGGATGACAATCTGCCTATTTCTTTCTGAACAAAATTCATGCGCCTTTGTGGCAGAGCATCCGCTCAGTGAATTCGGTGCCTATTATTTCGCTCATCTGGCTAAAACCAGTAGCACAGGGTTTGACCTGGAGTCGGGGAAAATCAAAACTTTCTCAACGCTCAACTCTCAACGCTGAACGAGCAACTCCTCATTGTGGCATCATTTGATTGGCTGTCAAAATTGGAGCGAAAGTGGGAGTGGTGAACTGATGGGTTGCGCCGTTTGGGAGCGATACAGTTATCCTGAAATGCGAGAACTTTGGAGTTTGGAAAGCAAGTTCAAGGCGTGGATGGAAGTTGAACTGGCAATTTGCGATGCCTGGGCTGAATTGGGAGTCATCCCCAAGGAAGCAGCACGCAAAATCAGGGAGAAGGCTTCTTTCACTGTTGAGCGGGTCCTTGAACTTGAGCGCGAATATGAGCACGATTTGCTCGCTTTCGTCAAAGTCATGACCGAAAACATGGGCGAAGAAGGTCGCTATGTCCACATGGGCGTTACAAGTTACGATGTTGAGGACACTGCGCTTGGACTTTTGCTTAAGCGCTCCTGCGAGATTTTGGAGCGCGATTTAGACGAAGCAATGGACGCAATTAAGCAGCGAGCCGTTGAGCACAAACACACGCTCATGATGGGGCGAACTCATGGAATTCACGCTGAGCCGATCTCATTCGGGCTAAAGTTGCTCGTTTGGCTCTCGGAACTGGAGCGTCACAAGGAGCGTCTGAAAGCGGTGAAGGAACGCATTGCGGCAGGCAAAATTTCAGGTCCAGTTGGAACTTACGCGACTGTTGACCCAAGGGTTGAAGAGATTGTCTTGCGAAACTTGGGTCTCAATCAACCGAAAGTGAGCACTCAAATCTTGCAGCGTGACCGTCATGCCGAATACCTTTGTGTGCTCGCGTTGATTGCCGCTTCTATTGAACAGTTCGCAACCGAAATCCGCAATTTGCAGCGGACGGAAATTGCCGAGGTTGAAGAGCCTTTCAGGGCTGGACAACGAGGTTCATCCGCAATGCCCCATAAACGGAATCCAATCAGAAGCGAACGGCTTTGCGGGCTCGCCCGTCTGGTTCGGAGCATGGTCATACCGGCGCTTGAAAATATCCCAACTTGGCATGAACGGGACTTGACGAACTCTTCTGTTGAGCGAGTGATTTTGCCGGACGCATCAATCTTGACCGATTACATCCTTCGCCAGTTTGCGGCGATAGTTCGCGGTCTTGTTGTCAAGCCTGAAAACATGCGCCGAAATTTGGAGAAGACTCAGGGGGTCGTTTTTTCGCAACGGGTTATGCTTGCGCTTGTCAAAAAGGGTTGGTCTCGGGATGAGGCTTACAAACTGGTTCAACAATGCGCTTTTGGGGCGATTCAGCAGGAGCGACCCTTCCGTTCCGTCCTTGAAAGCCATCCAGAAGTTCGGAAAACTCTCAACTCGTCAGAACTTGACGAACTGTTTGACTATGGCTACTTCATCCGACATGTTGACGAAATCTTTCACCGTTTCGGGTTGTGATTTTCTCAACGGGGATTTCCCAAAGTCGCCGTCCAATTTGATTCAGGAGGCGCATAAGCCATGACATCCAAAAATTTGATTGACCTACGGCAGCGGAAGTTGAGGCGAAGGAAGTTGCGCCAAGCGTTGCTCATTGTCGCTGCCGTGTTGGTTCCAATTTTGTCGGCAATGGCTGGGATTTCCGTTTACCTCAGCATGCACGGGCAAAAGTCAATACCTGTTCGGTTAGCGGAAAGGGTTGCCAATTGGTTCGTTCCACCCGATTACGCTTTCGCTGGGCGTGACCGATTGAATATCCTGATTGTCGGAGCCGATTACGACTACGATAACAAGGCTCGTCCATTACCTCGTCCTGCTCGCTCCGACACAATCCTAATCGTCAGCCTGAGCAGGGACGGTGAAGCGGCAATTTTGTCAATACCGCGAGACACCGTTGTCAGGTTCAACGGCAAACTTCACAAAATCAACGCTGCCCACGCAATTGGCGGTCCTGAGTTGCTGAGGCAGGTGATTGAGGAGCAATTTGGCATCCAAATTCATCACTTCGTGCAAGTGACTTACGAAGCCTTCGTCAAACTCGTTGACCTTGTTGGAGGCATTGACATTTTCGTTGAATACGACATGCACTACGACGACAACTGGGGCAAGTTGCACATACACCTTCAAAGAGACTTCCATCACCTCAACGGTGAACAAGCGTTGGGTTTCGTCCGTTACAGGAGCAAAGGCTACAGGCATTTTTGTCCCAAGTGCAAAGTCAAAATTGAGCATTGGGACCCTCGCGGCGATTGGGGCAGGATAGAAAGGCAACAGCAGTTTTTGAAGACTTTGGCGAAAAAGTTAATGCAACCAAGCATGGTCACCAAATTGCCTCATCTCATCTCAATTGCCCACAGATATGTTGCCACCGACATGGATTTGCGAACTTTTCTCAGCCTCGCTAACTTTGGAAGGCAACTTGACATTGAAAACATAAAGACTGCTTCGCTACCAAGCATTGGAGCACGAAGCCGAGCCCTTGGCAGCATTGTCGTTCCCGACAAAGAAGAGGCACCTAAGGTTCTATCGGATTTGTTTGGTTCAACTTTCTTCCCGTCAATTTGGGAGCAAGGGGTAGGCTCTGTTGGAACAAAAATCAGGTTTGCTGCTCGCTTGGAACGATCCAGAAAAACGCAAGTGGTCAAGCAGGAAACCGAGGAAAAACCAACCGAAAGTCAAACAGTTGAGGGCATACCTATTAACAACGAACCAATAGAGGTCACCCCTATTGAGCCTATAACGCCACAGAATTCACCACCTGTTGCCCCTGAAAATTCTGGTAACGAAGAGCAACCTAAAGACAAAAGCGTTGAAAAATCCACTCAGCCTTCGGGACAAAATTAGCCCTTGAGCAGGCTGTTGGCATCACTTGACCGTAACTGTAACTTGCTCCTGAGTTGGCAACTTGATTACTGCCATCACAGAAATTGCTGCCGAGATTGCTCCAAACCCAGAGGCAATTCGGTTGCCTAAAACATCACGGGGCAAGCGAACGCCTACTCGTTGCAGGAAAGTGTGAAGTGCTGTCAAAGTTTGAGGGTTTGAGCGCAAGATTGTAACGAGTGACACACTTGCCCGCTTCCAATCGCCTTCCCTTAGGGCATGTGCGACGGAGAGCAAAGGTCTCAAGTTTGGCATCAAATCATCAATGGCAATGTCAACCTCAGGCGAAATGGAAACACCTGCCACAAGTCTGCTAACGCAATCGGCAACAAGGAATGCATCGGCTTTGGAAGTTCGCTGAAATGTCACCATGATTTTGGATTTGGGTGTCAATGCAATCCAACCCAAATACCGCTTGCCCTTCGGACCGAGCACGAACGAAGATGGAAAATTTGCTTTGCCCTTTTCAAACCCTAAAGGTTTGATAGTCACCTCATACCAAGTCGCAGTCTTGTTTGCGATAGTCAAAGCGCCAAGGAAAGTGTCATCGGCGAAGGCAACTTCTTGCCACTGAATTTCCATCAAGGAAGTTTGTCTCGGTTCAATGGCGACGCTTCGCTCCGTAAACCCCAAGAAAAGGACAAATTGCGTCTCCGTTATGCCAAGCACGGAAATTTTCACTTCAATTTGCTTTTTGTGTTTCGGTATGGAAACCCACTCAATTTGAAGGGCAGGATTAGCGGATTTGAAAGTCGCTTTACCCGTTGGAACTTCGGATATCAGCGAAACAATTAAATCAGCATCGCCATTCAAAGGGACGAGAGTGATTGTTGCGCGCTTACCTTCAGGCACAACCGCTTGAAACTGCAAAGTTTCGCCTGCACCAACTTTGTTCACCACAGGCTCACCAGGCATCAGAGGGATAAAATCAGCAAGAATCGTCGTCAATGCTACCAATAACCAAACCATCCTTTTCACTCCCTTTCCGAAAATTTTTCAAAGGCTTAACTCAAGTGGGCGTCTAATATGTTGACGCTTTCCATAGCCCGATGAGCATTGTTGCGCTACTATGTGGCAGGGAAATGTTGATGCTTGAGTTAAGTTGGGTAAATGGGCAATAGCAATTTGCTTGCAGAAAGGTGATGACTGATGCGCTTTGCTCACTTGATGACGCTGACTTTGACTTTATTTGGTCTCGGCTTTGGGCAAGTTACATTGCCACAGCCAAAGAAAGCGTGGACGGTTCTGGTCTATCAGGCTGCTGACAACGATCTTGAAGAGGCGCTCATAAAGGACTTCAACGAGATGGAAAGGTTAGGCAGTGGAACGAACATTAACATAGTCGTCCAACTTGATAGGTCACCTCAATTTGACACAAGTAACGGCAATTGGACGACGACGCGCAGATACTATGTCACTCGTGACCCTGAAGAGAGTTTCCCACCGAACTTTTCAACTCGCCCAAATCACACTATTAGAAGTTACCTCATTTCCGATTTGGGCAAGAAGAACATGGGCGACCCAAATGTCCTGCGCGATTTTTTGATTTGGGGCATCCAAAACTTCCCAGCCGACCGATACTTTGTCATCCTCTCAGATCATGGCGCTGGTGTCAGACCTTTTCGCGGACTGAGTTTGCTCCCATTCAGGGGCATGATGTTCAGTGACACTTTGAACGACTACCTAAGCGAGGATGAAACCAAACAAGCATTTGCCGCAGCAATTCAAGTTTTGGGGCGTCCTTTTGACATCGTTGGGTTAGATGCCAGCGAAATGAGCGAAATTGAAATTGCCTATCAACTTCGCAATGCTTGTCACTACCTCATCGCCTCACAACTTTCCGAACCAAATGACGGTTACCCCTATGACCGCTTCCTGTGGGAATTGTATCAAAACCCAAGCATTGACATAGGAGAGTTTCTCAGGCGCTTTGTTCAGCACTACATCACAAGTTACCAGCCAGGTCAACCAACAAACGGTGCTGGCTCCGCTGTGACCATATCCGTTTACAACCAAAGCGTCATTCCATCTTATGTTCAGAGCGTTGACAACCTTGCACAAGTCCTCGTCCGAAAAATCAGCCAATTTGGCAATGTGCTTTTGAACTTGCGCAGGCAAACCCAGAGTTTCAGCGAAACCATTTACCGCGACCTGTATCACTACTCACTGCTGCTCAAGCAAAACATCAACGATTCCGAAATTAGCCAAGCAACGCAAGCGTTGATGGATTTGCACGGACCGGGAGCCAACAAGGCTTTACTTTACGAAGCCCACGCCAGCGGATACGATTTAGATGTCAGTAACGCTTATGGCATAGCGATTTACTTTCCTGAACCAAGCCAGTTTGACGAAAGATACCTCAATTCAAACGATTTTGCGCGCACAACCAGATGGGGCAATTTCGTTAAAGCCCTTCAAGTTGACGAGTTGCCACCAGATGTTCAATTGCTTTTCCCAAAGGAAGGTCAACCTGTTCAAATTGCGAGACCTGTTTTCTTGTTCAAAGTTGAAGACCAAGGTGCTTCTGGGTTGGATTCAAATTCTGTCAGGTCAGTTAAAATTGATGACACATTTGTGACTAACTTTGAGTTTGACTCCACAACTGGCAGGTTAAAGGTTATCGCTCAGCAACCTTTGAGCGAAGGTAGTCACTCTATCTCTGTAACTGTTGCCGATAAGATGAGCAACCAAACGACAAAAACCTTTGGCTTCCAAGTTCAATTCCCGCAAGTCTCCGCAGGCGTTCGCACTTTCAGCGTCCCACTTGGGCTTTCAAATGCTCAACAAAGGCAAGCATGGCAAAGCAACCCAGAAAAATTGGCAAGATGGGTTGGAGTGTGGGCAGTTTTCAACCGAGATGGCTCTGGCGACTCAAGAGCATCTTTAAACCCGCCTAATTCTGAAGTGGCTGTGCCGCCCGCTGGATTAGGCTACTTCGCTCGCTTCAACCAAAGCACAAAACTTGACGATGATGGCACTCCGTTAGACCCTGACAAAAATTATGCAGTGAATTTGCTAAGTGGCTGGAACTTAATAGCCAACCCATTTCCAGCGCCAATTTTGTGGAACTCAGCACAAGTTAAGGTAGGAAATCAATCACCTGTCTCGTTAGCAACCGCCATCGCTCAAGGTATCATTTTATCCCCGCCTATCGGTTATGCTCCCAACCAAAATGAGCCATTCAAGTTTGGCAGTTACTATGTTCTCAGTGGCAACCAAATTTTGCTTCAACCTTTTGAGGCTTATTGGGTTCTTGTTGACACAAAAGGGAACACGGTCAAGTTGATTTTGCCCCCACCTTTCAGTGACGGCAGTTCAAGCAAGTTGTTTTCCGTTGAAAAAATCTGGTCGGTTCGGCTTCGTGTTTTTACAGTTGAGCGAAGCCTTGCTGCTGGGTGTGAGTTGCTTGAATTCGGTGTCGCAAGCAATGCCAAAATCGGTCAAGACATAGGCGATGTCCCAATGCCACCAATGCCTGACAATACACCAGTCAGAGCGTTTTTTGTCACCGAGAATTGGCGAAGAAGGTCGCCCGAAATTTTGGCAGTTGATATGCGACCTTCAAGTGAGAAAATGAGTTGGGATTTGGTAGTTGAAACTGATAACCCAAGCGACCAAGAACTGACATTGACGTGGAGCGATTTGAACAAAGTCCCATCCTCAGTAAGGCTTTGGCTCTTTGACCCCGAAACCAGTCAGATTGTTTCACTCCGTTCAATAAGTGTTTACCGATTTAGAATGAGCAACACTCGTCGCAAGTTGAAGATAATCGCTGAAACTTCTCTATCGCCATTGAGGTTGATAGGAGTCCGAGCGCTACCGATGCGTGGTGGCAAGGGAGCAATCATTCAGGGCAGTTTGACGGCGCCAGCGAATTTGACAGTAACTGTTAGGTCGCTGACTGGTCGCACTGTGAAAGTTATCGCAAAAGATCAACCTGTCCCTTACGGTCGCTGGCAAATCGTTTGGGACGGGAGAAGTCAAGAGGGCTTAGCCTTGCCCGCAGGAATGTATTTGTGCGAACTTGTGGCTAAAGATGAAACTGGAACTCAAGTCCGTAGCATCGTCACCTTGAACATTGCCCCTTAACCAACTTTCTAAAACTGGCAAGAAATCCTTCTCTTACTGCTACTGGGCTGAAGTCAGCAGCATGTGACTCAAATTGAACGGTTTTTCACCACATCGGCTTTGAAAAAAATTCCTTTCCAAAGCGAGCCAAAATTGCGTTGAGGGTTCAATTTTTCAAAATTGACCATTCGGCGTTCAGATGGGCATTTTGGCTTTCTGGTTGGCATCTTTCTGCCTCATGCAGGTAAAGGTCTTCTGGGCAGCGATAAGGAGGTGGATGTAATCAAGGTCCTTGCACTTGGGTGAGTTCATCATCTACCGCCCCCTCTTGACAAGTTGGTCTTTATGGGCTAGCATTATGCCAACGAAGGGGTTCGCAGTCAACTGCGTAACTCTTAGGTTAATTTCGGACGAACTTCATCACAAGGGGGTTGGGGGCACTTTGGTAGTCATTTATCAAAAGTCGTGTGAACACATGGATGAACTGACAGATGGTTGTGTTGACTTGGTTGTCACCAGCCCGCCTTATTGGAACTCCATTGACTACGACCAACACACAACTGATCCGCAGGCATGGTATCGGACTCGTAAGGGAGGACCTTACGACGAATATTTGAACTGGCTTACTCGTTGCTTCCGAGAAGTCCACAGGGTGCTAAAGCCGGGTGGCTACTGCGGTGTCGTCATCGGAACGGTGCTCTATGAAGGACGCTACTATCCGCTACCTTACCACTTTATCGGGTT
>Ga0209289_100411_pt1 | contig 22721 bp, 20 predicted proteins | sample GXS110809BmetaG_FD_184121 | JGI IMG/M metagenome (GOLD analysis project Ga0209289, IMG submission 184121) | Hot spring microbial communities from Gongxiaoshe hot spring, China to study Microbial Dark Matter (Phase II) - GXS 110809B (SPAdes)... ...
CCCAATAACGATAAGAGCAAGCACCAGCCAGCGCAGCCCCGAATGCGCTTTAATAAGAATCTCGAGACCGGTCATAGATACTTCACTAAATCAGCCAGCCGCGCCGAGTAGCCCCACTCATTGTCGTAAAACGCTACGACCTTCGCTAAGCTCTTTTCGACCACTTTCGTCGAGCTGAGGTCAACGATGGCCGAGTGAGAATCTCCGATGCAATCGCTGGAGACCAAGGGCCATTCTGAGACGGCCAAGATGTGCTTCATCGGTCCATTGGCGTAGCGCGTGAACGTCTCGTTGATCTGCTCGACCGTGACAGGTTTTTCTAACTCAGCGACCAAGTCTGTGACCGATCCCGTGGCGACGGGAACGCGGAACGCCATGCCGTCGAGTTTGCCATTGAGTTCGGGAATCACCAAGCCGATCGCACTTGCGGCGCCGGTCGTCGTGGGGATGATATTAATAGCTGCGGCTCGGCCCTCGACCATATCTTTGTTGCTGCCGTCTACTAAGTTTTGGCTGCCCGTGTAGGCGTGCACCGTCGTCATCAGCCCCTTCTTAATGCCAAATTCTTTGTGCAGAATGTACGCAATTGGGGCAAGACAGTTCGTGGTACACGACGCCGCCGAGACGATGCTATGCTTAGATCTGTCGTAAATCTTCTCGTTGACGCCCCACACAATAGTTGGGACGTCGCCCTTAGCGGGGGCGGTGATCAAGACTTTCTTCGCGCCAGCTTGGAGATGTTTTCCAGCTTTCTGAACGTCGCGGAAGACCCCAGTTGCTTCGACGACGATATCTACTTTCAGCTCGCCCCAGGGAAGCTTAGCTGGATCGTCGATCTGCAAGAGCGGGATCTTCTTGCCGTTGACGGCGATAAAGTCTTCGCCGAAGCTCACCGTGCCGTCGAGGCGCCCGTAAACAGAGTCGTACTTACAGAGATACGCAGCTTGCTCTGGGGTCTGCGACCGGACGTTGATCGCCACGACTTCGATCTGGGGGTCTTTCTGTACGATGCGAAAGAACGTGCGCGCGGTGCGCCCGAAGCCGTTCAACGCGACGCGAATCATAGGAGCCTCCTTCAGATTCATATGAGCTTCAGCTCTTTGAGCACATCGAGCACGCGGGGCAAGGGTCTCTGCCAGAGCCAACTGACCTTGAGCCAAAAACCGGGAATCACTTCAGAACGGTAGACACCTTGGGCATCGGGAAGGATCAGGTCATATCGTTTTTGCGCATTGAGGCAATAGAACTCGGCGCGTTGGCGGTCGGGGTCAATGAGCCAATACTCGCGCACGCCAGCAGCTTCGTACTCATAGTATTTCTCGCCGCGGTCGCGCGGGCCGCTGTCCAGGAAGACGATCTCAATGACTACGTCCGCTGGGCCGTCCAGATATGTCTCGGTGAGTCTATTTAAATGCTCTTTGGCCACGAAGAGCACGTCCGGCTCCCGCCCACGCTGGAGTTCCGCCAAGCGCATCTGAAATGGGGCACTGATGACCTCTCCTAAATTGTGCTGCTCTGTGTATACATGCAATATTGTGAGAAGAAAGCCCTTAACGTCCTGATGTAGCCATGACACTGGGGGGAGCATAACTACTTTCCCATCTACCCATTCGGCCCACGTGTCCTCATCGCACCACGCGAGAAACTCTTCGTAGGTCATCTTCTTCGTTGGGGCTTCGGTCTGAGCCATGTGCTCACCCCTGTGCAACTATATCCAAAAAATACTTATGCACGCTGGGATCGCCTGTGAGTTCCGGATGAAAGCTGCTCGCTAGCAGATTTTTTTGTCTCACTAGCACCGGCGTGCCCTCGTGCTCTGCTAAGATCTCTACAGCCGGTCCAACGCGCACGACCTTGGGGGCGCGAATGAAGATCGCGTGAAACTCCCCAATATTCTTGATCTGCAGATCAGCTTCAAAGCTCTCTAACTGCCGCCCGTAGGCGTTGCGCTTCACCGTGATGTCCATCAACGCTAAGCGATTCTCTGGGGAGAAGTCCTTCAGCTCTCGGGCTAAGAGAATCATCCCGGCGCAGGTGCCGTAGATGGGGAAGCCCTGAGCGCCGCGCTCGCGCAAGACTGAGAGCATCCCCGTCCTCTCTAACAGATAGGCCATCGTCGTGCTCTCCCCGCCGGGGATGATCAAGCCATCTATCTCATCGAGCTGCTCTTTCGTGCGCACGTCGCGGGCATCTATTCCCAATGAGCGCAGCACTGTTAAATGCTCGCGAAAGTCGCCTTGTAACCCAAGCACTCCAATGCGCATACTGTTTAGTTCCCGCGCACTTGCAGAAGCTCGCGCTCAGAGAGATGAATGGCGCTGATGCTGGGCATCGGCTCGCCCAGGTCTTCCGAAATTTCTGCTAAGACCTTCGGATCGTTGTAGTACGTCGTGGCCATGACGATGGCCCGTGCGCGCTTTTCGGGGTCCTCGGACTTGAAGATCCCTGAGCCTACAAAGATCCCATCGCAGCCCAGCTGCATCATGAGCGCGGCGTCAGCTGGGGTAGCAATCCCGCCGGCGGCGAAGTTCACGACGGGGAGCCGCCCAAGCTCTTTGATCAGTCTTAAGACTTCGACAGGCGCGCCCCATTCCTTGCCTAGGGAGACGAGCTCCTCATCGGAAGCCTGGCGCACAATGCGGATCTGCTTGTTCATCAGTCGCATATGGCGCACAGCCTGGCTGACATCGCCGGTGCCGGCCTCGCCCTTGGTTCTGATCATCGCGGCGCCTTCAGCGATTCTGCGACACGCCTCGGGGAGATCGCGCGCGCCGCATACAAACGGTACTTTGAATTGCCATTTATCAATATGATGCTCCGGGTCAGCGGGCGTGAGCACCTCCGACTCGTCAATATAGTCTACTCCCAACGCTTCGAGGATCTGGGCTTCGGCAAAGTGCCCAATGCGGCACTTGGCCATGACGGGGATCGTGACCGCGTCCATGATCTCTTTGATCTTCTTTGGGTCGGCCATGCGGGCCACGCCGCCCGCCGCGCGAATGTCCGCGGGGACACGCTCCAGCGCCATTACTGCGACAGCGCCCGCTTTCTCAGCGATCTTCGCTTGCTCGGCGTTGACGACATCCATGATGACGCCGCCCTTGAGCATCTCAGCTAATCCCGACTTCACCTTGAAAGTCCCGGTCAGCCGTTCCATACGAACCTCCCTTCTTCTCGTGCCGATTCCATTATACTGAGATAGCACCCTAGCGCAAGGCTCTTGGGCGACTTGCCCGTGCCCCATAAACTCGATATAAAGTCTCGTATGGATCTCCAGCAGAAGCTTCAAGCGCTCCGCACGCTCATTCGCAGCTACGGAAGCGCTATCGTGGCGTTCTCCGGTGGGGTGGACAGTTCAGTCGTCTTGGCCGTTGCCAAGCAAGAGCTGGGAGATCGCGTCTTGGCTGTGACAGCGCACTCGCCCGTCTACGCCCAGCGCGAGTTTGAAGCAGCGAAAAAGCTTGCGCAGCAGCTCGGCGTCGCGCACGAGATCATCTTCACCCGTGAGCTCGACGACCCGCGCTATGTGAACAATCCCCCAAGCCGATGCTTTCACTGTAAGCAAGAGCTTTTTGGCAAGCTCACTGACTTAGCGAAAACACGCGGCTTTGCCGTGGTGCTCGACGGCACGAATGCTTCCGATACGAGCGATTTCCGACCGGGGATGCGTGCCCTGAAAGACTATAACGTCAGAAGCCCGCTGCTTGAAGTCGGGCTCACTAAATCCGAAATCCGCGAGATCGCGCGAATGCTTCAGTTGCCCACAGCCGACAAGCCGGCGATGGCGTGCTTGGCGTCACGACTGCCCTACGGCAGTGCGATCACGCCAGAAAAACTCAGACAGATCGAACATGCCGAAGAGTTTCTCTTCGGGCTGGGCTTCAGCCAGGTGCGCGTGCGCCATTATGACGAGATGGCGCGCATCGAAGTCCCTCCCGACGAGATGCCCAAGCTCCTTGCGCATCGCGACGCTGTCGCGACTCAGCTGAAACAGCTCGGATTCCGCTACGTGACGCTCGACCTTGGGGGCTATCGCAGCGGGAGTATGAACGAGGGTCTTCAGACCCCACCTTCGTTTGCCAAGCCCGATGTCGAACGCGAGCGCCGCTGCGGGGTTGCAGAGGCCGTCTTTTGCCCTGGCAAAAGTCCAGAGCAGATTGCCGCGATCATGAGAGAACTTCACACAAAGACTGAACCGGTGCTAGCGACGCGGGCTACTCCTGAGCAAGCCCGCGCCGTGAGCGCATTGCTTTCTGACGTCGTCTATCACGAGCAAGCGCGCCTGCTGACGCTGGGAGCCCCAAAAGAACCGCGGGGCGGCACGGTTCTTATAGTCACTGCCGGGACTTCGGATATTCCCGTGGCTGAGGAAGCTGCAGTCACGGCGCAGTATTTGGGCAACAGTGTCGAACGGCTCTATGACGTTGGCGTCGCGGGGATGCATCGGCTCGTGGCGCACCGGGAGAGATTAAACGCCGCAAAGATCTTGATAGTCGTGGCGGGGATGGACGGGGTACTGCCCAGCGTCGTTGCGGGCTTAGTCGACAAGCCCGTGATTGCCGTGCCCACAAGCGTTGGCTATGGCGCAAGCTTTGAGGGCTTATCAGCGCTGCTGACGATGCTCAACAGTTGCGCGCCTGGGGTGGCCGTCGTCAATATAGATAACGGCTTTGGCGCAGCCGTCTTAGCGACGAAGATCAATAGACTATGAAGATCGCATATCTAGATTGTTTTTCCGGCATCGCCGGCGATATGTTTTTGGCCGCGTTGCTTGATGCTAACTTGATCACGGCTCAGTTTTTGAGTGAGAAGCTGTCACAGTTGGGCTTAGGCCCGGTGCACGTCTATACAGAAAAAGTCACGCGGCAGGGCATTGCTGCGACGCACCTGCGCTTCGAGACAGAGCGTGACTCTCCCAGGCACCGGCATTGGGTGGAGATCCGCGCAATGATCGAGCAAAGCCCTTTGGCTGCCGCAGAGAAAGCGCGAGCGATCGCGATCTTTCAGGGCCTTGCTGAAGCCGAAACGAAGGTTCACGGCATTTCTGTAGATGATGTGCACTTTCACGAGCTGGGCGCTATAGACTCGATTCTCGATATCGTCGGCGCGGCGGTTGCTATTGAAGCTCTGAACATAGATCGTTGGTATGCGTCAAAGATTAACGTTGGCTCTGGGACGGTCGAGACAGCGCACGGAAGGCTTCCCCTGCCCGCTCCGGCGACGCTCGAGCTTCTCAGAGATTTCCCCATCTATGCGTCGGGGATCGAGTACGAGCTGGTCACGCCCACCGGCGCAGCTATTTTGAAGAATCTCGTGACGGATTTTGCTCTGCCCACGGCGCGCTTCTCTTGGATCGGCTACGGCGCCGGCACGAGAGATCTTCGCCAGCAGCCCAATGTGCTGCGCATCTTCGTCGGCGAAAGCGTCGCGGCGTTTGAGGGCGACGAGACCGTCGTCATCGAGACAGAGATCGACGACATGAACCCCGAACTTTTCCCTTACGTGCAGCAGAAGCTCTTGGAGCACGGGGCCAAGAGCGTGAGCGCCCAAAATATCTTGATGAAGAAAGGACGTCCGGGACTCTTAGTGCGAGTGCTCTGCGATACTGCATCAGTAGATAAGCTCTGTGAGACGCTCTTCCGCGAGACGACGACGCTGGGAGCTATTTACTATCCCGTGGGGCGCAAGAAGCTCGCGCGCAAGATCATCGAAGTTCACACTCAGTACGGCACGGTGCGCGTGAAGCTGGGGTTGTTGGGATCTGAGATAATCAATATTGCGCCGGAATACGAAGACTGCAAGAAGCTCGCTGACGCGACGGGCGTGGCGCTCAAGGAGATTTACAACGCCGCGATAGAAGCTGCTCGCCACGTGCAAGCCTGAGCGTCGTCCCAGTTCTCAAGGGACAGCCGTCCTTGGAAGTCTGAAGACTTTCTGCCAAGATAGCACCAAGCCATTGTGCTGGCATGCCATTAAAGCTCTGAAACGAGGTGAGAGGATGCGCAAGATCGCGATCATTAATCAGAAAGGGGGCACGGCCAAGACGACGACTGCTGTCAACCTCGCCGCGGCCTTGGCCCACCATGATCGGAAAGTCTTATTGATCGACATGGACCCCCAGGGCAATCTCGCTACTTGGTTTGATGTCGTCCCCCGCAAGTCGCTCTATCATGTGCTCATAGATGAGACGACAACGCCCCAGGAGTGTATCGTCCCTGTGCGCGAGCGCATAGATCTCCTGCCGAGCACCAAGACCGCTGCCCAAGCCGAGCTCATCTTAACCGGGCTTCCAGGGCGCGAGCGCGTCTTGAGCCGAAAACTCGCCCATCTCCCTAACTATGACTTCGTGCTTCTGGATTGCCCGCCCAGCTTGAATCTCTTAAATCAGAACGCTATCGTCTACGCTACCGAAGCGTTCATCCCTGTGAGTATGGACTATCTCGCGCTTGTGGGTGTCAAGCAGATCTTAGAGAATCTCAAGATGGTGCGCGAGATCCTAGAGCACCCCATCGAAGTCTCCCTGGTCATCCCGACGTTTTATGACGGGCGCAACCGCAAGAGCCGCGAAGTCTTAGAGAAATTAGAACTGCATTTCAATGGGAAGGTCACCGAGCCCATTCGTGCGAATGTGCGTCTCGCTGAAGCTGCCAGCCACCATAAGACTATTTTTGAGTATGACCCAAGCTCCTATGGTGCCAGAGACTATATGCGTTTGGCGGAGCGCGTGCTCAGTGACCCTCTGAGCACCAACGGCTATACGTCTTGTGAAGCGCAGGTGATTCACCCATGAAGCCGCGTCGCTCGATTGCCCATGACCCGCTTGCCGAAAGCGAGATCATGAAAGAGTTCTATAAGCCCTCTACGAAGGACCCTGAGGGGGCCGCGCCGGGGCTGGTGAAAGCGACGTTCTATCTTGCCCCCGACGACGTGATCGCCCTCGAAGAATTACAATTGCAGATTCGCAAGCGCACCGGACGCAAAGCGAATAAATCCGAACTGATGCGCGAAGCGATCGCGCTGTTGGTCAAAGAGTACTCCAAGTGATATGATGGGCGCGGAGGCGCCCATGCTGGAGCTGCCCGATATTGAGAAGATCACCCTAGAGCTTGTCGCGCAGATCCCCAAGGGCAGAGTCGCGACCTTCCGCGAGATCGCCATCGCGCTGGGAGACCCCATCGCCGCACGCGCTGTGGGGTCTATTCTTGCCCAGCACAAGCACGACTGCCCAAGTTATCGCGTCATCAGCTTCGACGGCACAGTTACAGAAGAGCAAGCCAAGCTCCTCCACGCCGAAGGTATTCCCATCAAAGCGGGGCGCGTGCTCTTGCTGAATAAATTTCTCTTTCGCGAGTTTCGCAGCGAAAGACCTCTCCAAAAGCTCCAACAGATCCAAAACGATATCCGAGCGCGGATGCGTCTAGCCCCAGATAGGACAGAATATCGCACCGTTGGTGGCGTTGATCTCTCCTACGCTGGCGCACAGGGCGTCGCTGCGTATGTGCGATTAGAGCTCGATTCCCTGAAGTTGCTCGACGCGCAGACGCTCGCGCAAGAGGTGCGCTTTCCGTATATTCCGAGCTACTTGGCGTTCCGAGAGATCCCCGTCATGCTCGCGCTCTTGCAGAGGCTCAAAGACCAGAACGCTTTAGCAGATATGACGTTCGTAGACGGCACAGGGACGCTCCACCATCGTCAGGCGGGGATCGCCTCACAGCTTGGGGTGATGCTGGATATCCCTACAATTGGGATCACCAAAGCGCTCCTGCACGGCGAGCCTGAAAGAGACTTAAAAACTGTAGCTCCGGGAGAGATTTGTTACATTCGCATTGCGGGGGAGCGTGCCGGGGCGGCGATCCGCCCCACAGAAGACGCGGAGCCGTTCTTCATCTCGCCGGGGCATCGCGTCGATTTAGAGACGGCTATAGAGCTCACGCGGCGCGCGCTCAGGAGTGGGACTGCTCTGCCGGAGCCGATCCAGCTCGCTCATAACACAAGTCGTCACGCTGCCCAAGCATTGAAACACCACTCTGCACAAGAGCACAAGGCCTTTCAGTTGGGGCTGTTCGACAATCTGTGACGCAAGTCGTACAATTACGATCTAGTACTCTCAAACCTGAGGTGGCTGACTATGACACGCTCTGAAGCACTCGCGTTAGTGCAAGAGTACACGAAGAACCAGAATCTCATCAAGCACATGCTCGCCGTCGAAGCCGCCATGCGCGCCTACGCGAAAAAATTCGGGCAGGACGAAGAGAGCTGGGGACTTGCTGGATTGCTGCACGACTTCGACTACGAGAGATATCCCAACCATGAGCATCACCCAACCCAAGGGCATCCGTCTGCGGGGGTACAGATCTTGCGCGAGCGCGGCGTCTCCGAAGAGATCTGCCAAGCGATCTTAGGACACGCTTCGTACACCGGCGTCCCAAGAACGTCACTGATGGCTAAGGCGCTCTTCGCGTGTGATGAGCTGACGGGGCTGATCGTGGCTACGGCGCTGGTGCGTCCGAACAAGAGCTTAGCGGAAGTCGACGTTGAAGCGGTCAAGAAGAAGTGGAAGGACAAGGCGTTCGCGCGTGGCGTTAACCGAGAAGAGATCGAACAGGGCGCACGGGAGCTCGGCGTTCCCCTTGATGAGCATATTGATATTGTCATCAAGGCGATGCAGGGGATCGCGTCGCAGTTGGGGCTATGAAAGAAGCTCTCACCCTCCCCAACATCATCACGCTCTCTCGCATCATCGCTATTCCTGTGGTTATAGTGCTTTTGCTCTCTGGCCCACTATGGCTTTTTTACACAGTGCTTGCTCTTGTGCTCATCAGTGATCTCGTTGATGGTGCGCTGGCACGAGCCGGACGCCAGATCACAGGGTTGGGAAAGGTCCTCGACCCCGTAGCTGATAAAGCGCTCTTTTTCAGTTTATTTGTCGCTCTTGCTGTTCAGGGCCGTCTGCCCTGGTGGGCCGTCGGAGCATTCGCTCTGCCTCCAAGTCTCCTGATAGCCGGAGCCTTGTGGCTGCGCTGGAAGAGCTCGCGCTGGGTGATTATTGAAGCACGCGCGCTCGGCAAAACGTCTTCTACTTTGCTCTCAACGGGGCTAGGGGGGATTCTGCTGGAGCCTGTCCTGGGAGACTTCTTTGTGAAGATCGCTCTCGCTGTGCTGGCTCTTGGCATCGCGCTCTCCTATGCAGCGTTGGGCGATTATATTCTCATTGCCTTCAAGCACCTGAAGGAAATCTCGAGGGAGCGGGGCCACAAGCTCTAGGCGCTCTCCCGTTACCGGATGGGTGAGCCTCATCTGCCAGGCGTGCAGCATGAGACGGCTCTCGCTTCGGCTGCTCCCATAGACTGCATCACCCACAACGGGATGCCCGATAGCGCTCAAGTGCACACGAATTTGATGAGTTCTTCCCGTCAGCGGGTGAATTTCTAGAAGCGTGGTGTCCTCGAACCTTCTCAGCACGTAAAACTCCGTGACTGCGGGCTTCCCTTGGGGAAGGATTCTCATGCGCTGCCGGTAGATCGGATCACGCCCGATGGGGCCTTCGATACGGCCTTCGTCTTCGGCAATGCGCCCGCGCACCAAAGCAAGATAACGCTTCTCTATTTCGCGGTTCTTAAACTGCTCTACGAGCTTCAGATACGCCAGATCTGTCTTTGCGATGAGCAAGACCCCGCTTGTCCCTTCGTCTAGGCGATGGACAATCCCCGGCCGCAACGGTGCACCGAAGCTCGCTAAGTTACAATGACTCAGTAACTGATTGATCACAGTGCCGCGGGGATGCCCTGCCGCTGGGTAGACGACCATCCCCGATGGCTTGTCTAGAGCAATAATGTGCTCGTCTTCGTACAGCACGGGGAGAGTAAACGGCTCAGGTTCGAGCGACGCTGTAGGCGCGCTCTCTGGAAGCTCTATTGTTATAAGATCATGGGGGCGCAGGCGCAGCCCAGCGCGCGCGGGCTGCCCATTGAGCTGAACCGCCCCGGCTCGTATGAGCTCTTGCAAGCGTGAGCGCGTCAGTGTGGGATCGTTCAGCTGAGCGAGGAGCCAGCGGTCGAGTCGCTGCCCTGCTTCCTCTTCACAGACCGAGAAGACTTGACGCATAGTCCCTCTAAGGGTACTCAACCTGGCCAGGGACGACAACCCCATTGCACTGAAAAAGCCTTATGAGTATAATCACACCGTGATGAATTCTCAGCTGGAAGGAGCCATACAGGCTATCGCCGAGCACGTGGCCCTCGAACAGGGGGTGGAGCTTTATTGGCTTGAGATGAAGACCTCTGGGCCGCGCTGGCAGGTCATAGTCTATATCGAACGTGCCGGCGGCGTCACTATCGACGACTGCGAGCGCGTCAGCCGCGCCCTGGAAGAGCCTTTAGATGCGCTCATCGATCATAGCTATGAGCTTGAGGTCTCCTCTCCGGGGATGGATCGGCCCTTATATACGAAGAGACACTATGAGCTTGCGGTGGGCAAGCCCATCGAAGTGCGGCTATGGGATGCCCCTACTGTTCTTGTAGGATGGCTGCAGGGGCTCTCTGATGAAGAGCTCTGGCTCGAAGATGAATCTGGTGCGACAATACCTGTTCCCTTTGTGGCAGTGCGTTCTGCCCAGGTCATCGAGAGCCGGTTTCTCTAGGTTCAGCTCATACCAGCGATTTCTCGCGATACCTCGCGAGGGATCGCTTTATCTATAGGCGAAGAGATCGGTGATATTCTGTGAACGTGGAATTTCTCGAGGCACTTGAGGAGATGGCCAAGGAAGAAGGCCTGGAGCGCGAAGATATTTACGAAGCAGTCAAGAAGGGCCTGCGCGTCGCGTATATCGAGCAATTTGGCCCAGTGACAAACTTAGAGATTGAGATCGACCGCACCTCGGGAGATATTCATGTCATTGTTGATGGCCAAGCCAAAGATATTCAGCTGACGGACTTGGGTCGCATTGCTACTCGCAAAGCTGAAGAGACTATCAAAAACGAGATCATCGCCAAGCGGCGCCAGAAGATCTTGGAGCGGTATCAGAGTCGGGTGGGCCAGATCATCAGCGGGCATGTCCATCGCTTTGCTGGGGCTGACGTCTGGATCAATTTAGGGCAAGCCGAGGCACTGCTTCCTGAGGAAGAACGCATTCCTGGGGAGCGCTATCGTGTCGGGGCGGTGCTCAAAGCATATCTGATGCGAGTGGAACGCACCTCAGGAGATCCAAGAATTATCGTCTCGCGGGCGGCAAAAGAGTTTGTCCAAAAGATGCTCGAGCTCCAAGTGCCGGAGATCGAGCAAGGGCTGATTCGCATTGAAGCGATTGCACGTGAGCCGGGGGTGCGCACCAAAGTCGCGGTGCGGTCATTAGTAGCAGAGCTCGATCCTGTGGGCACGTGTGTCGGTGCTGGCGGCAGCCGCATCAGAGAGATCGTACGCGAGCTGGGCGGCGAAAAGATCGATATTATTCGCTGGAGCTCTGATGTGCGTGAGCTCATCAAAAATAGCCTCGAGCCCGCAAAGGTCTTACAGATCGATCTTGATGAAGCGAAGAGAGAAGCCCGAGTGCTCGTCCCCGATGCAGAACTATCATTAGCTATTGGGAAGGGCGGCCAGAACGTCCGCCTCACAGCCAAACTCACAGGGTATAAGATCGACGTCACTAGCCCTGAAGAGCTCAAGAAGACTACGCCGACTCCGTAATTTTCTATGCGCGCTGCGCTCTTACATGGGGTCTATCGGCTCGTGCGCCGACGGGCCTGGCTCGTGCTGCTCTTGTCCGCAGTCTTGAGCAGCGCTGCTCTCTTCTATATTCTCAATCTTCCCATGCGCAGCTCATTTTTGGATCTTCTTCCCCCCGGCGATCCCTTGCTGACGAAGTTCCAAGAGCGCGAGGAGATCATTACCAAGAGCGATGCTGTCGATATTATCTTAATGCTACAGAATCCAGAACACACCCCGCGCGATGCGGAGCGCCTCCAGGCAGCAGCTATTCAGATTGTTCGTTCGCTCAGCCAAAACCCTGAGATCGTCTCCGTGAGCTTTACGAAAGATATCCAGACCCGCCGCGGTGATGAACTGCTCTCTCTGCGTGATGAGATCTTGCTGAAGTTGCGCCAATATCAGGGACGTCTTCGCAGCGTCCTGCCCGCAGGACAGCCCCAGACATCTGTTCCAGGGGTGCGCGAGCTCGTCACGATATACTCTCAGATTAATACAGAACTCGAGCGCATCTTTTCGGGTGAACTTGACTGGCGCCGCTTGGCTCTTAATCCCGTGGAGCTCGTCAAGCGCTTCGACGAACTCAAAAACCTCAATCAGCGCGTCAAAGATGAGTTCGACCGCGTCCCGAAGCTCATCACCGATGCCGATCAGTTGGTAACAGATCTCTTGCAGACCGTCAACGAGATCAGCGAAACGATCGACAACCTCTTGGCTTGGCCACAGGAGCTCTATCTCTCTCACGACGGGACGAAATTGCTCGTGCGGGCGCGCCCACGCTACAGCTCCCAGCGTGGCTTAGAGTACAATCGCGCGATCACCCGTGATATCCAGCAGGCACTCCACGATCTGAATTTAGAAGCGCAAGGGATTCGGTGGGGCCTTACGGGCCCTTATGCCATCGCTGCCGAGATCAATTATCAATTAAACGTCGACATGCGCAATACGACGATCATTTCTGCTGTCGGCGTCACCCTCATAATCGTCATAATTTTGCGCCAATTCTTCTATCCCCTCTTAGCTTTGATCGTGCTCTTTCTCGCATTGATCGTGACGCTGGCGTGGGCGAAGTTCTCTGTGAATGGGCTGAACTTGGTGACGTCGTTTCTGCCTCCGCTGATCTTGGGGCTGGGAATAGACTACGGGATCAATTTTCTCGCCAATTTTCTTGGGGAGCGCCGTGCCGGACATCGTCTTGAGACCGCTCTCAAAGCTGCACTGTTCCATAAGGGCTCGGCTTTGATCACCGCGTCACTCGCTACAGCGCTCGTGCTTTTTAGTCTAATGGTCGCGAGCTCCCCAGGACTCTACGAGATGGGGATCATCGCTGGGGTGGGAGTGCTCATCGCGCTCTTTGCCACACTACTTATCTTGCCTGCATTGGTGATCGTGTCGCATATTATGTTGCGGCGGCGCTTGCGAGCGCCCGCCCGCCCGGTGCCGCCCTCGCCTCGTCGAGAGACCTCATCTCATGAGACCTTCTGGCGTTGGGCCCGCTGGCCCATCGTGCTCCTCACGGTCCTAGGGAGTCTCTTTATGCTGACCCAGGCGACCCACGTCCGCTTCCGGTTTGCCGACGAAGAGCTCACTCCCAAAGACCTCCCTACAAGACTGATGCAGCAGATAGAACGACGCGATTTCGACGTCGGGACTTCCGGCTTGGCTGAATACTTTTTGTTCTTCGCCCCAAATCTTGAAGAGCTTCGGCAGATCAACGCGGGGCTTGAAGAGCTCAAAGCGCAAGGCCATGTGAATACTGTCTTGTCGCTGCTGATGTTTCTGCCATCTGATCCTGCAGAGGCTCAGCAGTTCTTCCAAGGGTTTTCGCTCAATCTCGAGCGCGATCTCCACCGCGCTGCCTCCGAGATCGAGCGCTACGGCGCAGAGCTGCAACAACTCCAAGACCTCACCGTGCAGCTTGCTCGACTGAAAAACAACCTCACGCGTATTCTCGATCAAGTCGCTCTCACCGGGGCCGGAACTCAAACCGTCGCCCCGGAGATCCAAAAGCAGATCATTCAGCTAGAGAGCATCGAGGCGAGCATTCAGAGCCTCGAAGTGATGCACGAGCGCTTGCGTGGGCTTCGTGATCGCCTTGCGGAACTCAACGATCGTCTGAGCGCCTTGCTCCAGAAGATCGCGGAGCTGCAGCAAGTCCAGGGGTTGCTCAGAGCTCTCCCCAAAGATCTCCAAGAGCGCTTCGTCACCAAAGAGCGCGAGTTCGTTCTGTATGCCCATATCAACCAGAGGACCCTCAACGACCCGCAGCGCTATCGGGAATTTATCACAGCGATTGAATCGTTCAGCTACGATTTCCTCGGCTATCGTATGATCCAAGACCATCTCGAGCGCAAGATGAAGCGAGACTTTCAGATCTCGACCGTGCTCGCTGCTCTGATCATTCTCGTGATCTTGGGAATCGGGCTGAGCTGGCGGTGGGCTCTCTTGGGGATTGTCCCTGTAGGTCTGGGGTTTCTCTGGATGCTCGGAGCGATGCGGCTGTCAGGGCTCAACTTCAATTTCGCAAACATTCTTATCTCGTCGCTATTGATCGGCAATGGCGTAGACTACGCTGTCTATCTCTTGCACAGCTTCTTGGAAGACCGCGACGTTGGGGTTGCCTGGCAAAAGACAGCCTTACCCATCTTAGGATCAGCCTTAACGACGATGGTCAGCTTCGGAAGCCTGCTCTTTGCGACAACGCCGGGGTTGCGTGTCTTCGGGCAGTCGGCACTCTACGGCATTGGTTTTACGACGTTCTTCACTCTCTCTTTCCTTCCCGCGGTGCTCTCCTTCTGGCGTCACCGGAGCTATTGATTCCCTTGGCGTCCCCAGCTATAATAGCAGATTAGTGGGGACAGAACCCCACAAGCGCAACGGAGGCCAAACGAGTATGATTCTTCTTGCAATGCTGTACGGGCTTGCAGCGCTCCTTGCGCTTTGTCTCTATTTCTACGATATGCAGAGGTGGCGTTCGTATGACGATGGCCTGGGTGCTTGCGTTAGGATTTGGAATAGTTGCGTTAGCTGTGGGATGGCTGGTGGGGCGCTGGCAGATGCGACGGGAGTTCGCGCGGACCCACCAACGTGCGGAAGAGATCTTAGAGGCGGCCCGTCACGAGGCCGAGGCTCTCAAGGCGGCCAAGCTTGCCGAGGCAGAGAAGGCTCTCAAAGCCCATGAGGAGGAACTGGAGCGGCGCCTCAAGCGCCAGGAAGAGAAACTTGAACGTCTCGAAGCGCGCCTGCTCAAGAAAGAAGAGCGTCTCGAACAGAAGGGCGTTGAGCTGTTGCGCGCCGAGAAGCTTCTGAAGGACGATCTGCAGAGACTTGGGGAGCTTATCGCTCAAGGGGAAGCCCTCCTTGCCGGGGAGCGCAAACGCTTAGAAGAGCTTTCAGGGCTTTCGGCCGAGCACGTGAAAGAATTGCTCATCCGGCAGGTCGAAGAAGAAGCGGAGCGCTTCTTCGCTAAGAGAATCAGACAGATCAAGGAGCGTGCTGAAGCCGAAGCCGAGCGCGAGGCACGCAAGATCATCGCCACGGCCATCCAGCGCTACGCGGCGGACGAGGTCGAGTCGACGACGATGAGCCATGTGCCGCTGCCCAATGAAGAGTACAAGGGGCGCGTAATCGGCAAGGAAGGGCGGAATATCCGGACATTCGAGGCTCTAACCGGGGTCGAAGTCTTGGTCGACGATACCCCGGATGCAATCTCGTTGAGCTGTTTCCACCCGGTACGGCGGGAGATCGCGCGGCTGGCTATGGAGAAGCTCCTAGAAGATGGGCGAATCCACCCAGCTCAGATTAAAAAACAAGTCGATAAAGCCAAGGAGCGCATCGCGCAGCGCATCAAAGAGGAGGGGCAGAAAGCCCTCTTTGAGCTGGGGCTCGACAACATGCATCCCGCGCTCGTGGAGCTCGTGGGGCGCCTCAGCTTTCGGACTAGCTATGGGCAGAATCAGCTACGCCATAGTATAGAAGTCGCGTATCTGGCAGGGGCCTTGGCGGCTGAGCTCGGCTTGGACGCGAATATGCAGAAGCTTGCCAAGCGCGCGGGGTTGTTGCACGATATCGGTAAGGTCGTCGATCACAAGGTGGAGGGCTCCCATGCCCTGATCAGTGCCGAGATGGCGCGGCGCTACGGGGAACCCGAAGAGGTCGTCCACGCTATTGCCGCTCATAATGAGGACGTAGAAGCCCGCACGATCTTAGCTGTGATCGTGCAGACGGCTGACGCCTTGTCGGCGGCTCGCCCCGGTGCACGCCAAGAGACGTTCGAGGCGTACGTGCGGCGTCTCCAGGCGCTGGAAGAGATCTGCCATAGCTTCCCCGGCGTCGAAGAAGCCTATGCGATCCAAGCGGGCCGTGAGGTGCGCATCATGGTCCGGCCGGACGAAGTCGACGATGACATGGCGGCCAAGCTCTCCTACGATATCGCGCGCTGTATCGAAGAGAAGATCCAGTATCCTGGGGAGATCAAGGTCCACGTGATCCGGGAGACGAACTTCATTGAGACGGCAAGGTAGCTTATGGCCAAGGCACGAGCGATCGTCCGTATCACTGGAGCGGTTCAAGGGGTCGGGTTTCGGAACTTCACGGTGCGCAAGGCGCGGCCGCTGGGACTGTCGGGGTATGTGCAGAATCTTCTGGACGGGAGCGTGCGCGCCGAAATCGAGGGTGAGCGCGATCAGATCGAAAAGCTCTTGGAGATTCTCAAGACGGAAGGCCCAGGCCAGATCGAGCATATAGAAGTGATCTGGTCGGACTACCTCGACGAGTTCACCGGCTTTGGGATCCAGATGTAGCTAAGCCTTCTTCATGCAGCAGTGTTTGTACTTCTTGCCCGACCCGCAGGGGCAGGGGTCGTTGCGCCCTACTTTGTGTTGTGCGCGACGTGGCTGAGCCTTGGGCTTCTCCGAAGTTCCCGCTGTGGCGGAGATCTCATCGTGTCGATAGGTAAGTGATTCGACGCGCTCGATGCGTGCGGGGCGCCCTGGCGGCGCGGCCACGATCTTCAATTGTGGCTTAATGAGATAGCTCACGATATGCTCTTCGATTCTCCCCAATAATTCTTGGAAGAGCTCGAAGGACTCGCGCTTGAACTCTATCAAGGGGTCGCGCCCGGCATAGGCGCGCCAGCCGATCACGTCTTGGAGTTCATCAAGCGCGAAGAGATGCTGGCGCCAGTTCTCATCAATGATATTCAAGATCATATACCGAGCTAGGTGGGGGAAAGCCCCGCCCAATCGTGCTGCCTGAGCGTGATAGTTCTTGAGCAGAAAGTCCAAGATCTTCGCGCGCGCCGCGTCTGGGGTGAGCCCGGTGACTGTAAAATCTACCGGGGCGTTTTGAAAGCTCGCCAGTTCCTTCTGGAGTCCTTCGTCGTCGCGCTCCGCTCCAGAGAGATAGCGTGCGATCAGCGTGTCAGCGTACCCTTCGATCACGCCCGTCAGATAGTCATCTAAATCTTTGGCGCTCTCTTCGAGGGTTTGCTCGCCGCCGATCAAGAACCGATCGCGCAGCTTATAGATAGCTTCGCGCTGGCGCGCCATGACTTGATCGTATTCGAGCAATCTCTTGCGAATCCCAAAATAGTGCATCTCCACGCGTTTTTGCGCGTTGCGGATTGCTCTGGTCAGCATGGGATGCTCGAGGGCTTCGCCCTCTCTCATGTTCTTCTTGACGAAGTCTAGGAGCTTGCTATCGCCAAAGAGTCTAATAAGATCGTCTTCGAGGGAGACGTAGAACTGGGAGCTGCCGGGATCACCCTGGCGGCCGGCGCGCCCGCGCAGTTGGTCATCAATGCGGCGGCTCTCGTGGCGCTGCGCCCCGATAATGTGTAAACCTCCAAGCTCGGCGACCCCTGGGCCCAGTTTAATATCGACGCCGCGGCCAGCCATGTTCGTGGCGACGGTGATCGCGCCCTTCTGTCCCGCGTCTTTGATGATCTCCGCCTCGCGCTCGTGGTGCTTGGCGTTCAAGACATTATGAGGCAACCCGCGACGGCTCAAGAGCGTGCTTAAATACTCAGATTTCTCTATAGACGTCGTGCCGATGAGCACTGGGCGCCCAAGTTCGTGCAGACGAACGACCTCCTCAACGATTGCATTGAATTTTGCCTTCTCGGTGGTAAAGAGCCGGTCGGGCAGGTCTTGGCGGATCATCGGTTTATGCGTGGGGATGACGACGACGCTCAGCCCGTAGATCTGCTGAAATTCTTCTTCTTCGGTCTTGGCCGTTCCGGTCATGCCCGCGAGCTTCTTGTAGAGCTTAAAGTAGTGCTGGAGTGTGATGGTCGCTAGCGTTTGTTGCTCTTTTCTGATCTCGAGTCCTTCTTTGGCTTCGATGGCTTGGTGAAGTCCATCGCTCCAGCGGCGGTCGGGCATTAAGCGCCCTGTAAATTCGTCGACGATGATGACCCGCCCGTCTTTAACGATATAATCGCGCTCTCTCTTATACAGATGGAGCGCGCGCAAGGCCGTCTCCAAGTGTTTTAACAGATCGACGTGCTCTGGAGCGTAGAGATTGTCAATCTTTAAGATCTCTTCAGCTTTCTTGACGCCAGCTTCGGGTGTAAGATGCACGCGGCGCGTCTTCTCGTCGATCTCGAAATCAATGCCCTTCTGGAAGCGCGGGGCGATCGCCGCGAACTTCTTATAAAGCTTGATCGTCTCTGAAGTGCTCCCGGAGATTATTAACGGCGTGCGCGCTTCGTCGATTAAGATATTATCGATCTCGTCAACGATGGCGAAGTCGAGCCCCGTCTGCACTCGCTGATCGCGCGAGATCACCAAATTATCTCGCAGATAGTCGAAGCCGAATTGGGCATTAGTTCCGTAGATAATATCGCACTGATAGGCTTGCTTGCGCTCTTGGGGGGTGCTGGTCTCTTGGAGCAGTCCGACTTTGAGCCCGAGGGCTTCATAGATTGGGCCCATCCATTCGCGGTCGCGTTTTGCTAAGTAGTCGTTGACCGTGACGATATGGACTTTGCCGACGAGCGCGTTGAGATACGCCGGCATAGTGGCGACGAGGGTCTTGCCCTCGCCGGTCTTCATCTCGGCGATCTTGGCTTTGTGAATAACGATGCCGCCGATGAGCTGGACGTCGAAGGGGCGCAGCCCGATAGTGCGCCGGGCGGTCTCGCGCACGACGGCGAACGCTTCTGGAAGAATATCATCGAGCGTCTCGCCGTGGGCGAGTCTGTCGCGAAATTCGTCTGTCTTGGCGCGTAACTGATCGTCGGAGAGCTTTTGGATCTCCGGCTCTAAGCGATTGATCTCGTCAACGATGGGCTGAAGCCTTCTCAGTCTCTGTTCATTCGTCTCGCCGAAGATCCAGTCTACGGCGCGTTTGAGGAATTCCATAGCATTCTATTCTAAGCGAGATTGGATCGCGGGGCAAGAGTGGGCTCAGCGCAGCTGGGCGATCAGTGCTTCGAGCTGGGCTTCCATCTGGACGAGCGCCGCGGCGCGCGCACGAAGTTGAGTGAGCTCATCGGGGTCGGTGAGACGTCGGCTGCGCTGGATCTGATCTAAGCGCTCAAGGATCTCTGCTTTCAGCTTCGCTATGATTTGCAGCCCCTTCTCGAACTCGGCGCGCGCAGCTTCGTTATCTCCTCGCTCTTTGTACAATATCCCACGCAGCAAGTACCCTCGGGGGTAGTCAGGGTGCTCTTGCAAGAACTTCTCAAGCTCAGCCCAGACTGCAGTGTAATCTTTCTGAGCTAAGGGTACGAGCACGCGCTGCATAAATTCAGCTTCTAGGCGCATGGTGGGCTCTGGATCGAGTCGCAAGAGCATCTTCAGATGCTCTTGGGCGCGCTGGGTCTCCCCTAAGCGTAAATCGAGCTCAGCCAACTGAATGTACGCGTTCTCAGTGGGATACGTCTTGAGGGATCGCTCAAAGTATTCGCGGGCGCGTTGGAGTTCCCCGCGCTCAGCGTAGACGACCCCAAGATAATAGAACGCTTTCCCTGGCGCGATCCCTAACGCGACGCTACGCTCTAGAGCAAGACGTGCCGTCTCGTAACGCAAGCTCTTGATCTCAGCTTCTCCTTCGTCGAGAGCGATATCGGCTTGCCAATCGCGATACGTAAAGAGCGAGACAGTCAGAGCGAGCGCGAAGGCTGCTACTCCAAGAGCAATCTTTAGTTTCGAGCCGAGCGTGACCGTAGGCGCCACTCCCAGCAGTGGGCGCGTGTAGAGCAAGCTTATCAAGAGCACAAGATTGAGTTCCGACGCTGGCAGATGCAAGGGGAAGCTGACGAAGGCGTCTGTCGCGAACGCGATAAGACCTGCACCGAGAGCTACAATCCACAGCCGACGCTCTGCACTCTCCCTAGAACGCGCAAAGCCGTGAGCATCTCTCGCGAGCGTGCCCACGAAAAACCCAAGGGCGAGCAGCCCGATCAGCCCCAGCTCAGCAAGAAGCTGCACGTAGTCATTGTGCGCTTGGATTGCCCTAGGCAGATAGAAGTTATACTGTTGTCCTAGGGGGGTCTCTTTGAGGCGCGCTTTGTATTCTAAGAATTCGACTTTGTAGTCCCCAAGCCCCACGCCGACAAACGGGTGCGCTTTCAGCATCTCATAGGCGATCCACCAGTCCCAGCTGCGCGCGATCCCGGAGTTCTCTTCCCACAGACGCTGAAAGAACTGAGCGACTTTCTCAATAGGGCCATCAGAGGGCTCAAGGGGCGCGGCGCGTCCCAACAAAGCGTTCAGTGGCCCCGACGGCGACTGCAGCCAGACTGTCAATCCTAACAGAATCACAACAGCGAGCGCCCAACGACGTTGCGCTTGGATCGCTCTTCCCAACCGAAAGATCAGTATCCCGACAAAGAAGAAGATCGCCGAAAAGAGCGCGGCGATCCAGGCGCCCACAGAGTTCGCCGCGACGAGCGCCGCAGTCATCAGCATTAAGATTACTAAGAGCGCGAGCCGTATCCAACGGCTCTGAGTAACAAACGAGAACGCGATCCCCGGCACGAGCAGATGCGCGAGAAACCCCGCAAGATAATTGGTGTTCCCAAACGTTGAGATCATCGCCGAGCTGCCTCCTAAAAACCCCGGCGGTCCAGGGAGCCTTCCGTAATACTGCAGCAGCCCATAGATAGATGCGATGCTCGCTGACAGCAACGCAGCACTCAAAAGAACTTTGATATCGCGCTCGCTCTCGACGGTGTTGACGATAAGTAACCCCAGCAGCCCAAAGTAGATCAGCCCAACAAAGCTGATAAGACTGAGCGCAAGGTTCTCAGCGTTTATTAACGAGAGCGCGGCTGCGCCCAGTACCCCCAGCGCCGGCCACGCTAGTCGCGTCACATTGATCTGTATCTGCGGGCGTATAAACAGCTCGATGGCCCAGAGAGCGACTAACAGCGAGATGCCCCAGTAGAGCACGGCGCTTTTTGTATAGCCGTACTCGGTGTTGGGCAGATAAATGACAATGGGCACGGCAAAGACCAGAACGACCAGCACCCAGAAGCGCAGGCGGTGAAGGTTCACAAGTCCGCGAGTTTGCAGGTTCTGAATCTGCGAACGGGCGAACTCACGAACCCACGCCTGGCGCTTGCTCTCCTGCCGTGGCCTCTGTGCTCTCATTCTCTCCGTGATTCAAAAATACCCTAATGCTCTCAGGCGTTCCATCAGACCTTCTTTGTCGGTGCCGCGCCCGGCCCGCTCCGGCACGCTTCTGTCAGACACAGGCTTGGTGCACGGCACGCACCCAAGACTGCGATAGCCCTTGTCGTAGAGCGGGCAGTACGGCAATTGATATTTTTTGATATACTCCCAGACGTCGCGCTCACGAAAATGCAAGATCGGGTGTACGCGCACGTGATCGGGCCTAGGGGAGAAATATGTCTCTTGAGAGCGGGCTTGGTGCTCATCCCAGCGCACGCCCGTAATGAGAGCGCGCCATCTATATTTTTGGATCGCTTGGTTGAGCGCTTCGGTCTTGAGGCGCGTGGTGCAGAAGAGACAGAACTTTGGGTCATTAGTGGGCGGGGCTTCGGCGAGCGCTTCTGTGTTCTGATATATAACGAGTTGGAAGCCCCACTCGCGGGCCAGCCGGTCGCGATACTCGTAAATCTCTGGGAAATCTACAGTGGTGTCCACGTGCAAGACGGGGATGGGCACGCGCCCATTTCCAGCGCGACGCACTAAGTCAAGAGTCACCAACGAGTCTTTCCCGCCGGTGAAGGCCACGGCCATCTCTGAACCAAACTCCTCAAACGCTTGATGGAGAATCTCTAAACTCTTCTGCTCCCGCTCGGCTAACGTCCAGAAAGCGATGTCGTCCATGATGAGAACATTCCCCCTTATCCCAAGTGTCTTTGTGAGTATATCACATTTTCGTCGATGCTGCGACGCTCTTGACGTACTGAGCTAGCCCCGTCGGGACGATAGGCCAGACCGCGCTCCATAATCTGGGGCGTCGCAGAAGCTCGCGCGCGATCTTGCTGGGGTAGTCTATATCCCCAACGCGCTCGATGAGCTTGCGCAACGCTGGGAGAGCTAAGAGCTTCAGGGCATGGGCGATCTGCTCATCACTAAGCTGTGTTAAGATCTGATGGGCGCGCAACCCCAGCGAGAGCTCGCGCTCCAGCTTAGCGCGCCACTGTCTTTCGTACTCGTTGAGAAACTGAGCTTGGGTCTTCCCAGAGAGCGCGCATCGAGCTGCGACCTCTCCGGCGATTCTTCCACAGAGCATCCCTGTATAGATCCCTCCGCCGCTGGTGGGCTTGGCTTGCCCTGCAGCGTCGCCGACGATTAAGAAGCCGTCGGCGACAGTACGCGCTGCTGGGCCGATGGGGATCATCCCCGACTGATACGCGAGAATTTTTCCGGAGTTGTGATACTCCCTGCGCAGGCGCTCAAAACATACTTTGGCTTCAGAGATGAGATCCGTTGCGACCCCAACGCGCGCCGTGCCCTCAGCAGCTGGGACAGACCAGGCGAAGAAGTTCGCAGCCCAATGTTTTCCGAAGAAGACCTCGACGAAGTCCCCCCTCACCCCTTGGC
>Ga0209289_100412_pt1 | contig 22700 bp, 14 predicted proteins | sample GXS110809BmetaG_FD_184121 | JGI IMG/M metagenome (GOLD analysis project Ga0209289, IMG submission 184121) | Hot spring microbial communities from Gongxiaoshe hot spring, China to study Microbial Dark Matter (Phase II) - GXS 110809B (SPAdes)... ...
GACCGAGAGCGGAAAACCTGCTGCTCAATCGGAAGGCGTCCGATTTATCGGCACAGAAAACAACTTCGCAGTTTACGAAGTCGGCAGCGGGCAATACGAGTTTGTGAGCGCGATTTGACAATTGAAGTCGCTTAAAAGCCAGCGTTCCATTAAGGTCATGACTTGTTGGCTTACTTTGCGTCTTAAACTTTGCGCCTTTGGATTTGTGGGTCAGAGGTAACTTGGCATAGGATAAGGAGGGAAAAGGGAATGCGAGTTGTGAAGCGACGAGATTTTTTGAAGCAAATTGCTTCAGTTGGAGTGGGGACAGTCTTGGCAGGAAAGACTCATGGGTTTGAAGACCAGACTCTGCGCTCACCGACCCAACAAGTTTTGTTGGGCAAAACTGGCATAAAAGTTTCGCTCGTCGGTTTGGGGACGGGTATGAGGGGTTGGATGCGACAGTCAAATCACACGCGGATGGGATATCCCGCGTTTGAGCGACTTGTCAAACACGCTTACGAACGAGGCGTCAACTTTTTTGACACTGCCGACCTTTACGGCACTCATCCGTTTTTGCGCGATGCGCTCAAGGGAATACCACGCGAGAAGTATGTCATCCAGACGAAAATCTGGTTCATGCCCCAAGGTTTGCCTGAAATGGTTACTGATGCAAAAGCGGCGGTTGATAGGTTCCGCAAGGAACTTGACACCGATTACATTGACATCGTTTTGCTTCACTGCACGATGAGCGGCAAGTGGACGGACGAATTGAGACGCATGATGGACGACCTTGAGGAGTTGAAGCAAAAAGGCATCATAAAGGCTCACGGCACTTCAAGCCACAGCATCGCAGCGTTGAAAGCCTCTTTGGCTTCGGATTGGGTTGATGTCCAACTAGCGAGGGTCAACCACACTGGTGCGAGAATGGATGGGATGCCAGAAGATGTCGTGCCGATCTTGAAGGCAATGCAGGAAAAAGGCAAAGGCGTAGTTGGGATGAAAATTTTCGGCGAGGGAACTTTCCGCGAACCTGAGCAAAGGGAAGCAAGCCTCAGGTTCGTTTTGCCCCAAAGGTGCGTCCACGCTTTCATCATCGGATTTGAAAAGCCTGAGCAAATTGACGAGACGCTCAAGATGATGGAGACCATCTTAAAGGAGCGAAGCGGCAATTGACAAATTCACGGTTTCCAAAAGGCAAGCATTTCTTCAAAGGCTTCCCAATCGGCGCGGGAAGGCTCTAAACGGCTATCAGTGGCGCACAAAATTTTTCGCTCCAGTGCTCGCGATTTCAGTTCAGGTGACGACCAAACGCTGCCGCTGACGAAAGGCACAGCCCAAACTCCTGCTTTACGCAAAACCTGAGCCTTCTCCTCGGCTCGGTTTAAGTCATCGGGTTCAATCATCCAAGAGACTTCACCGACGAAAACGACCGTCTCGCCTTCAAACTTGCCGCGCCTTACATTGCCCATCCATATCAAGTCCGCAGCCATCACGAAATCTGCTTCTTGCGGGGCAATTATGCCCTTATCAACCGCTTCGTCTAACCTGCTGCTGACAAACTCGCTTGCATCCCTTCCATTTCGTAGAAACAACCCAAAGATGCTCGCCGCCTTAGTTCGGTAGTCAACTTCCAATACTTTGCCCTTCAGTGTCCCGACATCTTGCTTGAGCGTTCCAACATCCTGTTTGAGCGTCCCAACATCTTGCTGCAGTGTCCCGACATCTTGCTTGAGCGTTCCAACATCCTGTTTGAGTGTCCCAACATCTTGCTTGAGCGTTCCAACATCCTGTTTGAGCGTCCCAACATCTTGCTTGAGCGTTCCAACATCCTGTTTGAGCGTCCCAACATCTTGCTTCAATGCTCCAACATCTTGTTTCATCACTCCGACATCCTGCTTCAGTGTTCCGACATCCTGCTTCAGTGTCCCAACATCTTGGTCTAACTTGTCCAATCTCGCATCAACTTTTGTCATCCAGTCGGCTGGTAGTCGGACTTCAATGATAAGCGGTTCAGCGAAGAGAACTTGCCTTAGAGCGTTTCTCAATTCGCCATCTTCGCTTAACATTCGGATTAGGCTCAAGACATCTTCACGCGTCAAAGCCATTTTCAGTCACCGCCACTTATTTTGCCGCAAAAGTTTCATTCCCCACATTCAGTGCTGCCTCTTTGTGGACGATTACACATCCGTTAAGGACAAGCCCCGAGGCTACAGGATGAAAACCGTTGTCACGGGGGTGAAGTCAAGGCTCAAGGCAATAGTTGAGGACATGCCAGAAGCGATTGGGGACAAAACATCACCATTGCTGGCTCAAACTCAAAGTGGCGAGCCAGCGATCGTTGCGGAAGTTGGGGCGAGCAAACAGTGGGTTTTCAAGCCAGCGGACGCTGAAGGTAATGAAGCGAGCGTCGCTGAGTTTGTAGTTGTAACTGACGCCAAACAAATCGGTTCGGACGGGCTTTGGCGTGTCGTTCTTCAACTTCGCCCATTCAAACCGCCATTGAATCGTTTTCGTTGGCGTCCACTCAAGGGCGAGCCGCCAATCGTGGGTGATTGGCATTTGCGGGACGCCAATTTGCTCTTCCCACGACCCAACGAGTTTCCACTCCTTGCTCAACCGAAGTGTCAAGTTCGCTTGGTGGAGTTTGTAGGGCGCAAGTTGCTGTCGGACAAAGGGCAATTGCGGTGCAAGTGCCAACCCGCCAGTGAACTTGAGCCAATCCTGTTGATGCCATTGTTGCGACCATCCTTGAGGCATGTTGGTCAGGTTAGTGATGACGAGTTGCGAACCGTTTTTGTCAAGTGGCAGAACCATAGCGAACTCTCGCATCGGCAGTTCGCCGTGCTGGTCTCTAAAGGTCGCTGCGCCCCAAACCAATTTGCCTTTTCCGATCGGGATTGACAATCGCCAAATAGGAATTTCCCGCTCCTTGCCATCCCACTGCTCAACCTTCCAGTAGGAGAAGCGCAAAGCAAGCGGTCGTGATTTCGTCGCTGGCAGTTCAATGTAAACCCTTTGGTCGCTGGCTTCCTTCTCACTGCCTTCGGCTTGACCAAGTTGAGCGCCAATGTGCAAATCAGGCTTACTGGCAACAACCCAAACGGTGCGATAACTATCGGCTTGCGGGTTAATGATTGTCAATGGTGGAGTTCCAGCCTGTGGGACAGGTTGAGATGCGGCTTGAGCGGATTGAACAAGTTGCTTCGCGGTTTGCTGCTGGTGGGCTGGGTCAAGCAAACTCATCCGCCAGTAACCGAAGTGCCATGTCAGACCTTCCTTTTTACTGCTGGGCAACTGCACAGTCAGTTTTTCTTCACTGCTGTTGCGGTCGTCTTCACGGCTCACCCGACCGAGTTGAGCCGTCAAATTCAATCGGTTTGGAACTGACCAATTCCAACTCAACCGCCAACCCTTGACATCAGTGTTCGCTTTAGTGTCGGTCTCAAAGCGCGATAGTTGCCATTGCTGTGTGCCTTTCTTTTCGTCACCGAGTTTGACGGTCAAATCAGTTTGCTCACGCTCGCCACTCGGCATCTCGGTTCGGGTCAGTTGTGTCGTGACGGAAAGGTTCGGGCGAGGCTGGTATGCGAGAATGTGCTGGCGCGTTTCAACGCTACCGTTGCCTTGTGGCTGCTTGTTCAGTTGAGTTGTCAATTGCCACTCTGGGGACAACCGCATTGTCAAGCGGGCGTTAATGGTTTCGCGCTGCTCCTTGCCCGTCTCTTCGTAAACTGACCTATCAACGAACAAGACCATAGGCTTCTTGTCGGGAGTTTGAATGACGGTTCGGGCGAATCGGGTATCGTGCTCGCTGTTGCCTTGTCTCGTTTCGGTGAAGTGCCTTTGCATGACAAGTTGAACACCACTGAATAATGGCAACTGCTGAGCCGTGTCCCAACGCAGGTGTCGCTCTGTCACGGGCTGCTGGTTAGGGTCTTTCGGTTGCAATGTCCAGCCACCGAAAACGATAGTCATCGGCGGGGTTCGGCGCTTCGGGTCAGCGTTGATTGTCAAGACCGTTTCGTGACTTTGTTTCTCACGGAACGGTTGAGGGGCGTCAGGCAATGCTTCAGCGCTGCTTCTCGTGTGAACCAAGTTCATGTTGGGTGCAAGTTGCCATGTGAACCTATCTTGTCGCTCTCTCCAACCTATTCGGCTTGCCAGTTCGTTCAAACCGAGCGCCTTAAGTTGTTCGGCGTTCAAGGTTGGTGTCGCTTCGTCTTCTGTTCGCTCCCAGCCGAACTTGCCGCCAGCAAGACTGAGGGCATAAGTTTTGCGCTCAATCGCTGTTCCACCGCTTTCGTGCCGTGAACGGCTGAACATGAGTCGCTCTTTGGGGGTCAACTGCCAAGAGAACTTTTGCCAAAGGGATGACCAACCAAGTCGCGGTGCTACGCCTTCCCAGCCAATCGCTTTCAGGAAGTTGGGATCAACGCCACTTGACAATTGCTCGCGCTGCTCCTCCCATTGCATCCGACCGCTTAACAAAGTCAACTGAGTTCCAGCCCGCTCCAAAACCGTCTTGCCGCTCTCATAGCGGTAGCGAGTGATTGCGAGGCTGTCTTTCGGGCTGAATTGCCACTTCAATTCGCGGTCGCGATACGCCCAACCGATTTTCGGCAAATCCTTTTCTAAACCGACCGCCTTAAGGAAGTTGGGGTCAACCCGAGCAGTGTCTTCGCTCCGCTCGCTGTATGTCAACCGACCGCTGAGCAGTGAGAGTTGCAGCGAATTGCGTGTGATATCCGTTGAGCCGTTGCTCAATCTAAACTCTTCGCGGCTGAACCCATCTTTTGCGCTGAACTTCAAAGCGAGTTTTTCTCGGCTCGCTTGCCAGCCGATTCTCGGGATAAGCGATTGCAAGCCAAGCGCTTTCAACGCTTCAGGGTTAGTGCCTTTTGCGACATCTTCCCGTTGCCGCTGCCAAACAAATTGTTCCTTGCCCAAGACGATACTCGTGTTGCTTCGCTCAACTGCTCCGCCAGTGCCAGAGATGCCTCGGTGCTCAAAGGCAAGTTGCACGCCTTTGTTTTGGTAAGCCGCCTGCACGCCTTCCTGTTTGAGGTTGCGCCAAAGTTGCCAGTTGCCAACTTGCAAAGGCGCTTGGCGGTTGCCTTGACCTTGTTGGGGAGTCAACGCGCGCTGGATGACCTGCTGTTGTGCAGCGCCAGCGGGAGCGGGGATTTTGTGCATGTCTTCGGCGCGAACTTTGTCCCACTGAAATGTCAGGTGAGAGTTGCCGACGCGGAAGGAACGGGTTTCGGCAACTCCACCTTTCTGCCCTGTCGTCGTGTTCAGGAATGCTTGAACGGTGGTTTTGCTCTCGGGTTTCCATTCGGCTTCGCCTTGTCGGACACGGACACCAGCAAACGCATTGGCTGGCATTTGCAACCCAGTTTCGGCTGCAAGTTTCTGTGCGAAATCTGGAGTTGCAGGTTGGAACTTGGGATCGGCTTCAGCGTAGTGCAGGGTCGCTTTGAACTGACCATCTCGGCTCTGGTAGCCGATGCTTTGGTGGAAGAACTCGCCTTGCCAAACGGTGAACGAAGAACGCTCCCAATCACTGCGGAAGGCTGATGGAGAACGGAATCTCATGGCGGGAGAAGGCGGTGCAAATAGCGCCAAAGCGTTGGCTGTGTCGTTTCTATCTTCGGGGAACGAACGCGGTATAACAGCACCGCTCCTCAAAAGCGTGGAACGAAATTGGAATTCGCCCACGCTAAGTTGGGTGCTGCCACCGACGACCGTTCGTCCGACCAAAAACTTTGGCTGTTGGAAACTTCGCTGTGGTGGCGGCGAGTAATCACGAAATAGGCTGAGGGACAAAGATTTGGAAAACGGCAGCGCTACGGAAAAACTATTCGGATTAGTCGCAGTTGGTTTCGCTGTCAAATCCTTTGGCGCAAAACTTTCGCTTTGACCAAAAACAAAAGAGGTGATGGCTGCCACCAGCCCGATCGCAAGCACCAAGTTGTTTCGTCTCATGGCAGCATCACCTCGCTTTTGCCACCACAAAGTTTAACGCAGGCTACCACGAAATGCCAAAGCGGAAGAAGGGAATTGTGGCGGTGTGGCTGCGATAGCGCTCAGCAGCCAGAGGGATGGAGAGGTCGGGAGTGAGGGCTTTTTCCTCGCCCACTTTCACTGGACGCTTTTCAGGCGGCACGGTGACCAATGCTACGCCCGATTTCTGATACAGCCTTTGCGAAGGCGGGACGACCGTTATTTGCACGCGAGGCGGTTGCAAATTCAAATCGTCTTCCGATGTTGAAGTAATGGGCGACAGAACGACAAGTTGGCGCGGCTCTGATTTAGGTGATGCCATCGCAGGTGACTCTTGAACTGGTTGAGTCGGACTTACTTGTGAACTTGGGGCAACTGCAACTGTTGTCGTTACAGAAGACAGCGGTTGAGTTGGAACGGGGGCGGTGACAGTGGTCGGTGAAACAACTTTAGGTGCTTCAGCGACCACAGGTTTTGGAGTAACCGCCTTTGGCGCAATTTCAGCAGTTTGAACTGCCATCAAAGTTTCGGAAGGCTCTGGAATTGCCACTTGCTTGACCTGTGATTGCTTTTGGATTTCACCGATTTGAACTTGCCGCTTCACAAGAGTTTGGATTTGCTTGGGCTTGGCGGGCTGACGAGATTGAGCCAAAACTTGAGGTCGGCGAATTTCAGGCTTAGGTTGCTCAGTCCGTTGGACAACTTTCGGTGCGGGCATTTTTGGTGTTGTCGGTTGAGTTTGGGCAATTGAGGGTGTTGCGACTTCTTTTCGGACAGTGCGAACGGCTGAAGTTCGGTCATGAGTGGATGGCTGCCACTTCGCAAGGATGGCGAGTGTTAAGACAGCCGCTGCTGCAACGGGGAAAGCAACTCGCCAAACGAAAGGAACAAGGGTCGGTCGCCTGCCCAGTTGCTTCAAACGAGCCTTCAACGCTTCCTTCTCCGCTGCAGTTGCCTTCAATTGGGGCAGCGAACGAAGCAATTGAACCGTTTGCTCTGCTTGCCACAAAGTTGCTTGACATTTATCGCAATTTGCCAAATGGACGATCAGGCTTGACTGCTCTTGTGGGGTAAGGTCGTTATCTACCCAGCGCCAGATGAAACTTCGTGCAGTTGTGCAATCCAAGTCAGCAACTTTAGGAGAGCGATGCAGAGATTGCATCAGTTGAGCGCGTTCTTCGGGAGTTGACGAGATGGATGGCAGGTGGCTCAGCAGTGAAAACAACTTTTGCCACTTTCGCCACTCCAAAGCACAGGAAGGGCACCGGCTCAAGTGCTCCTCTAACTCCACTCGCTCCTCTTTTGACAAACTGTCTGCTAAGACCATCAATTTTCGTGCCCAGTCGCAGGACACCGAAAGCACCTCCAGAACATTGCTTGCCACTTGTTTGGACAATTGCGAAAAGGCGAAGTTGCGTGATTTTCTGTCAGGCAGCGGGAGCATCACTGAGCGAAACTGGCGAATCCTGTCTCATACAACTGCCGAAGCATTTGCAACGCCTTCTTAGCAGTGGCAGGGTAGCGGAATTTGCTTTCCTGTTGTTGTGCATCTTCTTGTCGGTTTGTGCCTTCTTGTTTCTCTGCGCCTTCTTGTCGCTTTTGCGGTTGCGCTAACTTACCCAATAGGCTTACGATGTCCTGCAATGTTGGTTGCTTTGTCAAATCCTTTACCCATTCGGGAGTATCGTTTGCAGCAGACCATTTAAGTATCTCACGAAGGGGTCGTTCTAACTTCTGTCTCGGTCCATGAAACTTTGGCAGCACCTTCATTAACACGGCGTAGTCAAGTGCCTCATCGCCGTTCAACGCCTTGCCAACCTCTTCAGGTAAGGATTTTGCATAGCGCACAAAAAGCGCAATTTCATCAAGCACCCGGTAGCCAAAGTGAAGGTCGTAAGGTTGCAGCCGTCTGTTCAATTCCTCCAGTTGCTGTTTAGCGTCACCCAATCCCTCTTCAATTGCCCGCTTAATTTTGCCTTTATCTGCGGCAACTGCGCAGAACTTGCCGCCATTGCGCAGGTCATTCAAAATGGCATCCCGAATTTGGTCAGCAATTTGCTTCGCACTGTCACTTCCGGATTTCGGATAATCGCTGAAGTCCACATCCCTGAACTCAATCGTGAAGGCTCTGTCAAGGACCTTTGGGCTGAACATATAGGTCGTCTCGTCAATGTTCACCGTGCCGATGATGTAAAGGTTTGGGGGGAGATGAAACTCTGGTGGAATTTCCTGTTCATCTTGGTCGCGAATAGATCGTTTGAAGGAGTGCAACCGCAGCGGCTCTTTTGTCCAGCCACGCTCATCTCGTCCCGATTCCAGCACACTCAAAAAGTCGGCAAAGTAATACTCTACATGCGAAAGGTTCATCTCGTCCAAGATGACGAAGTAGGGCTTAGCGTTGTCTCCATTTTTCTCGTAATCATCCCGTGCTCTCAGCAAAAACTTCAGTAACGGTGTGCTCTCATATCGCTCCGTCAACGGGTTGTAATAGCCTAAGAGCGCCTTACTATCTCGCCAATAGGGTCGGACAGAAAGGAAAAGGTGGACTGTTTGCAGCCGTCTAACTTTACGCTTTTCCAACTTCATGAGATTCAAACTTTGCAAATTGCCGTCATCGTCATACTGGGGCTCAATTTTGAACCTGTCGCCTGTCCGCAGGTTATCAACAAACCATTGAGCCACTTTGCCTTTCAACAAAAGTTGCGTGTAACCCTGAGGGTTGGCAGGATGTTCCCATCGCTTCAGTTTGCAACGCTCACTCGCTTCTCCTACCACAATTTCAATCTTGAGTTCCTCGCCGATACTCAAAGGCTGCAGCATTTCCCAATAACGGACAGGGATGATGAAGCGCTTGTATTTGAGCATGTAAGGTTGGACATCTAACACGATATCGGTTTCACCAACCTCTTGTGGCTCTTCCTCTTCCTGCTCAGTTGCAAACAACTCAGCAAATAACTCCGCCAACTTTGTTTTCCCTGTCCCTGAAAGCCCAGACAAAATCACGAATCCTTTAGTTTTCAACGCCGCATAGAAGGTGGCAATTTGCTCGTCAGTGAAATAGAAGCCGCGAACCTTGAAGTATTCAGAGAGTTTGAACTTGTTCCCTTGTTGATTTGGCTGTTCATTAACCTTTTGCCCCCAAAGACGCTCGTAGACATCAATGCCTCTTTGCTTGTAGGCTTCCACAATTTTGTTCCATTCGGCTTCTTCTATGAGTGTTTGAGTGCCTAAGTTGAAGTCCACCGAGACGGGTTCATCAATGCGCCAATCAACCTTACGAGCATGACGCCAGTCATGGTTTTCTCCCAACGGATGTTCAGAACTGTTTGGCGGAATGTAATCGCTTATGACAATACCGATCCCAATGACTTCACGAGTGCCCCTTTTCGCCACAATAATATCGCCCTGCTTCATCTCGCGAACAAAAGCCCAAACTTGATGCCAACCCCTAACACCTTCTCTCTGCTTATAGACTCGCTGGAGTAACTCTTTCATTGCATCCTTGCTCTCAACTTTGCTAAAGTCTCCATTAGGCGCTTGTTGCGCCGCTTCTCTCCATCCGATTAAAATGCAGTTTTTATCACGGCACTCATCCCACCATTCCGCATTTTCCCCCGGCGCCATGCGCCATACTTTTCGCTCACCAGCAATCCACCAGACAAACATATCAGCATCGGAGTAGTAACTGGGTTCTCTGCCAAGTGTTTCGCTGATTTCTGGCACTTCACGCATAGCCGATAGGATGCTGTCTAACACCTTTTGATAGGCAAAGTATTTTTGTCCTTCCGTGCCTTTGCTCGGTTGCTCCCATTTCACTGCCTTATATTGCTCCAATTTTCTAATGGCATTGTCCAATTGCCTGTTCCAAATCCAATAGCGTTCAGGGAAGCGTAGGCAAAGCAATTCGGAGAGCATAGCATGACCAATGCCTTTGAGCCTTCCCACCAAGTCATCAAAGTCTTCAGGCGAAAGCCTTTTCTCACCCCGTGCTAATAAGTCCTTGAGCCATTCTTTGACCTTTTCCAAGCCGTTGCCTTCAATAATTTTGCGTGCCGTTTTTGCAGGATCGCTTTTAACACCTGCAAATCTGGCTGCCCAAAGGTTAGCGAAAAGGTCAATAACTTCTTCTTCCGATAAAGCCTCCACTTTTGATTCTCTAAGCATTTCTTGATAATGCCTTTGTTTCCCACTCCATTCCCAAGCGAGTAATTGCCCACTTGCGCTTTTCAGCCAATGGACGAAGTCTCTAACCAATCCTCCAAGACAGTTCGGCATTTTCTCCACCTCCCACCAAATTTTCTTCAGTCGGCATAAGTGGAATTGTGCCAATACCCCTTAGCCCTCTCCTGACGACTTCAATTATGGTGACCTCATTTAGACAGCCACCGTTGGTGCAGAAAAACAAGTTCTTTGTGCCCGGATACAACACTACTGCAGCACGGCATTTCAATGCATCTCTGTAAGTGTGCATCTTGCAGATGTCGGCGTGTTTGGCAAACCGTTCAATATTGCTTTCTTGTGCTGCTTCATCCATCTCTTGCTCAATGACTTTCTTGTCAAGTTGCTCAATATCACTTTCGTCAAAGCGGAACTTGGCATCAAAGACGGCATACAGTTCATCGCCATAAAACAGCGAGAAGTCAGGGCACAGGGGAATGGAGTAACTACCTTTGCCATGTTCAAATCGTTCGTTGTAAACAAGCCTGAAATCACCATCAGTTAGATGCGCCTCTAAGCCCCACCGCAAGCCCTCATCGTCAGGTTGAAGCGTGGGCACAAGCGTGAACTCCTTGTTGCCAGCCAATTCTTCTGCTAACTTGAAGAAGCACCAAAACTCGTAAAGTTGATCAATGCGACGGTTGTCAATGGCATTTTGGATACGGTCAAATATGGGTGCACGGGCAAGATGCAACAGGCGGTAAATTAGCAAGCATTCGCGATAGCCGTCCTGTTTGAGCAAAACCTGCGACGATGCAGGGAAAATTTCCATCTCACCGACATCGCCCAAAAGTGGGTCAGCACGGGTGAGTCGGACAAAGTTGCGCAAATCGTTCAATTGCGGTGCATGGTTTGCTGCCTTTTGCCAATATCCTTGCCGCTCAAGTTCGTCGCACCAAAAAAGCACGATGTCCATGAAGCGTTTAATGAAGCGATTTTCTGGCGTGTCCAAAGTTTCGGTGACTCGGCGTTCAAAGATTCGTTCAGGGACAAACTTTCGTCCGCCGCGACTTGTCAGGCGATTTGCTATCGTTGCCAACGCTGTGCCACGGTAGGGGCAAAGATGCTCGGGATGCTGGAGCATCATTAAAACTGTGTCGGCATCAATGCTGCTCACTTCATCAAGCCTAACCCAACGCTCTTCAGTGACCAATCTCCGATGCGGATTGCGCAAGACGGTTTGCAACGCAAAGCGAATTTTGTCAGCATGTTGGGCAAGAATGTGGAGAACGAAAATGGACGATGGCGGTTGAATTCGCTCTTCGGTAGGAAACTCCGTTGGCGCTGACCAGTCAAAGGGCAAGGTGACCAAATAACGAACAAGGTCGTCAATAAGTGTTCGCAATAACTTGGGGTAAAAGAGCGGACTTTGTTCGTCCAGTGTTTTTGGTGAAACGACTTCAATCGGATCAATGGTGATTTCATGCCCATCTCCCGCACATATTCGGATTTGACTTTTACCCAAGTAGTTGCGGAAGGTAAAGCGCCATTCATTACGGTGCTTTCGGGCTGGCTCGCTGCCGAAGTAAAGTTCTGTTGCTTCACCACCTTCAACTTGCACCCAGATTTCCTTCCACTCAAGGAAAATTACATCAGCAATGATCACTCCCTCGTTCTCACATTCCTTTTTCAAGTTGCGTTTTTGGTTGCGATATTGAAAACACTTCGCCAAACCCACACTGTCTTTGTCGTCACTTGATAGTTTGACCTTGATGCTGGTGGTTTCATCCGTCCAACAAACTTCGTCACCAGATTTTTGCCATCTGCCCATTTACCTCACCTGCCATCGTTTCGGTAGGCAAGGTTTAAGTAAACCACGGTGGCAGAGTGGGTTCTTCAATGGTTCTCGTTTCACATCCCCCGCCTTTGTCGGCACAAAAATATGTTCTCCGTTTTTGTTTCGGCTTTCTGAAGTGACAAGTTTAGGGAGCGGTCTCAACTTGCAAATTTATGGACGAGTTCTGTTGCCATCTTTCTTGCCCATTCGTCCACTTCCCAAACTGTGTTCAGGTCAGGAGTAGGGATTGGACGATGGCGTTCCATTACAGCCTCAACGATTGCGGGAATGTCCATGAAGCCGATTTGCCTTTGAAGGAAAGCGTTAACCGCAATTTCATCAGCAGCGTTCATGACCGCTGGCATTGTCCCACCAATCTGTGCCGCCAATTTCGCCAAACGAAGGCAGGGGAAGCGAGTCTCATCAGGCGGCTCAAAAGTCAGTGTCCCAACTTTCGTCAAGTCCAACCTTTGAATTGGACAAGGGTGGCGTTCGGGGTAAAGCAAAGCATACTGGATTGGCAACCTCATGTCAGGCAGGGAAAGTTGAGCCTTAACAGAACCGTCAACGAACTCAACGAGTGAATGGATAATGCTTTGTGGATGGACAACGACATCTATGCGCTCAGGCGGAATTCCGAAAAGCCAACGAGCCTCAATTATCTCAAGCCCCTTGTTCATTAGCGTCGCCGAATCAACTGTCACTTTTGCGCCCATCCGCCATGTAGGGTGAGCGAGCGCATCCTCAACAGTAACTCGCTTCAGTTCATCTAACGGCTTTGTCCGAAACGGACCTCCTGAGGCGGTCAAAATCAATTTGTCAACCCGCGACACATCTTCACCCTGCAAGCATTGAAACAAAGCACTGTGTTCGCTGTCAATAGGCAAGAGTTCTCCATTTCGCATCAATTGCTGCACGACGAGGTGACCTCCGGAGACCAAAACTTCCTTAGTCGCCAAGGCGACTCGCTTGCCAGCCTTTAGGGCTGCGAGCGTGGGCAAAAGCGCTTTCGCTGTCGGGATGGCAATGACAACTGTGTCGGCTTCAGGATGGGTTGCAACTTCTGTCAACCCTTCAATTCCCGATAGAACCGGGCAGTTGAACTTGCCTTTGCAGCCTTCTGCTATTTCAGGGTCACTTAGGGCAACCAATTTCGGTCGCCATTGAGAAGCAAGTTCAACCAGAGCGTTGACATCGCGCCCAGCGGTCAAAGCGATCACGCGGAGTTTGTCGGGATGGTTTGCGATTATGTCAAGGGTCTGACGACCTATTGAGCCAGTTGCGCCGATGATACTCACACCTCGCACGATTTTCCCCTCCCTTAAAGTTGTCAAGTCAGGATGGCTGCCAAGTTGCGAACTTGCTCCAACGCTTCTGCGAAAGCATTTAGCGCTTGCTCAATATGTTCGGGTTGGACGATTAAAGGTGGCTCCAACCGAATGACCTTTGGGTTGTTGAGGGTGTAAGCGACCAAGATTCGGCGTTGCAAAAGTCCTGCTGCAGTCAAAGCGGCGAAATCTTCGTTTGCGAACTCAACACCGATGAGCAGCCCTTTGCCGCGAACTTCAACGATTAAGTCCGCAAACTGCTGGTGCAAAGAATTCAGTCCCTTGATGAGCAATTCACCCATTTCCGCTGCATGGTCAGCCAACCTTTCCTCTTGCAAAACTTGCAGCGCTGCCAATCCTGCAGCGCAAGCCAAAGGGTTGCCTCCCAAAGTTGACGAATGCAGAAGTGGTCGGTCAAAAAGCGGTTCAAAAACTTGCTTCGTCCCAATCGCAGCGCCTAAAGGCAAAACGCCACCACCTAAAGATTTCGCGAGTGCCATCAAGTCGGGTTCAACATTCCAATGTTCAACGGCAAAATTTTTGCCCGTTCGCCCCAAGCCAGTTTGAACTTCATCGGCAATGAGCAATGCGCCAATTTCATCGCAAATTTTTCGCACAAAAGGGAGGAAATCGTCGGGTGGGACGATGACGCCACCTTCTCCCTGAATTGGTTCAACGATAACTGCTGCTGTGTTTTCGTCAACAACTTGAGCCAGTGCCTCTTTATCTCCAAAGGGGACATGGACAAACCAGTTAAGGAGAGGTTCAAAAGGCTGACGGTAAACATCGCGACCTGAAGCGCTGAGCGCTCCCAAGGTTTTGCCGTGGTAAGCGTTTTTCATGGCGACAATTTTCTGCCGACCCGTTGCTAATCTCGCGAACTTAATACAAGCCTCAACCGCTTCGGCACCGCTGTGGCAAAAGAAGCAGAATTGAAGTTTGCCCGGAGTTATGGCTGCCAGCGCGGCAGCAAGTTCCGCTTGTGGTGCGTTGAATAAGACACGGCTTGAGAGTGGAATTTTGTCAAGTTGCCTCTTGACAGCCTCAACGATTTTGGGGTGTCGGTGACCAAAGTTGAGTGCCCCGAATCCGGAGAGAAAGTCCAAATAGCGTTTTCCTTCATCGTCGTAAACCCAGACACCTTCGGCGTAAACTTCAAACCCTTCAACACCTGCAAACTTCATCAAACGGGTTAAGCCCGGGTTAATGTGTTGGGTGTAAAGTTCAGCAATCCGTTCCCTATCGTTCACAAAAACCACCTCCAAAAAATTGTCGCTGTGCGGAAAAGAGTTTGGCATAGCGAAACTGGAAGGGGAACAGAGTGAGGGCAAGACGAAGGTGGTCGGGGCGCCCGGATTTGAACCGGGGACCTCTGGCCCCCCATGCCAGCGCGCTAACCAAACTGCGCTACGCCCCGACTGCGTTTTTCGGCGTTGAAATTATAGCGTGTAAAGACAGATTTGTCACTGTCGCAACACCTCTTGCCCCTTTCCTTTCAGCCGTAAAGGGGCTAAACTAAAAGATTGGCTTAAGCGAAGGCGTGTGTTGAAAGTGGGTGGTCGTAGCACCCACTTTTTCTTTTGAGCCCGTTTTGACGCCTTTATAAAGCGAGGTGCTAAAGATGAGTGCTGAACTTGTTGCTCTTGTCCAACAAATCGCGAAAGACAAAGACCTGCCTTTAGAGGAAGTTTTGGGAGCGATGTGCGATGGCATTCGCCACGCATATGAGAAACAGTTTATGCGAGACATGGGGCGGTATCAAAGGAAGCGAATCCGCCCCCGCGTGGTTGCCATTTTGGACTTGGAGAACAAGGTGTTGAAACTGGCTTTGGAAAAGACGGTTGTGGAAAACCCGACGAACCCCCATTTGGAAATTAGTTTGGAAGAAGCGAGGAAGATTGACCCCAACGCTCAACTGGGGATGAGAGTCCGAGTGGACTTGCCTTTGAACGAATTTTCCCGCTCCGCAATGCAACTGGCTCGTCAGAGAATGCAAGAGCGCATACGGGAGATAGAGCAACGGCGAGTTTACGAACTTTACAAAGACAAAGTTAACACCGTCGTAGTTGGGCAAGTTGCCCGATGGGATTCTCACGGAAACATTTACTTGACTTTGGACCGAGCGGAGGCTTTGTTGCCGCGCCGTGAGCAGGTGCCTACAGAGAGTTTCCAAAAAGGCGAACGGGTTCGCGTCTACATTTACGAAATCCGAAAACCAACCGGTAGCACCGAACCCATCATTCTTGTCTCAAGGACTCACAAAGAACTGCTGAGAAAATTGCTGGAATCGGAAGTGCCAGAAATTCGCGAAGGAGTTGTGGAAGTAAAAGCCTTGGTTCGTGACCCCGGCTATCGCTCAAAAGTCGCAGTCGCATCAAAAGACCCTTCAATTGACCCCGTTGGCGCCTGCGTTGGGCAGCAAAGTAAGCGAATCAATAACATCACGCAAGAACTCAGGGGCGAACGGGTGGACATCATAGAATGGAGCCCTGATGAAGCGAGATTCATAGCGAACGCCCTTAGCCCAGCAAAGGTGGAAACCATTATCATGAACTACGATGAACGAACTGCGACCGTTGTGGTCAGCGAGGACCAATTGTCATTGGCGATTGGAAAGCAAGGGAGAAATGTGAGCCTCGCTGCAAGGTTGACGGGTTGGCGAATTGACATACGGACTGTTGACCAACTTGGTCATGAAGTTGTCCTTGAGGAACCCATTCCCGCTCAGATTGGTCCTGAAACGGTTTCAGTCAATTTGAGCACTGTAAATCCTGAGCCACAAATGGAAACCGACTTACCCGCTGAAGGGGAGGGAGCACCCGAAAGTGGTGTTGAAGCAGAGGCGACGGAAGGGAGATAACAACGAACGGATGTGCCTTGGTTGTCGCCAGTTGAGGGACAAAAGGAACTTGCTGAGGATTGCAGCATTTCGTGACGGGCGTGTCATCATTGATGAGGCGAAAAAGTTAGGTGGGCGAGGAGCGTATGTTTGCCCTTACGCCGATTGCGTGATCGCTGCCGCAAAGAAGCGAAGTTGGGCTCAAGGGTTCAAGCGTCCGATAGATGCTAAGACAGTGAACGAACTTTTGAGCCAATTGAAGCGTCACATCCTTTGGATGTCGGGAGACTTATCTCGGCTTTGGTGAAGTCCGATTTTAACGAGGTGATGCCGTTTGGCGAAAGTGAGAATTCACCACTTAGCAAAAGAATTGGGCATTTCAAATGCCGAACTGATAGAGTTGCTGAGGGAACTCGGTGAAGAAGTAAAGAGCCACTCCAGCACCATTGATGAATCAACCGCCGATGCAATTCGTGAACTGCTACAGGAGCGAAGGGGAAGGAAACCAGAACTTCAAGTCATTATGCTTCCGCGTCACTCTTTACCGCCCATTGAACTCGCCGAGAGGTTGAAAACTGATTTGGGGACAATCATGACCCAATTGATGAAATGGGGCATAGTCGTCGCTCCAACTCAGCCACTTGACTTGGAGTTAGTTGTGAAGTTGGTCAAGGAATTGGGTTACGAGTTTCAATTTGAAAGGGACGGTGAAAAGCAAGGAGTGGCGGTAGAAGCATCTCCTCCTGCCATGGAAGCAGAGAGCGTTGCTGGAGAAGCCACCGTTGTGGAAGAAGCCCCCCAAGAAGTTGCTGTCAAAATTGAGGAAAAACCTGAAGAAATCCGTCCTGAGCGGCTTCTCCCCCGCCCGCCTGTGATCACGGTCATGGGACATGTGGACCACGGTAAAACGACGCTCCTTGACGCTATCCGAAAAACCAACATTGCCGAAAAGGAATACGGTCAAATCACACAGCATATTGGTGCTTACGAAGTTGAGTGGAAGGGGCGAACCATTGTCTTCATTGACACCCCCGGTCATGAAGCCTTTACTGCCTTAAGGGCAAGGGGTGCGATGGTCACCGACATCGTGGTTTTAGTTGTCGCTGCCGACGACGGTGTTATGCCTCAAACAATAGAAGCGATAAACCACGCCCGTGCAGCAGAAGTTCCTATCATTGTAGCCATCAACAAAATTGACCGCCCGGACGCAAATCCAGACCGAGTAAAGGTTCAACTGTCCGAACATGGACTTGTGCCTGAAGAGTGGGGTGGAGAAACCATTTGTGTCCCGATTTCTGCATTGAAAGGTGAAGGCATTGACGAATTGTTGGAAATGATTTTGCTGGTCGCTGACTTGATGGAATTGAAAGCCGACCCAGAAGCACCTGCTTGGGGTTACATCTTGGAATCCAAGATGGACCCGAAACGAGGACCAATTGCGACAGTTATTGTCAAGCAAGGCACACTGCGCAAAGGAGATTGGGTTGTTGCAGGCACGACCTATGGACACATCAGGTTGATGACGGATTGGAGAGGCAATGAGGTCAAAGAAGCCCCGCCATCTAAACCAGTGGCAATTTTAGGGCTTGAAGAGTTGCCTGAAGCAGGTGACAAACTTGAAGTCGTTGAGGATGGACGCGTTGCTAAGGAGATAGCGGAGCAAAGGGCTGAAATGAAACGGCAACAGCAACTTCAGCCAACCAAACGCGTCACGCTTGAAGACTTCTTCGCTCAAATGCAAGCGGGCAAGGTCAAAGAACTCAACCTCATTGTCAAAGCCGATGTCCAAGGCTCCATTGACGCAATCACCTATGCCTTGAGCCGACTTGAACATCCAGAGGTGAAAATCAACATCATTCACAGAGGGGTCGGCGATGTGTCCGAAAACGATGTCATGTTAGCCGCTGCTTCAAATGCTGTCATCTTAGGCTTCAATGTCAGAATTGACCCTTCGGGCAGGCGGGCTTTGCAACACGAGCATGTTGATGTCAGGCTTTATCGCATCATTTACGAGTTGATTGACGATGTCAAGAAAGCGATTGTTGGTTTGCTTGAGCCCATCAGGCGCGAAGAAATTCTCGGCGTTGCTGAAGTCCGCGCCACCTTCAAAACCCGCTTTGGAATCGTGGCAGGGTGTTATGTCAACTCCGGACGATTGATGGTCAATGTCCCTTGCCGAGTTATCAGAAACGGTCAAGTCATTGCCACCACTCGCATAATCTCGCTCCGACACTACACAGAAGACCGCAGCGAAATCCCGGAAGGGATGGAATGCGGGGTTGGTTTGGAAGACTTCTCGGAGTTTGAAATCGGTGACCTCATAGAAGCCTTCAGGATTGTGGAAGTTCAAAGGAGCATTGACGAAATTCGCGAGAAAGCACCAGAAATGGCGGTGGCGGGACGATAAACTCGCTGTCCTTGCCCAACCTCTTGACATGCAGAGGAAAGCGGCTAAAATTTAAAACGGCTATTAGCACTCAGAGCGCCTGAGTGCTAAACTCCGAGACAAAAAATCCCTGAGCGACGGAGGTGATTTGGCGATGAAGGTCCGTCCGTTGGGAAGTCGGGTGTTGGTTAAGCCGAGGGAGGAAGAGGAGAAAACTCCCGGTGGCATCATCCTTCCCGACACTGCAAAGGAGAAGCCTCAAGAAGGTGTCGTTATTGCTGTCGGTCCCGGCAAATTGCTGGAAAACGGTGAACGCCGTCCCGTTTCCGTCAAGGAAGGCGATATCGTGATTTTCAGCAAGTATGCTGGCACCGAAATCAAGATTGACGGCGAAGAGTATCTCATTGTTGATGAGGATAGCATCCTCGCCGTCAAGGTTGAGGAGAAAGAACCTGTTGCTGCCCAAGCATAGTCTTGACAGAAATTTCGCAGCGGAGGTGACGGGAAATGCCCAAAGAGTTGCTATACAGTGAAGAAGCGAGGCGCGCTTTGGAACGAGGCGTGAATGCGGTTGCCAATGCCGTTAAAGTCACACTCGGTCCTAAAGGTCGCAATGTTGTCCTTGACAAAAAGTTTGGTGCGCCTTCAATCACAAAGGACGGCGTTACTGTCGCTAAGGAAATTGACCTTGCCCAACATTTTGAGAACTTGGGTGCTCAACTCGTTCGCGAGGTCGCCAGCAAAACCAACGATGTCGCTGGCGACGGGACGACCACTGCTACCGTTTTGGCTCAAGCGATGGTCCGCGAAGGCTTAAAGATGGTTGCTGCTGGTTCAAACCCAATGGCGCTTAGGCGCGGCATTGAAAAGGCAGTTCAAAAGGCTGTTGAGAAACTGAAGGAATTCGCCATTGAGGTCAAAACCCGTGAAGATATTGAGCATGTTGCCGCCATCGCTGGCAATGACCCTGAAATCGGCAAAATCATCGCTGAAGCGATGGACAAAGTTGGCAAGGACGGCGTCATCACCATTGAGGAGAGCAAAGGCACTGAAACAACTGTTGAGTTTGTTGAGGGCTTGCAGTTTGACCGGGGTTACCTCAGCCCATACTTCGTAACCGACCCTGAGCGAATGGAATGCATCCTTGAAGAGCCATTCATCCTCATCCACGAAAAGAAAATCAGCAGCGCTATGGACTTGGTTCCAGTTCTTGAGCGAGTTTACCGAGCAGGCAAACCATTGCTTGTCATCGCTGAGGATGTTGAGGGCGAAGCGCTCGCTACGCTCGTCATTAACAAACTCCGGGGTGTCCTGCAGTGCTGCGCTGTCAAGGCACCGGGCTTTGGCGAACGGCGCAAAGCAATGCTTGAAGACATCGCCATCTTGACTGGCGGAACATTCCTGTCCGAAGAGTTGGGCGTCAAGTTGGAGAATGTTACCCTTGACATGCTTGGTCGTGCCCGAAAGGTCGTCGTGACTAAAGATGACACGACGATCGTTGAAGGCGCTGGAAGCAAGGAAGCAATTCAAGGTCGTATCGCTCAGATCAAGCGCCAGATTGAAGAAACCGAAAGCGACTATGACCGCGAGAAGTTGCAGGAGCGGCTGGCGAAGTTGTCTGGCGGTGTCGCTGTCATCAAAGTTGGTGCTCCGACTGAAACTGAGATGAAGGAGAAGAAGCACCGCTTTGAGGACGCGCTCAACGCGACTCGCGCTGCCGTTGAAGAGGGAATCGTTGCTGGCGGCGGCGTGACTTACATCCACCTTATCCCCGTCCTTGACGAACTTGAGAAGGAACTGACCGATCCCGATGAGAAGATTGGTGTCCGAATTGTCAAGCGTGCCCTTGAGGAACCACTCCGCCAGATCGCTGAGAACGCTGGTTGGGAAGGTTCCGTCGTGGTTGAGAAAGTCCGACAGTTTGAACCCAAGACCGTCAACGGCGATGTCCACTTTGTCGGTTTTGATGCTCTCCGCGAAGAGTTCGTTGACATGGTTGAGCGAGGCATTGTTGACCCAGTGAAAGTCGTCCGCAGTGCCCTTGAAAACGCCGCTTCCATCGCTGCAATGCTCTTGACAACCGAAGCAGTCGTCGCTGAAAAGCCCGAAGAGGAGAAAGCCAAAACCGGAGGGCATCGCCACGAGTTCTAACCCTTGACCGCTGCATGTGAAACGAAGAGCGGGGCAGTTCTCCCTGCCCCGCTTATTTTTGCCTTACGGTGCATTTTGTGGCTTGAAGCATGGCAAGGTTTCGTCAAGCCAATTCACCGAGGCGATGTGTAGATGCTCTTGCCTCTCAGTTCCCAGCCTTTTAACCCCGCCTTTTCAGCAAGCCAATAGAAAGGCACCCAAATTTTGTCCATTTCTTCAAAAGGTGCGTATGCGATTGCTTCCGCTTTTTGTTGTCCTTCCTCCACACGGTAAACGAAAGGGTGAGCGAGAAGTAAAACCCAAGCGCCTGCAGGTTCCTCGCTTCGTGAAAGGTAAATTACTTTCCCACCAGCAAACTTGGGATCGGGTGAAATTTTCAACGCGAACCCGAGGACTTTACTTGTCTCGTCCAAAGGCACGACCACGAAGTAGTCTTCAAGACGAAAACGGAGCGGGAGGGGACGCCAATTGGTCCGAACGGGTTCTGGAATTATGCGGTAAACCCATCCTTGTCTGAGTTGCACTTCGGCGTATTCAATTCGCCTGAGCACATCACGAGAACGCTCCCCTGCTTGCATTAGCATTTTCCCCCAACGGACAGTTTCGTCAAATCGCGATAGTTCCCAGTTGGCTTCAAACAAGATTCGGACAGGAGAAGTTGTATAGCGCAAATTAGCGAGAGGGACTTTAAAGCCGCCAAGTGTGACCTTTCCTAAATCGCGAGAAGGTAAGTATGGGTCAGGCAACCGCTTGACTTGGCGGAGCAACCAAGAGGGAAACCACGCCAACTGAATGTCGCCATACTTTTGGAAAACCTCTTCCGCCAAACTGCGAGCCTGCTTAGGGTTTCCTTGTTTCAAGGCAGCATAGGCTTGCTTGATTTTGCCAATCGCTTCTGGAGGAACCACCTGCGGCAATTGTTGTTGGGCAACCAGAAACACTGGCGAAAGGAAAACGGTCAAGATTGAGAAACAAACGCGAGCAAGTTTTCGGCGCATAACACTTCACCTCTGGCACACCAAAGGCAAGTTTGCCACAAGCGAGCCAGAGGCGTTGTGAAGTTTTGCAACCATTTCTTTGAACCCATCACGGGAACAAGCCTTGCAAAGCCTTCCCAAGAGTTTGAGGTTTGACGCCTAAGTCCAAAGCCACTTTTGACCACGCCTTTTCTTTGGCGTAAGCGGCAAATACATCCTTTGCAGGTTTGCCCGATGCTTTCGCAAGTCCATAGCCAACGATGATGCTTGACCAAGTCATCCCTTTTTCTCGCATTGCTTGAACATCCTCACGACTTGCGTTGAAGAATTGCACAACCCGCTCAAAAACGAGCGAATTCAGTTCAGGCATGGCTGCAGTGGTCTTTTCAACTGCTCCGATGAAGGTTTGGGTCAACAAAGTTTCAACGGCGACGCTCAACCTTTCGCCAATAACGGCAAATTTGCGCTCCAACTCTGGCATGGGCGCTGGCGGGACAGGTGCTTCTTTCACCGCTTCCTTGAGCAACTGCAATGCAGCCCAAACTTCCACGACAACCTGCCGACCGCTCTCATCAATTTCGTCTTGAACCTTCTTGACAATTTCTTCAACTGAGAGGGTTGGTGGTTGCGGGTTTTGTCTCGCGAAAACAAACCCAGCAACAAAACCAACCGCAAGGGCAAGAGCCAAACTCACTCGTGATCTCATTCGCATCACTGATGCACCTCCAAAGCGATGAATTTTTTGGTTGTGCATAAGCCGACTTTCGGTCGGGCAGTAGCCCGACCCTCCGAAATTTTTCGGAGGGCATGCCTCTGACATGCCGATTTTTTCTTGTAGGGCAGGGTTTTACACCCTGCCGACGAATTTTTCGGCGCGGTGTAAAACCGCGCCCTACATTGAGCCCAATTTTCCTTGTAGGGCAGGGTTTTATACCCTGCCGACGAATTTTCTGTCGGCGCGGTGTAAAACCGCGCCCTACATTGAGCCAATTTTCCTTTGTAGGGCAGGGTTTTATACCCTGCCGACGAATTTTCTGTC
>Ga0209289_100413_pt1 | contig 22664 bp, 21 predicted proteins | sample GXS110809BmetaG_FD_184121 | JGI IMG/M metagenome (GOLD analysis project Ga0209289, IMG submission 184121) | Hot spring microbial communities from Gongxiaoshe hot spring, China to study Microbial Dark Matter (Phase II) - GXS 110809B (SPAdes)... ...
GGAGGTTCTGTCAATGTTTAGAAGACTCATGGTAATCCTGGCGGCACTGGCAGTGACCGCAGCGGGCTGGAGCCTCCCCGCCCACGCCGCTCCGGTCAGCGGTTCCGCAACGTTGGATATCGTCTTCCAACCCGCTTACTACTACAACCCACAGGTCGGCACGAAGATCGATAAGATCCGCGTCAAGCTGGAGCTGGATCTCATCCTGACCCTGTCTATCAGCGGCGTGGACATCACCAGCCAGTCGGTCTTCACCTTCCGCGGGCTGGAGTATCAGTCGTTCGTCTTCACCGGGACGATCGGCGCTCTCGTGGTGCGCTCGCAGTTCATCTTCGCGCCCAATATTCTCGAGATCCGCGCGGTGCGCGACAACCTCGGGCTGCCTGCGTACTGTCTGGCGCTGGCCGATCCGGCCCTGACCGATCCGTACGGGTGGAACTGCGGCACGCCGGTGGATGCAGGTGAGCACTATCTCTACTTGCTCCTCGAGGGCGCTGATTTGTACCTGACCAACGTCCTCTACCTGCACCCGGCGCTGCGCAACTGGTACCTGGCCACCTACATGGAGCTGCAGCCCACCGATCCATTGGGCCAGCCGCTAAGCTTCCGCAAGAAGACCGTGGACCTGGCCCTGTCCTTGGCAGGGCTGACCATCGGCCTGCGCGGCATGTTCGCTAACGTCGGCTCGGTGACCACCCCCAGCTGGCGCTATGGCGTTGTGGCCAGCGTCGAGGGCCAAACGGTCAGCGGGATCATCATCCGCGGCGAGAGCTGGCTGGGCGCACGCCAGGGCGTGGAGTGCTTCGCCGAGTGTAAGCCCATCGAGATCGTGCGCGGCGGCATGCTCCCCGATGCCCCGTTCACCTTCTACGAGGAGAAGCTCTTCATCCGCAACCTCAAGCTCGCTGGCGTGACGTTTGGCGCCCGCTTGGAGTTTGAGTTCGCCGAGGCCCCCGCAGGGCTGCGCTTCGTCGAGCTGAACCAGATCTTCAAGCTGGCCCCGTTCAACCTCGAGATCAATAACACCCTTAACATTGTGGGCACCGACCTCACCCTGGCATCCGATGTCTTCGTCACCCAGCTCAAGGTCGGCGACATCGCGATGACCGTGGTCGGCTACATCTGGCCGGACATCACTGGTGCCTTCAACCTCTACTGGAGCCGCGTGATCTCGGTCTTCGATCCGCCGGGGATGAAGGTCGTCAGCGACATCCAGTTCTGCAATGAAGAGCTCACCTGCACCAGCGCGCTCTTCTACCATGACCTGTCGCTGTCGGCCACCGTCGGCGATATGTCGATCAACATCGGCATCCGCTTGACGAGTATCCTCACCGGCTTCTACGGCGCGACCATCGAAATGAGCTGGAAGATGGGCGCCGCGTTGCTCAAGAGCGCTACGCTCTTGACCGAGAACCGGCTCGAGGCCCAGATGTTCTCCATCACCTTCACGTTCTAGTGAAGGTTCGGACGGAATCGGCCCGGCCCTGGGCACACTGCCCAGGGCCGGCTCTTTTTTTGACAGATCGCTTGCAAAAGAGTAGCATAGAACGGAAAGGAGGAACCACCATGCGACGTATCGTGTCAGCTCTGTTAGTGGGCGCCGTCATCGTCGCGCTCAGTGTCCAGGCTCAGACCATCTCGACACACGAGATCGTCAAAGTGCTCTCGGCTCAGGGCGATATAACGTCTTCCGATCTGCAAGCAGCGCTCGGCCAATGGCAACTCGAACTTTTCAATCTCCCCCACAAGACGGACTTCTTCTCAGCGCAGTATATCGTAGACGCTGACGAGAACGGAAGATTTGAAGTCGGCGTTGACCCTGTCTACACGATCTTGGGGTATCCGCGTCTAGCTACCGCACATACGACGGTCTTCTGCAACGTCCCCGTGCCCTTTGTCGAGATCCGTATTCACGTCTTGGCTGATTTTGAAGTCGCACGCAACGGGCAGGCCCAGGGGATGAAGCAGTTTGGCACGATGCTCTTTCTGTCAGCGGGAGACGTGCGCGGCCCGTGGCTCATGATGCTCTCCGTCGACCTAGATAACGATGGGACTTCTGAAGGCGTGTCAGGGGTCTCGACACGCTTTGCCGTGCCCATCATTCCGCCGCAATGTCCATAGAGGACTAGAACCTTGCGCCGCGTCGGGTCTTGATCACTTCGTCGATAATGTGATAGTTCTTGGCATCTTCGGGACTCATGAAGAAGTCCCTGTCGGTGTCGCGCTCGATGCGCTCCAGGGGCTGCCCCGTGTGCTCTGACAATATTCTATTGAGCTGATCGCGCATCTTGAGGATCTCTTCCGCGTGAATTTTAATATCTGCGGCTTGCCCCTGCACCCCACCCCACGGCTGATGGATCATAATTCGTGCATTGGGCAAGGAGAAGCGCTTCCCCTTCGTCCCCGCAGCTAAGAGCACCGCACCCATGGAGAACGCCGACCCGACACAGATCGTGCGCACATCGCACCGCACGTACTGCATCGTGTCGTAGATCGCTAATCCCGCGGTCGTGCTGCCCCCCGGCGTATTAATGTAGAGATTGATATCCTTCTCTGGGTCTTTCGATTCGAGAAAGAGCATCTGAGCCACGACGAGATTCGCTACGTAATCGGTGATAACCCCCTGCAAAAATATGATGCGATCTTCTAACAAACGCGAGTAGATATCGTAGACGCGCTCATATTGGCCGGTACGATCGATAACGATTGGGATCGTGATCTGATCTTTCATAGCAGCTCACTGCTCCTTAGGGTGAATTTTCGCGTTTTTGTAGAGAAATTGCAAGACGCGCTCGTCTTCGGCATCGGACCGGAAGCTCTGTAATTGTCCTTCGCGCTCGAGGAGCGCCCGGAATTTAATGGGCTTCATCTCGCGCTTCTGGGCCTCTTCTGCTAAGAGTTTTTCAAAGTCGGCATCGCTCAGGGCTAAGCCTTCACGACGCTTGATCGCTTCTAAGACAAGCTCGCGCCTCACGCGCTGCTCGATAGCCTCTCTGAGTCTTTTCACGTCTTCAGCTGCAGGCTCCGGCATCCCTTGCTGCTGCCAGCGCTCCAGCTCTTGCGCTACTAAGTTCTCAATGAAGCGCGGCGGCAACTCTATGGGCGTCTGCGCTACAATCGTATCTAAGATCTTGAGCTTGAGTGTCCGCTCGCGCCGCCGCGCCCGGCTCTCTTCCAATTCTTGGCGGATCTTCGCGCGCAACGCCATGATGTCTTCATGGCCCAACGTTTTCGCGAGCTCTTCTCCATCAGGCTTCTCTAAGATCTTGACGCCCTCGATGCGCACACGAAGCTGCTGCCCATCGTCGGTCTTCAGCACCACCGTCTCGCCCACCCTGTGCCCGATGAGCCGGCCCGTCAGCTCGCCAGGGGAAGCTTGCCATTCGCGGATCTGGTCTTCTCCGGAGATCTTGACTTCAACGATATCGCCAGCTTCCACGATGGAGCTGCGCTCGCCTGCCTTGGGGACGAGCGTCGCATGCTCGAGGCGCAGACGCTCTACAACCGCGTCCACGTCAGAGTCTTGGACGGGCTCCATGGGCACATCTTCGATCTCGATGTCTGTATAGTTGCGCACCGTGACCTCAGGAAGGACTTCGACCTCGGCTTCAAACGCGAAATCCTTCTGTGGATCGAACTCCCCAGGCTTGGTCTGGGGAGGACTGACAGGCCGTAACTGTAATTGCTGGAGCGCTTGGGGCAGATACTCTTCAATAAGCTCTGTCTGAGCGTCTTCGTTTAAGAAATCTTTGCCGAAGCGAGCTTCCAGCACAGCGCGCGGAACACGACCCCGACGAAATCCCGGAAGCTCAATCTCCCGACTAGCACGCCGGAAGAGCTCTTCTATCTTTTGACTCACTCTCTCCGCAGGGATCTCCACGCGCACCAGCACTTGGGTTGGGCTCTTTATTTCTTTGGTCGCTTTCATGGGCTCCGCTCCTTGATCAGCTTTGTCAGGAGAAGATTCAACGGCGTCGGAATCCCCAATCTCTCCCCCTCCCGCACGACCGCCCCGTTAATATAGTCGATCTCGGTAGGTCGACCACGACGCACATCCTGGAGCATACTCGAGATATTCTGAGCTGTCCTGCGCGCGACCGTCTCGACACGATCGATGGCCTCGAGCTCACCAAGCCCCACCCCATGCGCACGCGCAACGCGCAGCGCCTCACACACGACAGCCCTAGCGACCTCGCGCAGCTGTGGGTCTTCAACAATAGCCCCATTCGATCGCTCGAAAAGCGCTGTCAAGGGATTGATCGCGCAATTGACGAGCAACTTCTCCCACAGGAGGCGCTCGACCTCCCCAGAGTAGTCAGTCTCTATCCCTGCACTCCGCAAGAGCGCAATAATCGCATCGATCTCGGGGGTAGGCGGACCGCTCCACCGCCCCAGCACGGTTGGGCCGACCCCGGCCCAGCGCACCCGCCCTGGCCCTACCAGGGTCGCCCCTTGCGAGGTCACCCCGCGGAGAAACCGCTCCGGAGAGACAAAGCGCAAGATCTCTGCCTCCATACCAACGCCGTTCTGCAAGCTCAGCACCCAGGAGCGCGGGTTGAGCTTTGGCGCGATCTGCTCCAGAGCGCGCCCCGTCTGATGCGCCTTGACAAAGATCCCCACAAGATCAGCATCAGCAAGGGCGTCCGGGGTCGTCGTCGCTGGGACGGCAACAGTGATGATCTCAGCGTCGCGCTCGATGCACACCCCGTCACGTTGGATAGCGTGCACGTGCGCGACATTCGAGGGGTTGTAGAGCCAGACCGCCATCCCAGCCCGCGCTAGTAACCCCCCAAAGAGACTGCCCAATGCCCCCGCACCCACAATACAGATCTTCATTGGAGCTTCTGAAGCACTTCTTCGCTGATCTTGAAGCTGTGCTCCTCGATGGTGGGGAATCTTCCAGACTTCACGTCGTGAAGGAATTCCTTTGCAGCACGCTCGATCTCTTCAGCAACGTGGGCGTAGCGCTTGGAGAACTTGGGCGAGATCCCCAGCGATAGCCCGATCATGTCCGTGACGACCAGGACTTGGCCGTCGCAGTAGGGCCCCGCGCCAATGCCGATAGTCGGAATCTTGACGCGCTCGGTGATGAGCTTAGCCAAGGCCCATGGGACGGCTTCGAGCACTATAGAGAAGACCCCGGCTTCTTCTAAGATCTTCGCGTCGTGTAAGAGCTTCTGCGCGGTCTCTTCGTCGCGCCCTTGGACCTTCAAGCCCCCAAGCTGGGCCGCGCGCTGCGGCGTCAGCCCGATATGGCCCATCACGGGGATGCCGCGCCGCACTAACAGGCTGATAATGTCAGCCATCTCAGCTCCGCCTTCGAGTTTGACGGCCTCCGCGCCCCCTTCTTTGAGAAAGCGTCCGGCGTTCGCAAGAGCCTGCTCAGCTGAGATCTGATACGAGAGAAAGGGCATATCCCCCACAAGCAGGGCGCGCTTGATCCCACGCCGCACGGCCTTGGTGTGATGGATCATCTCGTCCATCGTCACGGGCATCGTGTCAGCATAGCCCAAGATATTGTTGCCCACAGAATCGCCTACTAAGAGAATCTCGATGCCCGCGCGATCTAAGAGAAGAGCTGTGGGCCAATCATAGGCCGTGAGCATAGTGATCTTCTCCCGGGCCTCTTTCATGGCGCGCAGCTTGGGGATAGTAATCTTCTCATCCATTGCGATCTCTCTCGATCATAGCATGAGCCGGTGTAGCCGTCAAGCTTGCACGCGGGGGCCTCGATGTGCTAGAATCATACCGTACTGGAGTCCGTCCCCTGCGGGAGAGGCGGCAGCCATGCTCTATGTATAAAGATCTGGACCGTCGCATTGTAGAGTATCTGCAGAAGGATGGGCGAGCAAGTCTACGCCAGATCGCCCGACACCTAGGGGTCTCCACAGCCACTGTCAGCCATCGGCTGCGCGAGCTCGAACTGCAAGGGGTCATCCGTGGCTATAAAGCCCTCGTCGACTACGAAAAATTGGGCTACCCCATCACAACCGTGACGCTCATCAAAGCCCGAGGCAACCAAATCCCTAAGATCGTCGAGGAACTCCAGAAGAACGACGAGCACCTCACCCATGTCTACGAGATCACTGGAGAGTTCGATATCTTAGTGATCGGGAAGTTCCGCGACCAAGAGAGCATGAACCAAGAGATCAAAAGGCTCTTAAGCCATCCAGCCATCGAGCGGACGAACACGAGCATCGTTCTAGCCGTAGCTAAGGAAGAAGCTCCTATAGGGAGACTTCAATAATTGACGGGCGGGAGGAGACTTGCTTATAATAGTAAATACTCCACATGGTGGTGAGAGGGATGGTTGAACTCAAAGATTTTAAGATCTTCTCGGACTTAAGCCCTAAGGACCTCAGCGAGCTGGAGAGCAAGATCCGGAAGATCAAATACGGCCGCGGCGAGATCATCTTTCAAGAGGGCGCGCCGGCGTTCGGGTTCTATCTCGTCTTTGAGGGGCAAGTGAAGCTGGTCAAGCGCACGCTAGGGGGGAAGAAACAGATTCTGAAACTCGTTGGCCCTGGCGAGATCATCGGTGAGACGACGCTCTTCGATAAGGGCGTGCACATCGCATACGCCAAGACCCTCACTAAGACCGTCGTGGGCTTTTTGGAGCGCGGCGACTTTTTTGACTTCTTGATCCGCCATCCCCCTGTAGTCTTCCGGCTCTTTGAGAAGCTCAGTGAGGAGCTCAAGGCGTTCCAGTGCAAGCTCGCCGAACGCAGCTACAACGGGAGCAAGGAGCGGCTCGCGCGAATCATCCTGAGGCTTGGGGAGAGCGGGATCGAGCTCTCCCGCACTGAACTCGCTGAGATGGCCGGAGTCAGCTCCAAGACGGCGATCCGAACGCTGGGGGAGCTGGAGGAGCGCGGGGTCATCGCGGTCGACGACCGCAAGGTGACCGTCCTCGACCACAAATCGCTCGAGGCGATGGCCGAGCCCTTCCCGTTCCGCCTTAGCGACAATCTCATAATCTAAGGAGAGGGTCAACCTTCGCCTGGAGATGGGACAGATGTCCTTTCCCCAGCACCCCGCATAAAGTAGACTCAACCCAAGAGCGCTGAGGCAAGTATGAGCGGGCTCACGCGCATTGGAGCTATAATTGTCTTGTATGGTGTAGCTGTCTTTTTCTTGTTGGGGTTGGGAGATTATCGGGGAATAGAGGTGCTAACGGTGCTGAGCATCCCCGTGCTGCTGAGCGGTTGGTGTTTCGGCCTCCTTGGAGGACTCCTCAGCGGAACGGCGAGCTTGCTCTGCTCCGCGCTCTTTGTCCCATCATCGAAGCTGTTGCTCGTACTTGGAGCAGGCTATTTCGCCCTCGGCACAGGAGTGGGCCTGTGGCACCGGTTCAAGCACCCTATACCGACGAAAAAGATAAAAGCCGCTGAACATCAGTTTTTTAAGCGCTCCTTGAACTTCGCCTATCTTATCGACACTGAGGGGCAAATCCTCGAGGGCAATGATCGCGCTACGGAGGTCTTCGGGTCGCCCCGACGGGTCTGGGAGTTTATCCATCCCGACGACCAAGCGCGCTTTCGCGAGGAGCTTGGGCGTGCCGCTCTGCGGGGCGAGGCCGGCCCAACAAAACTACGCACCATCTCCCAGCGCAAAGAGATGATCCCCGTCGAGCTCAAGCTCGTGCGCCTGGAGCAGAATCGCCTAGCACGGCTTGCTCTGGAGATGCGTGATCTGTCCGCGTTAGCGGAATTAGAAAACAAAGTCCGCGAAGCCCAAGCGCGCTATCGCTACCTCATCGAAGACGCTATCGACACCCTCGACACGGGGATCTTGCTCTTAGATAAAGACCAGCGGGTCATCTGGGCCAATCGCACCCTCGAACGATTCTTTGATCTCGACCGGGATGAGATGATCGGGTGCGAGGTGCGCCGCGCCCTGTGGCGAGCAAAGCGCTCCCTGGTCCACCCCGATGACTTCGAGAAGATCACCACGGGGTCTGCTGAGCCGTTCATCTTCACCGTCCAGACCCACGACACCGAACGGATCTTAGAGTATCGCAGCATCCCTGTAGCGACCGAGCGCTACAAGGGCGGGCGCATCGATCACTTCATTGACATTACAGAAAAGAAGCGCCTGGAGCAAAGCCTCCAGGAGAAGACCAAGCGCCTTGAAGAGAAGAATCAACAATTAGAGCAGTTCACCCACGTCGTCTCCCATGACTTGAAAGAGCCCCTCAGAACGATCTCAGCCTTCAGCCAGTATCTCCTAGAAGATTACTACGATAAACTTGATGAAGATGGCAAAGACTATCTTACGAGAATCAACCGCGCGAGCCTACGGATGCAGAATCTCATTGATGACTTGCTACGGCTCAGTCGCATCGGGACACGCCACGAGACCCTCGAAAAAGTCTATCTCAGCGAGGTCTTCGAACAGATCAAGGAAGATATGAAAGCCCGCCTGGAGAACGTCGAACTCCGGCTGCCCAAGACGATGCCCATCATCATCGCGAACCGCACCCATATGGTCGAACTCTTCGGGAATCTGATCTCCAATGCTATCAAATACAACGATAAGCCGGAGAAGCGCGTCGAGATCGGCTGGTCGCAACAAGGAGAGTTCTATAAGTTCTATGTGCGCGATAACGGCATCGGCATTGAGGAGCAGTACTTAGACAAGATCTTTGAGCTCTTTGAGCGGCTCAACCCACGCGGGGATGACTACGAGAGCACCGGTGCGGGGTTAACCATCTGTAAGCGGATCGTTGAGGAGTACGGCGGGCGCATCTGGGTGGAGTCGAAGGTCGGTGAGGGCAGTACGTTCTATTTCACGCTGCCCAACCCGCGCTTCTCCCAGAAACTCAGCAGCAACGGCAGCGGCATGATCAAAGAAGCCGCTTTAGTACGGCACTGAAGTCCCTTGAGGTGAGCTATGCGCAACAGAAAACTCAAAATACTCTTGGTGGAGGACAACCCCGACGACGTGAAGATCGCGGAACGATCGCTGAAGAAGGGCAACGTGCAGAGCGATCTCTATGTAGTCCAAGACGGGCAGGAGGCGCTCGACTTTCTCCACAAGAAGGGGAAGTTCGCCGACGCCCCCCGGCCCGATCTCATCTTTTTGGATCTGAACCTGCCCAAGCTCAGCGGCCATGAAGTCTTAGCGCAGATCCGCCAGGACCCCACCTTAAAGCGCATCCCCGTCATTGTCCTGACGGTCTCCAAGCGCGAAGAAGATATCGTCAAGGCATATAATTCCGGAGCTAGTGGTTACATCCCCAAGCCCCCAAGCACCACTGAGTTCATTAAAGTCATCAACACTGTGCTCGATTACTGGGAGATCTCGGAGCTGCCGCCGTCCTAGCTTGCACGAGATTTTCACGGAAGAGTCATCTCTTTTGCACAGAGATCCTTGTATACTTGAGAAGGATGTCCCTTGTGCTAAGGGACAAGAGACACTCAGCGCTCTGACGAACTCGCTCAGAACAACAGACGGGGGTCCTTGAGCTCCCGCGGGAAAGGGAATAGAGTGATCAGCGATGATCGCTCACAGGAAGAACCGACAGAGCAGAGTCCGTGGCATGGTGCCAGCCAAGGGAGCGGGTTTACGGCCCGACGGACCAGGGTTTTGCCGCGTCGCTCCTGCCAACCTCCTTCGGCGCGGATTTTTCCCCAGTCTGGACTTGGCCGGGGTTCGAGTCCCCACGGGCGAGGGAAACCTAGGTTCTTCCTGCGGTCGTAGGGGCACCCTCCTCCGGGGCGCTCCTATGGCCGGTGGTTGCTAACCTCATTCCCCGGGAAGGCGGGATCAACCCCTCCCGCCTTCCCCTCCCTGCCTCCTCCGAAAATTGCTCTGCGCTGCCCAGTACTATATAATTGGCGCTGTGGAGGGCTGACGCAGGAGTATGTTTAAGACAGCACGGTTCTACAGCCCCACTATGGGCCGACTGACTTTTGAGCAAGTCGTCGATGAGATCGTGCGCATCATGGAAGAGGATCCCCAGACGCGCTACGAGATCATGGTAGGGAGCGATTCTCACTCGAGCCCTGGCGAGATGGACTTCGTCACAGCGATTATCATCCATCGGGTGGGCAAGGGCGGACGATATTTTTGGAAGCGCATTCGCGAGCGCAATATCTATACATTACGTCAAAAGATCTATCGAGAAGCACTGCTCAGCTTCGAGTTGGCGAAAGACTTGATGGAGGAGCTGGAGCGGCGCACCATGCTCGATTATAACTTAGAGATTCACGTAGACGTAGGGCGCAATGGACGGACTCGCGAACTGATCGACGAAGTCGTGGGGATGATCATGGCCAGCGGCTTCCCCGTCAAGACCAAGCCCGACTCTTACGCAGCGTCCTGTGTCGCTGACAAGCACGCGTAATGCCTCTCACCCTCGCCCTCTCTCCAAGAGAAGAGCAGCAGGAGTTCATCTCCACAAGCCCGGAAGAGACGTGCCATCTTGCAGCGCAGCTCGCTGCAGCACTCCAGCCCGGCGATTGCCTCTTGCTCATTGGGGAACTAGGGGTTGGCAAGACGACATTTGTGCAGGGGCTCGCTCAAGGGCTCGGAGTGACTGAGCGAGTGCGCTCGCCGACGTTCGTGCTCATGCATGAGTATCATGGAAGAGTCCCGCTCTATCACTTCGACGCCTATAGAATTCACAAGGTAGACGAGCTGCGCGAGATCGGCTTTGAAGATATCGTGCGCTCCCAGGGGATTACGGTCATCGAGTGGGGAGAGAAGACGGAAGAGCTGCTGCCTCAGGGGTGCTGGCGCATCTATATAGAGCTATTGCCCGAACAGAGACGACGAATTCGCATCGAGCGCCCTCAGGCGCCCAGGACATAAAGCCCGCTGTTGTTGTTCCCAATGATAATTTCTAAAAGCCCATCGCCGTCAAGATCAGCAAGCGTTGGGGAGGAGAAGAACTGCGCGGCAGCTCTGGGGCGATAGGCCCACTTGCGCGCCCCGCTGCGCCCGTCTACACAATAAAGATGGCCGTCGTGCGAGCCGACTATGACCTCGAGCTTGCCGTCGCCGTCAATGTCCGCGATCGCCGGGGAGGACTCAACAAGATCATTTGTGGGAAAGCTCCATTTCAACTTTCCGTCTGGGCCCGCGAGCGCGAGCACTCTATGATCGTTAATCCCAATGGCGACTTCGAGTCTTCCATCGCCGTCGAGATCGCCGATCGCTGGGGACGAGGGGATACGCTCGCGGTTCGCTTCGAAGAACCATCGCTGCTGCCCTGTGCGCCCGTCCACACAGAAGACCCCACGCTTACTGGAGCCCACAGTCACTTCGAGTTTCCCATCGCCATCGAGATCACCGATTGCTGGAGACGACTCGACGGGGCCATTCGTATTGAAGGCCCATCTTGCTGTGCCCGTGCGCCCATCAAGGGCGTAGAGCTTTCCATCCAAAGAACCAATGACAACCTCGAGTTTGCCGTCGCCGTCTATATCGGCAATAGCCGGCGAGGAGCGCGCAGGAAATTCAGGGAGAAACTTCCATTTCACTGAGCCAGTACGGCCGTCGAACGCGTAGACGCGCTCCGACCCCACGATCACTTCAGATTTGCCGTCGCCGTCAATGTCAGCTATTGCTGAGGAGGAGAGAATGCCATCTCCGGTGAGAAACGTCCATTTGGGGCGTCCGGTGCGCCCGTCTAAGAGCGCAAAACTCTTGTCTTGGGAGCCGATGGCGACTTCGAGTCTTCCGTCGCCGTCGGCGTCGGCGATCGCCGGGGAGGCGTAGACCCAATCCTTGGTCGCATAGCGCCATTTGAGGGCCCCGGTGCGCCCTTGATACGCATAGAGATTGCCATCATACGAGCCGACGACGACTTCTACGACGCCGTCGCCGTCTATGTCGCCCACGGCAGCAGACGATTCGACCAACCCCCGCGTGAAAGCGTTCCAGCGTTCTTTAGGAGCCGTCATCTTACTTGTTTTGGTAGCTCGCCCTGTATGAAACAGATCGCGGCGAAACATGGGCCAATCGCTCGCGGGTGTTTGAGCTTGCACAGAGCCCTGCAACAGCATTGGCATGGCAAGCGCAGTAGCGCAGCTTGCTTTGAGAAAATCGCGGCGCGACAGGGTCTTCATAAAAGCCTCTCTCGTCTCTTTTACTCTAGCAGACTTAGTACCCGCACGCAAGGCACCCGGAGCAGCCCCTATACAAAGTCCGCGCGCGCTCAACAAGATCATCCAATGTAACGCATATTACCGTTTTGGGGAAATCACATCTTATATAATTTTTTGAGTGGCTTGATTTCACAAGGCTAAAGCTTTCAGTTATAATTGCAGGGTCTCAAGAAGGAGGTCTTATGAGAACTACCTATCAGAGAAAGCTCTGGGTACTGGTCGGGTGTGCTGCTGTGCTTGCGATCTTACTCAGTACCAATCCTGGCGTCTCGCAAGTGTTTGTCACGCTGACGGTGACGAAGGCCGGAACGGGAAGCGGCACGGTCACGAGCAATCCCGCGGGGATCAACTGCGGCTCAGTCTGCTCAGCTCAGTTTTCTCGCAATACGACAGTGACGCTGACAGCCACACCAGATCCTGGCTCGAGTGTACAAGGCTGGAGCGGCTGTGACTCTGTCTCGGCGGATCAAAGACAATGCACTGTTACGATGACGAGCAATCGCACCGTGACGGTTACGTTCACAACAACAGCGACATTCACTCTCACTGTGACGATCTCTGGGAATGGTTCCGTGAGCAGTAGCCCCTCAGGGATCACTAACTGTCGTGGCACGTGCTCAGCTTCGTTTGCCGCGAACACGACTGTCACGCTGACAGCCAGTCCAGATTCTGGCTGGTCTTTCAGTGGCTGGGGCGGAGCGTGCAGCGGTACAGGCACATGCCAGATCACTATGGATGCCAACAAATCCGTCACCGCGACGTTCTCGCAAAAGCCTGTACTTACCGTAAACATCAGTGGCACAGGCAGCGGCACTGTGACAAGCAGTCCTTCAGGGATCAACTGCGGCTCTGTGTGCTCAGCACCGTTCGATACCAACACGCAAGTGATCCTAACGGCAACGCCCGACGCCGGCTCCACTGTAAGTAGCTGGAGCGGCTGCGACTCCGTCTCGCAAGATAAGCGCACGTGCACAGTGGGGATGACTGGCAACCGGACTGTCACAGTGACCTTCACGCGCGCTCTGCCCGTGTGCAACGGCTATACGGGCAGCGTGGAAGGGACTTTTGGTCAAGATGTGTGTCAGCCTCTCGATCAAGGCATCGTTGGGGTCACTATTCGCGGTGATGGCGACGGAAACTTCACCAACGGCCCCAGTCCGTGTCCCTCCAGCGGTTGCGGCAATGATCGAATCGTCGGAACACTAGGAGATGACATGATATTCGGGGATGATAGCAAGGGTGGCATCCCCTCTACAGGCCATGATTGGATCATCGGGGGTGGGGGCAACGATACAATATATGGCGAGGCGGGCAATGATATCATCATCGGCAGCGACGGTGACGACTTCATCGATGGCGGCCCAGGTAATGACGTCATCGACGGCCGCTACGGTATAGATACTATCTTTGGCGGCGGAGGCAATGACACGTTCATCATCCGCGCAGGCAACCCTGATGCCGGCACGGGCACAACGACGATCATCTGTACGCAAAGCTCTGGTGAGTCTGGAAGAGTGCTTGTGCGCGGGAATTTTAAGGCTCGTATCCCCTTTGGGACCTACAGAAACAGAGAGACGACTGTAATCATCGAAGACCGCTCGGTGAACTATAGTTCGCCGATGATCTATGAGGTCATGACTGGACCGGGCAAGTGCGTCATTCGGCGCGGGTGATTCTACGCTAATTCTTTGAGCGCTTGTTCGAGCTGTTGCGGCGTGGGCGCGCCGTGATGCCAGTGATAATCTCCTTCCATGAAGGAGACGCCCTTGCCAATGACAGTCCGAGCGACGATCATTGTCGGGCGCCCTGTGCCTTGGTTTTTGAAGAATTGCTCAAAAGCCCCCATGATCTGTTCGTAGCTGTGCCCGTCAATCTCTATCGTATGCCAGCCGAAGGTGCGCCATTTGTCAGCGATGGGCTCGATCTTCATGATATCTTCTGTGCGCCCGTCGATCTGCGTAAAATTCCGATCGAGCATCGCGCAGAGATTGTCTAATTTATAGTGCACAGCGGCTGTCGCAGCCTCCCACGTCTGGCCCTCCTGGCACTCCCCGTCGCTGATGAGACAGTAAATTTTATAGTCTTTCTGATCGAGCTTCGCGGCCAGCGCCATGCCAACGGACACAGATAGCCCTAAGCCAAGCGAGCCTCCAGAGTGCTCCACTCCTGGGGTCTTGAACGCGAGACTGGGATGGCCCTGCAAGATCGAGCCGAGCTTGCGCAAGTTCTTCAGCTCTTCTTTGGGAAAGAAGCCTTTGTCGGCTAAGATCGCGTAGAGTATGGGGCAGATATGCCCGTTGCTGAGCACGAAGCGATCCCGATCGGGCCAGCGCGGCTCCTGGGGGCGCACGCGAAGATACTTATAATAGAGCACTGTGAGTAAGTCAGCAGAACTCAGCGCCCCGCCAGGATGCCCCGAACCTGCTTGCGCGACCATCTCCAAGACGGCACGGCGAAGCTCTTTGGCTTTTTGCTGAAGCTCTGGGATCGTCATACGCTTATTTTATTTGAGCACGATGAACTTGCCAAGCTTTCGCTGAATGACTCGGTTATCTTGCTCAATCTCGATGACATAGAGATAGACGCCGTTGGCGCGACGTTGAGGGCGCCATTCCAGCATCATCCCTGCGTGCACTGCACTCTCGAAGAGCTTGGCCCCGCGCAGATCATAAATATATAGTCGAGCCATCTCAACAGGCTCCGAAAACTGCACGCGCACGGCGTCCCGCCAATGCACGAGCGTCACTGTCATAGTTTCCGTAGAAGACCCTATGGTAATCGCGTTGTCGCCCTCGATAGTGATATTATTGACCGTGCCCGACCAACGATAGACTCCTGGCTGCACTGTATCCGGCACGCGCAGCTCATACGTGAACGATTTTGTCTCGCCAGGGTGGACGACGGGCCACGTGAACGAGACAGGGGGTAGATCCCACGGCAGCTCTTCGCGCAGCTCTAAGCCTCCGAAAAGCCCCGGCGGCATCGTCGCTGCAATAGTCACAGTGACGAGGTCGCCGGGCTTTGCTTGTTTGGCCGAGATCGTGCGCCGCGCTTGGATCATTCCTAGCGAGAGATCGAGCCGACCCGCACCATAAATATTATCTTTCCCCGGAACGCCCATGTCGATCGCTTGGACTTCGAGGGCGCGCTGGAGCTGCTCAGCTGTCCAACTCGGATGCTGGCAGAGCAAGAGCGCCGCGGCTCCGGCGACATGCGGCGCCGATGCCGACGTCCCAGAAAAGTACGTGAGCGCGAAGCTCGAGACCCCATCAGGTCCGGCGATGTCGGGCTTAATGCGCCCGTCGCTCGTCGGCCCTTGGGAACTGAATGGCTCTTGTGGCCCGGTCTTCCAGCTGCGCACGCTGATCGCTCCAACAGCAACAGCACCGCGCGCGTCCGCAGGGGTGAGAATGCTCCCTTCGGGGACATTGGGATCGAGAGCTTGCTGGCTGAGATTGAAGATCTTCAGTCTGATATTAGCTTTGGAGACGCGCCGCGCTAGCACCCGCGCGCGATATGTCCCCGGCGCCCATGCCACGTACTCTATTTGCTCGGTTGGCTCTTGCGAGCCCGTTTGATAATTCTGTGAGCTCGCGACTAAGCGTCCTTGGGGGTCATAGAGAAAGAGATCGAAATCTTGACCGGTGCGCGGCCAGTCGTCCCATGTCAAATAGAGCTCAATCGAGCCGGGGAAGTCAGCTTTGATTAAGAGTTCTTCTCTGTCGGGAGCGAATTCGAGCCAGCCGTCGTAGTCTCTATCGCTGAAAGTCCCCATCCAATGGCTCTGGGCGTGGTTGCCCGCCGCGTTGACCCATAAAATCCCATGGGCGCGGGCGCGGTCGGCAAGCCCCGCCACGAATCCTGTACCATCGCCGAAGTTCGCATTGGCTACCCCTACAGAATAGTTGATGATCTGCACGCCTTGGGCAATAGCGTCGTCTACGGCGTTCGCCAGGTCGATCTCGTCAGCAATCTTTTTGAGATAGAGCCAGGCTTGCGGGGCCATAGCGTGAATGATTTCAGCGACACCGGTGCCATGAGCGGTTCCTGTCTCTAGACCAGTCCTGGTATAGTCTTGTTCGTCGACGATGACATCGGGATTGATAATTTTAGATTTTTTCGCACGGCTGAGCTGGGCAAAGCCCAAGTCAATCACGGCGATCTTGACGTTCTGGCCGCGCCAGCCAAACCCTTGCAAAAGCAAGGCGCCGGTGGGCAGGACCCCCTCGCTGGAGCGCGCCTCGAGCGCGACAAGAGGTCGCGGACGACGAATGAACGCGATCCCTGGCACACTCTCAGCTAACGCTTTGAGATTTTTGGTGGGGACGCGCACGCGATAAAGATTCTCTGCGCGGGCTTCGATATGAGCGCCGAGGCCCTCTAAGAGAGATTTGTCAAGCGGGCGCTCGCTCTCGATAATGACGGTGGTGGCCCTCACCCCGGCTGCGCCCTCCCGTGGGTGAGCCACGGGAGAGGGGTCAGAGGTGAGGGCCTCAATCAATAACGCTGTCTCGATCTTCGGATGATAGACCGACGGCTTTGGAGGAGCGGGCCAATTCTCGGAGAAACTCAAATGAGCTGAGCCAATCAAGAAAGACGCAAGCACCCCGAAAAATAGACGAGACTTTCGCATGGCGCTCTTACGATAGCGAAAATTTTCGCTGGGTGCAACAGCCCTTTAGGGTGAGCGCGACATCCCATTGAGCAAGATAGCGATGCGCCCGCTGATAAATTGCGCGACAGCAATATCGTCGAATTCGCTCCCTAAGAAGCGCCCCGTCGCGATAGCAATAGGCCCGGCCCCCACGGGCCAGATCTTGCTCATCGCAAAAGAGCCGTCGCCTTGGCCGAGAAAGATCTTCAGCTCGTTGGTTTGGAGGCTCGCGGCTATGAGATCGAGAGCGCTATCTTGATCTAAGTCAGCTAAATGGACAGCGCGGCTCTCCGGTCCCACAAAGAGGATTGGTCCCTCACGGAAGCGCCCCGTCCCACGCCCGAAAAAGATTTTCACGGAGTTCTCTTCGGAAACAGCTACAGCGAGGTCGTCGAAGCCATCGCCGTTGAGATCACCGACAGCGATATCGGTAGGCTCCTTGCCCACGGGAAAGGGCGTCAGCGCATCGAACGTACCATCGCCGTTGCCCAACAGAACCGTCACGGTGTCGTCGAAGAAGTTCACAACGGCGATATCGTTCTGACCGTCATCGTCGAAGTCTCCCAAGGCGAGCGCATTCGGCCACCCACCGACTGTGAGCTCTTGGGCTTTCGAGAAATCCCCTGTGCCGTCCCCTAGGAGCGTTGTCACCTGGCCCAGCGGCGCATGAGCAATCGCTATATCTAATATCTGATCGCGGTTGAAGTCAGCGCTGATAAGCGTATACGGCCCCGCGCCCACGACGATCTCACGCGTGGGTGTAAACTGCCCAGTCCCGTCGCCATGAAAGAGAGAGATTCGCCCCTCGTCGAAGTTCGTCACGATCAGATCGAGTCTGCCATCTTGATTAAAATCTTTTGCGATGACCGACGTAGGGCGTTGGGTCAAGGCGAGCATGGTGCTGATATGGAAGCCTCCAACGCCGTCGCTGCGTAGCACCGCAACAGTTTTACTCTCGAAGTTGGCGACAGCGATATCATCGAGCCCATCGTCATCGAAGTCGCCCACAGCTAACGCTGTGGGGCCAAGCCCGACGGGAATCGAGATCGGGAACGAGAAGTCGAGCACGCGAATGGTCTTTTGCGCGTGGTCGCTCGCGCCGTCCTCGTCGAAGACGCGCAGGGTCACCGTATAGACCCCGGCACGGGTGTAGACGTGCGAGACCTGCTGGCCTATAGCACCGGAGCCATCGCCGAAGTCCCACTCATAGCGCACGATGCGCTGCGGGGCTAAGAGCGATGCTGGGTCACTCGATGCTGAAGCGTCAAACTGCACGGTGAGCGGGGCAAAGCCGTTAACGGCCGAAGCCGTAAAGATCGCTTTAGGGGGCGGGTTACCGACTTTAATGATCACGGTCGCGACGGCGGTCGAGCCGCGGTCGTCTTTGACGGTGAGAATGACGGGGTAGAGCCCGGCTTGGGTATACGTATGCGAGACTCTCATTCCCGACGCCGTTGTGCCGTCGCCGAAGTCCCAGAGATACTCCATGATCTTTCCGTCGGGATCGCGCGAGCCGGAAGCATCGAACTGAACTGTTAAGGGCACGCCTCCGCTCACGGGCGCGGCCGTAATCACGGCAACCGGCGGCTGGTTGGGCACCGTGACGCAGCCGACCGCTCCCACTAGGAGCACCACACAGAGCAACGTGACTCTCATAGAGACCCCTGCTCTGATGATACTCTTATCAGGGGCCTCGAGGCAAATTGCTCAGAAAGGTACGTATAGCACTGATGGGAAGAGCCGCGCCTTTGCACTTGGGCGCAAGGGCGCGCTCTTGATCCATTTATCAATAAGCGCGAGCATCTTGAGATCGTCTATCTTGAGCCCAGGGGCGAGCTCCGCCCCCTTGATCCAGAAATCTAACGCTCGCAAGATTTCGAGATCATTGAGACGATTATCCCCATCGGTGTCGAGCAACTCTTCAATGGTCTTTGCCGAGGGCGGCGGGGGTGGCGTCTCTCCCCGTGGGACGGTGAAGCGCCATTGGAAGCGCCCTTCGGTGCCTTGGCGGTCGCGAGCGCGAATGCGCGCCTGCACGTTCCCGCTCAACTGCACCCCAATCGCCTTGAGATTGACCGTAAAGAGATGGGTCGTCTGATCCCACGACGCTCCGGGGCTTTGCCAATTAAATTGTAGCGTTTGCACTTCATCTTGGAGAGTGAGCTGAATCGTCTCCGAGAGCACTTCGTTCTTGTCGTCGCTGATCGTGATCTGTACCAACGGGGAGCGATCTCCCAGGGTCTCCTGGTCGCGCGGCTGCGGGCCGAAAAACTCCGGGGGAAGATTCTCTAAGCGAATGACGGTGAGCAGCCCATCTTTGCTAGGCAACGGCCCGCTGTTATTGTTGTCTTCAGTGATATTGTTGCTGAGCAGGCGCAGCGGACTGCCGTCCATCGTCGGCAGATCGCCGCGCAAGATGAGCCATGCTAAAATTATTCCCTTGGCTCCGGCTTGCACAGCGTTGACTCCATCACGTGCGCTTATGGTGATTTCATCGCCGTCGGGAGTGATAGAGACTTCTTGCTGATCGGCGAAGAACGGAAACTCTGCGCCAACAAACGTCGCGATGTCGCGCCGGTCAAGGCGCACCCGCGCGCGATAGCTCTGCACACCCCCAACTGTGCTTGTCAGAATAATCGGCACTCTCACAGTATCGCCGACCAAGACGCCGTCCACGCCGACGACGAGCGTCGGGGCACTGGGTGCAGCCGCGACGGTGAGCTGGCCGTTTGCGACCGCGACGTTGAATGAATTCAGACGATCATCGACGATCTCTCGAATAGCGAGCGTGACTCCCGTGCGCCCGCCAAACGTCCCGCGTATCTTCACCTCAGCAAGGAGCGTCTGCTGCGCTCCAGAGACGATCACGTCATTCTCGTCGCGCACCGAGATCTGTACGGCATTGCCATTGGGAGCGATCTGAAAGCTCGCAAAGTCACGCAACGGCTCAGGGAAACGCACCTCTTCGATGTGCGCGATCTCTGGAGCATCAACGGTGACGCTCACTGTGTAGCGCTGGAGCCCATTGGGCGCTGCATTGATCGTGATGGGCAGCCAGACCGCTGCTCCCAGCGAGAGCTGGTCACTTTTGATCGAGACCGTCTGCGCATAACCTAGAAAAGACCCGAACAGACCCGCACTCGCCAGTACGCCAAGCACTATGATGAAGACTTGTCGCATAGAGACCGTGACCCTCCTAAGGAGTAGTTAGCTTGTATCTTATTCGTTAAGAAGAAGGCTGTCAAATCTTCAGGGTGTAGCTCGCCTTGAGCGAACCGCCCTGGAAGCCGTCAGCCCCGAAGTTGCCCTCAGCGCTGAGCGCCCAACGCCCAAGAGAACGGCTGAGACCGAGAGAGAGGTTATCCAGCCCAAAGACGCTCATATCCAAACTTGCGCTTACGCTGAAGCCAAAGAGCTCCCCGCTTGTTGTGAGCGTAGCAAACTGTATGCCTTCGAAGCTGCCCATGATAAACGTATCGAGCGAGAAATCGCCGAGAAAGCCGTTGGCCATCAGCTGAAAGCCGCTCAGCTCCAGCCCTGCGAAATCTAGCGACGCTTGCACGAAAAGCCCATCCAGCATCAGATCGAGCGAAACACCCTCGCTTGTGATCCCACGGCTCTCAATGGTCACGCTGAACGAGAGCGACAGCAGCCCATCCCATAGAGTCGTCGCCAGATCGAACGTCTCCGATTGAAACCCCCTCGGTGTGATAAGAGACGTCATGGTGAGCGTCCAATCGTCGCTGAGATACCCGACAGCCGAGAGCGACTGCTGCTTGAAGCCGTGAGCTGAGAAGTTCGTCGTGCCGCTCAGGTCACCGAGCTCTTGAGCGAGCGAGAAATTTAGAGTTCCCGTAGGAGCAGCGATGCCCTCCGGGGTGAGCTGGGCGCTCCCCGTGACGTTGAGATTGCTGGGGCCGAGCTTGACTGTGACTTTTCCGTTTTTGAAGCCACGCCGCCCAAAATTCAGCGTGTTCTCAAGCGAGGCTAGCCCCGTAAATTCGGCTTTGAGCTGGATCTCGGCACTGGTTAGCCCGTGCGGGGTGAGCGTGGCAGTGGCGCTCGCGTGGATCTGCGAGACCTGATAGCTCACACTGAGCTTGGCGTTTTCAAAGCTTTTCGTCGTGAGCGTGGCGCTTGCGCCGACCGTCCACGGAGCGCGCTGCCAGCTCCAACTGCCTTCAAAACTGAGATCTCCAAAGCCGCCCAGATCGAAAGGCAGCGAGCTCGTGAACGTGAGCGTCGTCTGCGCCCATCCATCAAAGACGCTGACACTGCAAAACACCAGCGTCAGCCAGAGAAGCCTCGCGCTCATTCTAAGCTATTCTATCACGGCGTTGAGACTTCGGCTATCGTGATCGAGCGCGTCAGCGAGTTCTTCGCGCCACGGTCGTCCGTGAGCGTGAGTTTAACTGTAAAAGTCCCCGCGGCCTTGTAGGTGTGCGTCACGGTCTGGCCTTGGGCGGTCTCGCCATCGCCGAATTCCCAAAAATAGCGCACGATCTCACCGTCGTCGGTCGAGCCGGAAGCGTCAAACGTTATGGGCTCATTGACTTTGGGATTAGCGGGCGTAAAGCTGAACGTCACGAGCGGAGGCTGATTGGGCGGCAATGATTGCTCTTTGACGACTAAGTTCTGAAATGCCGAAGACGTCGCGCCCTTGTCGTCGGTAACGGTGAGCGTGACTTTGTACGTGCCCGCAGCTTTGTAAGTGTGCTTGACGATCTTGCCCTGACCGGTCGTCTGATCGCCGAAGTCCCAACTATACGAGACGATCGTGCCGTCGGGATCAGCAGCTGCCGAAGCGTCAAACGTCACTTCTTGGTTCGCTGTGGGCTCTAACGGCTCGACGGTGAAGATCGCGACTGGGGCTTGGTTAGGGGGCACCACGCGAACTGTTTTTGCTAATGCTGTGTTTGCCCCGCGGTCATCGGTCACTTGCAGAATGACGTCGAACTCGCCGGCTTTCTTGAAGGCGTGCGTCGTCGTCGCTCCTTGGGCGGTCTCGCCGTCGCCGAAGTCCCAAAAGTAACTGATAATCTTGCCGTCTGGATCGTACGAAGCAGACCCATCGAACGTCACGGTCTCGTTGACTTTCGGCTCCTTGGGGCTGAAGGTGAATCGGGCCAAGGGCGCTTTATTTGGGGGCTGGCAGCTCTGCAACACGCCGCCAAAGCCCAACGCTGCCCCTAGCAGCGCTATGAGTGTTATAGAGAAAAATCGTCTCTGTGTCATCGGCGCTCACCCCTAGACTAGATTGTCGTACTCTTGGCTGAAGGGGCCAAAGTAAAAGATATTGGGCTTATAGGGCAGATCGCGCAGCTCCTTGGGCAGCTCTTCGCTTTCGGGCAGACTGACGGGCAAATCAAGCTCTGGAAAGCGATTGAGAATCTCTTGCCCTGAGAGCCCTGTGACGATCCCGACAAAGATCGCGTCTTCGTAAGGGAAGATATTCCAGCGATGGGCGAAGCGCTGGGCTTCCGGGGTATTTTGCTGAATCTCGAGCTGTTCGCGCAGCACCAGCCACCGTAAAAAGTCTTTGAGCGTGCTAATGCGCTCCAGGCCCACAGAAAGCACGGCTTTCTTAGGACTTGGCGTCCCCTTCTTCTTCGCTGGGCTCTTCTTGCTCACGTTTCTATCTTATGTGATGGAGATTACTTTGTCAGGGGCTTCTCCCTCGTCAAAGAGGGACATCAGAGACATTGAGAAGGGACAGATGACCCGAATCGCCGCTCAGAAGGCCATAGCAAGCGCTCACAGCACGGAGGGCGCGGAAGGGCCCCCCAGGCTTCGCCTGGACTGTGCGCCTTCGCCCGCTGGCGCGGGCGGAGATGAAGCCCACGCGCAGCGTGCAGGCGAAGCCTGGGGGGCCCTTCCGCGCCCTCCGTGCTGTGAGC
>Ga0209289_100414_pt1 | contig 22630 bp, 17 predicted proteins | sample GXS110809BmetaG_FD_184121 | JGI IMG/M metagenome (GOLD analysis project Ga0209289, IMG submission 184121) | Hot spring microbial communities from Gongxiaoshe hot spring, China to study Microbial Dark Matter (Phase II) - GXS 110809B (SPAdes)... ...
GACGGGGTGAGAGGCATGGCGAAGGCGAAGGAGTTTGAGGAGGTGCTTAAATGAGAAGGAGTAAGCGCAAGTTAAAGCACTACATAAGCGAACTATGTTCTATGGCTCGGCAACTTTTTCCTGGCGCTAAAGTGCGCATCAAAAAGCCATACGAAACCGAAGATGCTGATATTATCGTTGAGTTACCGACAAATTGGAAGGGCGGAACCGCTCGCAAGTTGGACTTGCTTATCCAACGCAAACTGGACATCCTGATGGAAACAGGCCATGACATCGTCGTTTTCGTTGAAAAGCCTAACCGCCCCAAAGATGGCGGAAACAAAGCGAGGAAAGCAAAAACTTCAGCGACGAGGTGATAGGTCAACATGCCCAAGCGCAAGGATTTGCGCAAAGTGATGGTGATTGGCTCAGGTCCGATTGTCATCGGGCAGGCGGCGGAGTTTGACTACTCGGGTTCGCAAGCCTGCCGGGCTTTGCGGGAAGAAGGGTTGGAGGTCGTTTTGGTTAACTCCAACCCAGCAACCATCATGACCGATCCCAATATGGCTGACCGAGTTTACATTGAGCCACTGACCGTTGAGTTTCTGGAGCGCATCATCGCTAAGGAGCGTCCCGACGGCATCATCCCGACCTTAGGCGGTCAAACTGGATTGAACTTGGCGACGCAACTGGCAATGGAGGGCATTTTAGACCGCTACGGCGTGGAACTTTTAGGCACCCCCTTGACCGCCATCCAAAACGCTGAAGACCGCGAGTTGTTCCGACGGTTGATGCAGCAAATTGGTGAACCCATCCCCGAAAGCGTAGCGGTCACGAGCGTTGAAGAAGCGATTGCTTTCGCCGAACGCATTGGCTATCCCGTCATCATCCGTCCCGCCTACACCTTGGGTGGAACGGGGGGAGGCATTGCCCATAACGAAAGCGAACTCCGTCAAATCGTTCAACGAGGGTTGGCGTTGAGTTTGATTGGACAAGTGCTGGTTGAGCAGTGTGTGTTGGGTTGGAAGGAGTTGGAGTATGAGGTCATGCGGGATAGCGCTGACAACTGCATCACCGTTTGCGCGATGGAGAACTTTGACCCGATGGGCGTTCACACGGGAGAAAGCATTGTCGTCGCCCCAACGCAAACTTTGACCGATGTGGAGTATCAGATGCTTCGTTCGGCGGCACTGAAAATCATCCGAGCGTTGGGGATTGAAGGCGGTTGCAACATCCAGTTTGCCCTTGACCCCAACTCGCTCCGCTACTATGTCATTGAAGTCAACCCGCGCGTTTCGCGCTCATCGGCGTTGGCATCAAAAGCGACGGGTTATCCCATTGCCCGTGTCTCGGCAAAAATCGCCATCGGTTTGCGTTTGGACGAAATTCCCAACGCCGTCACGAAAAAAACACTGGCTTGCTTTGAGCCTTCCATTGACTATGTGGTCGTCAAGTTACCCCGATGGCCTTTTGACAAATTCCCCACAGCCGACCGAACCATTGGCACACAGATGAAGAGCACGGGCGAGGTCATGGCGATTGGGCGAAGTTTTGAGGAAGCACTGTTGAAAGCGGTGCGAGGATGGGAGGTCGGGACACTCAGTTTGTTCCATCGGGAAATTGCGGGCAAATCGGACATTGAATTGGAAGAACTCATCCGAACCCCAAACGATTTGCGCCTGTTCGCCATCGCAGAAGCGCTTCGGCGCGGCATGACCATCCGAGAAATTCACGAACTTTCGCACATTGACCCTTGGTTCCTGCAAAAGTTGCGGGACATCGTGGAGATGGAATTCAAACTCGCATCGCTGGGTTGGAACGGCTTGACAAGGGAGTTGCTCTGGGAAGCGAAGCACATGGGCTTCTCCGACCGATACATCGCTGAGTGCCTTGGGACGAGGGACGGAGGACAAGGGACGCGGTCTTTGGCTGAAGCGGAAGAACGGGTCAGGCAAATGCGCAAAGTTTGGGACATCAAGCCTGTCTACAAGATGGTGGATACTTGTGCTGCGGAATTTGAGGCGGAAACGCCTTACTTCTACTCCACCTACGAACCCGACGGTGAAAATGAAGCCATTCCCAGTGAGCGACCGAAAGTCATTGTGCTCGGCTCAGGTCCAATTCGCATTGGGCAAGGGATTGAGTTTGACTATTGCAGCGTCCACTGCGTCTGGGCACTTCAGGAACTCGGCTACGATGCCATCATGGTCAACTGCAACCCTGAGACGGTTTCCACCGACTTTGACACTTCCGACCGACTTTACTTTGAGCCACTCACTTTGGAAGATATCTTGCACATCGTTGAGAACGAAAAACCTGTCGGCGTCATCGTCCAGTTCGGTGGGCAAACGCCGTTGAACCTTGCCGAGGGTCTGCACAAGGCAGGCGTGCCGATTTTGGGCACTGACTTTGACAGCATTGACATCGCTGAAGACCGTGACCGAACCCACTGGCTGCTCAATTCACTTGGCATCCCTTATCCGCCGGGCAAAGCGGTGACGAGCATTGAAGAAGCATTGCAAGTTGCCCGTGAAGTCGGTTACCCTGTTTTGGTGCGACCGAGTTATGTGCTCGGCGGTCGGGCGATGGACATCGTTTACAACGAAGACGAAATGCTGGCTTACCTTGAGTATGTCGTCAGCGTCGCTCCTGACCGACCAATTCTCGTTGACAAGTATTTCGCTGGCACGGAAGCGGAAGTGGATGCAATTTGTGACGGCGAAGAGTGTCTAATTCCGGGCATTATGGAGCACATTGAACGCGCTGGTGTCCATAGCGGCGATAGCATCGCCGTTTGTCCACCCCAAACCCTTTCGGAAGTCGCCAAGCAACGCATCGTGGACTACACGCAAGCGATTGCGAAAGCGTTGAAAGTTCGCGGCTTGATCAACATCCAGTTCGTCGTCTTGGGCGATGAGGTCTTTGTGCTGGAAATCAATCCTCGCTCGTCTCGGACAGTGCCTTACCTGAGCAAACTGACGGGTGTGCCGATGGTGAATTTGGCGACCAAGTGCATCATGGGCATGAGTTTGCGGGAACTCGGTTGGCGAGGAGGTTTGTTGCCTGAGCCCGAATTTGTCGGCGTCAAAGCACCCGTGTTCTCTATGGGCAAATTGTTCAAGGCAGAAATTGAACTGGGTCCAGAGATGAAGAGCACGGGCGAAGTGATGGGCATTGACCGAGAGTTTCCGAAGGCACTTTACAAGGCGCTGGTGGCGGCAGGTTACAATGTGCCGTTGGGAGGCAAGTTGCTGGTGACAGTGGCGGACAAAGACAAGCCTGAAGCGCTCCCAATTGTGCAGGGATTTGCTGAATTGGGTTTCCGCCTTTTCGCCACAAGTGGGACGGCGAATTTCCTGCAACGGCATGGCATTGAATGCGAAATCGTCCGCAAGATTGAAGAGGGCGAACCGAACCTGTTGAACTTGCTCACTCGCAAGCAGGTGCATTTGGTCATCAACACGCCATCAGCGTCACGGCTCTCTCAACGGGATGACTTAATCATTCGTCGGGCAGCAGTAGAGCACGGGATTCCCTGCATCACGAGTTTAGATACAGCACGGGCGTTATTGCTGGCATTGCAAAGTGTCGCCGCTGAACGAACCGTAGAGGTCATCGCCCTTCAGGAAATGCACGAACAACTTCAAGTCTCCCCTCTGATAGACCCACCCATGCAAGGGCAGTGACAAAAAACCTTTCCGTGCCGACAATCGGTAGCGCCGGCAAACCCTGCGTTTTCATCAACCAAGCGGCATAGGAAAGGTGTGTGTCGTGAGGGACAGTATAGACAGCGGGTCACATTAAGTCCCCAACTCGCAACTCACGATGGGGGTTGAGGGACACAGAAAGGAGGGTGTCTTCGTCAATCATGCCCACAACCAAGCCGTCCTCAAGCACCGGCAGGATAGGGCATTCCGCTTTTCTGATAGCCTCCGCTGCCTTGACAACAGAATCCGTAACTTGAGCGAGGACATAGACGAACTATATCGCTAACTTGCTTTTTCCTTCATCACCTCTGCAGTTGCGGGAGCGTTAACTTGGACGCAATCAAGCGCTGACGAGCACTATCAATTTTGCAGCGCGGGGCATCAACGCCGCCGTCGTCATTTTGCTGGCATGGACACTTCGGGTTTGAATCGCTTTCAGAAAACCAACCCGTCCGCAACTTGCTGAAGGAGGTCAAAGCCATGTGGCGTTGTGAGATTTGCACCAAAAGCGGGATGAACAGTTACTGGGTCAGCCACTCAAACAAGCACACAAAAATTTGGTTGAGGACGAATATCCAAAAAGTTCGCGTCCGCGTCAACGGCGGCGTCAGGCGAATGAAAGTTTGCACCTCATGCCTGAAGAAGAGTAGGGTAATTAAGGCGGTGTGGGGATTTGAGGAATGTGTTCGGAAGACAATCCGACTTACAGAGGGCTGCCGATGAGCCCAACTTTCTCACTCACCTTTTAGGAGTGAAGCGCATATGAAAAGCGAAAAAGCGTTGGTTGAACAAATCTACGACGCCTTTAAAACCGTCGTGTTGATGCAACCCGAGGGTTTGCTCAAATGGTTCGTGGAAAACTACAATGCCAGATGCGACCAAAACTGTGAGTTCTATGCTTATCGCGAAGGCGATACAAGATTACCCCTTTTGGTTGCTCATGTGGACACAGTTTTTGAAGAACCACCTAAGCCTGACGAAATTTTGTATGACCGCGCGACGACGAAAGTGTTCGGCGAGGACCGAGGATTGGGAGCCGATGACCGATTGGGTGTCGCCCTCATACTTGTGCTGTTAGAGCAATTCCCCAATGTTGGGGTTTTGCTGACGAATTATGAAGAAAAGGAAAACCACTGTCGTCGCGGAAAGCGGGGCGCTGAAGTGGCTGCCTGTGAGTTAAAGGACGAGATAGCACGCTACCCTTACTTGGTAGAATGCGACAGGCAAGGAAACAAACACTTTGCGCACTACGAGCATATCACTGAAGAGTTTAAGGGTTTCCTTGACAGAGTTGTTGGATGGTGCTTGAAGAAAGGCACAAGCACGGACATAAAATTCATCTGCCCAAAAGTTAATCGGTGTGGCGTCAACATAGCCATTGGCTATTACAACCAACACGGGCCAAGTGAGTATGCAAAACTCAGCGACACTGTCTTAGCCTATAACGCACTGTGCAAACTTTTATCCTCGCCGGTTGACAAGCCTTTTGTGTATCCTTGAGTGATTGAGTGCCGAAGAGACCTGCGCCAGATTCGCGGGAATTTGGAGACAACATTTTGACGAGTCCAAATTTCGGCGTTTTTTGTCTGCAAAATAATCGTTCACCAAAATTACGCTGTGGGCTTTAACCCGTAAGTTGTTGACACCTTTCTGACCGTTGTCTTTAGATGGCGGAGCATTTCTTTCAGCGAAATTCATGGGCTCCAATATCTGGCTTTGATGTTCGTGTCCTTTTGTCTATATCCTCTGTCACTTCAGGTAGCGGCACACCTTCGTCAATTGCGTCGCTTGCCCTTGCCGTCAGGTGCAAGTTCCCCCTCAGCGCATCCACAAAAGCGTCGCTGTAATCCGGCGCAACCAAGTTATCGAGCAAAATCATGCGGCTGGACGACTCGTTCTTGATTGGCGGACCGCTGAGCAAGTTGTTGATGATCCTTAGGCCCTCATTATCGTGGACAAGCCTAATGAGCCGACCGAGTTTGTTCGTTGGGGCGTGGATAGTGTTGTGGGCGATGAGGCAATCTCTCGTGTAGTCGGCGACGATGCCCGACTCGGGGCAGCGGGTGATGAAGTTGTTTCGGACGATGACTCGGGTGCAATGAACTTCAATGTCTGGTGGCTTCCAAGAGTTGCCAAGCGCAATCCCGACATCACAGTCAATGATGATGTTTCGCTCAACGATGCAATCTCGGCTGTCATGCCAAAGGAAAATCGCGCCGCGACCTTCGCGGGTTCGCCCTTGTATGCCCACGAAAACATTGTCGCTGATAACCCAACCCTGAGCGAACATGACATCAATTCCGCCGACATAGTTGCCGTTGAAGGTTTGCGGGTTATCGGTCGGGTCATCCTCAAAAGTCTTGGGTCGGTCGTTGACGAAGACACAATATTGGATGCGGCAACCCGTCGGTCTCGAGACATTCGGAGGCACGCGGACACCTTTCACGCCTCGCTGCCAGATGTTGCGGATTATGCAGTTGTAGATGGTGACGCGGTGGACACCGGTGTCGGTGTCAAGTTTGATTCCGTTCCAACGGACATTCTGAACTGTCAAGTCAGCGATGGTGACATCGGAGCAACCGATGATGGCAAGCAATTCGCCGAGTTGGTGTTTGCCACCGTCCAAAATTACCTTTTCCCGCCTCCCGCCCTCGCCTCGGAGTGTAATCCCGTCTTTGCAGATTTCAAACCGGCGAGGCAAGTGATAGTGACCCTCAGCAATCAAGATAGTCGTGCTGGGTTCAGCCTTTTCGACCGCCTCAAAAAGTTCGTTCACGGAAGCGACGCGAACCACTTTCCCTTTCGGTGGAGGGAGCGGCGGTGCTTTCGGCAACCAATCTTGGAACGCCAAATCTGCAGGTCTCAGCGAACTACCTTCTTTCCCCTCAGAACCTCCTCTTGCCAGCAGCACCTTCTCAATCACCTCGTCATATTTGAGCAGCACAAGGTAATTTCGGAGCGAGTAACCGTTGCACCTTAACGCTTCTTCCGAGCAGTCGTCACGATACTTGGTTGGGTGGCTTGGGTGAACACCATCGCGGGAAATTAAGGTTGGCACATCATAGCCCTCATAGCCGTTGAACTTATCCGAACTCCCATCCCAATCGCTGGGACGCCGCTTGAGAATTTCAGCGTGATAGTCAACGAGCGGAACCTTCAACTCCTTAGCAACTTGCCGAGCCGCTTCGGCAAAGGCTGCAGATTTTTCAACGAAACCACTGCGGGGCGGAATTGTGCTGAGAATCACGACTGTCCCGTTGTCAAGGCACTTTTGGACGAGCGATTTCAACTGGCTGCGATATTCCTCAACGGAAACATGCGTCAAGTCGTTCGTCCCGAACATGATGAGGGCGACTTCAGGGTTAAGCCTCTTCAGCCACTGATCCACATTCTCAAGTGCCCACTTGACAGTTTTCCCGCCTTCGTTTCCGAACTCATGTCCTTTCCAGCGCCAGCATTCGGGTCGCATGTAGGAGTTGACGATTTTGAAGGCTCTCTCCATCTCTGGTGGTGCGTTTTTGCGGGCGTAGGGCAGCGGTGCCCAAAAAGCCATCGTGACGGTGATGGAGTCACCGAACTGGGCGAAAGTTCCCTTTTGCCCAGAGAACCGTTCGTGAACTTTCCTCATCGCCCCAACCCATTCCTGCTCTTCAGGTTTAGCGGTTCCCCAGAATGCTCCCGCCGTCGCCACAATTAAAATCGCAAAACCTATCCATCGCCTAAGTCCATCCATAATCCACTCACCCGACCCTAATTTTGGCACCGCTTCAAATGCAGGCGCGTTGCCCCTCTTAAGCAGCGCGATTTGTCTCCAAAGGCACATCCTTTTTCCGACTTGTACATCAATAGCGATGGGTGTGGCGAAAAAGCCGCGCGAAAACACGACAAAAAGGGTGCGGGGCTTGCGATTCCCCCGCACTAATCCCCAGAATTGAGGTTGATGCCATATGGATCTCTTGAGCGAAAACATAGGGATCTTCATTCCCTGTCCCAAAATTCATGAGGAACATGTCTTTGAATTCTCCATCCTTTGGACGAAAGGAGGAGTTATTTCATTCCCTGCTTTGGAGCGACATAAATTTTCCCGTTTCTCACCTCCCACATCTTATCCCAGCCTGCTTCGCAAGCCAATAGAAAGGAACCCAAACCTTGCCCTCCTCTTCAAAAGGTGCGTAGGCAATCGTTTCCGTATGCCCTCTCCCACTCTCCAACCTCTCCACGACAGGACGACCGAGGAAGAGGCGATAGACAATGTTGGGAGCATCAGGCTTTGTGACCCGAATGGCTTTCCCTCCTGCCATCTTTAGGTTGGGAGCGATAGAGCAACCTAAGCCCAAAGCTTTGCAGGCTTCGTCAAGGGGGACTAAGATGAAGTAGTCCCCTTCACGAAACTTCAAAGGCAAAGGACGACAATTTCCTTTCGGCGATTTACTTCTTGGGTATCGCTTTAGACCTTGCGCTAACGCTAACCGGGCAGACTTTACGGTTTTAAGAATGGTATAAGACTCATTGCCTGTCCGAATCATTACCCCTCCCCACTTGACTATCTCTTCGTAGTCTCCCATGGCAACACTGGCTCTATACAGTAAACCGACAGAAGTCGTGCCCCTACGGAGCAAATTAAGGGGCAAATTAGTTTTGACCCTCTACAACTGTCCCAATGACTGCTACGCGATCATTGAGGTCTGGAAGCGTTCCTTTTGCTTGGCGATATACCCAAGATGGATACCAAGCCGCACGCACATATCCATGCTTGCTGTAGACCTCGTAAGCCAATTGGTAGGCCAGCTCGGGGGACAATCCCTGTTCTAACAAAGCATCTGTCCTTTTAAGCTTTTCGGCTGCTTCCTTTGGCGCAATAGGAAGTAGTCTAAGCCCAGGTGGGTTGGCAAGAAGGGTTTCCCCCAGCAAGCCAACAAAACCAGTGTCCATATCAAACGGGAAGCGAGACGAGATTTTTCTCTTATGTTACCATCCCTCCTTCATGGGTTTAGTTTCCATCGGGTTTGACAACCTGGATTTTGAGCACAAAATTCAGTTGGTGGGTTGACCCACCAATCAAACCAACGCCAAATTAGACAACCATAAGTTGTCTCCCTCTCATGATGGCCTCCATGCTGATGCCAAAGCACGGTGTGCCCCCAATTCGTGACCAACCACCCATGTAAGAACTTGAAGTTGAGCAAGATTATGAATGTTCCAACCGCACTCCCCACATTGCTGTTCATCGTTGGGATGTTCATTATCACAGTCACAGCAGTATAAGAATGTTTGGCAATGCCCACAGTGTTGGAACGGTTATTGGCGTCCAATGCACCATCCACATACAGCTCTATTGTTTGCTTGATTACAATCATTGCAGGGTAAACCCATCCCTTCGTCAATGTTTTCAAGGTCAATCTCAATGATCGGAGCATCTGGATTACCTCAGATCGGTCCGTAAGTGACTCCGTATGCCGCTTCCTCTATTCTTCTATATCTCTTGGCACCACAAACGCTGCATAGACATCCCTTGCAGGAGCATATCCGTTCAAATAGTTCACAACCCTTAAAAGGATACCCTGCCCCCTCATTGGCATTTAAAAGCCAAAGAGGAGGCATTCCCGCACCAATGAAACCGTCGGGAGAAGTGATGGCATCGTTAGGGATTGTCGGCGGCACATAAGGGTCTTCATTTCCTGCCCCGAAGTTCATGACGAACATGTCTTTAATCCAAGGGTCAAAATCACGCCACATTCCCTCACCATCAAGCCCCGATATTCCTCATACAAAGACAAACCGTCTCCTTTCGTCCCATTACCTACGGGAGTGTCGTCATCATCAGAAAATGGCTCTCTTGACGGAGGGTCTCGCAAATCCTCCCAATAGTCAGCGATGTGGTTTTCGTTTTCGTCCACAGGGATGTCCACGACGAAAAGGTTTTGATTGTCTATCCACCTTGCAAATCCCTCTCCAAAGAAACCCATCACATATCCCGTTAAGTATGCCCAACCACCATAGTCCAAACATCGCACTGTCACCATTGCTATGTTCGTTGCCCCAAAACTTATCGCTGTGTCTTAGTTATAGCCAACCCCTTCAGATGTCTGGTCCCTCGGCAACACAAAAAGGTTAAGTTGCTCAGGCAAAAATTGGGAGTCGTCATGGCAACCTGCCGTCCCATCCCAAGCCCATTGCCCTCCAGAACCCAAACGACAAGCGTTGAGACAATGTCCTGGCTGGCGGGAAGAATCTAAGCGAAAGACAATCGTTCCAACCATCGGGTTACCTTTGTGGTCTTTGTCAGGTTCAAGCCAAGTGACAAAAGATAGGTCTTCATCCAATTTTGGTCGCCAATCGTAAGGGCAAGGGGTAATCCAAAACTCCCAGACGGTGAAGTTGCCGTTGGAAGGGCCATTGGAGACAGGAGCATCATCGTAGTAAAGCCCTTCATCGTCCACAACCAAAGTGATGTGGGGCGCTTTAGGGTCGTTCGGCGATACCCGATAGTAGGTAATCTTTTGGGCATCAGCGACAGGATCAAGGGCACAAAGTTGACGAGGGCATCCAAAGTCCCAAAAGTCCCTCCCGCCCCGTTGTCACTCCAACGAATCCTCACCTTCCTCTCCGCCGCCCAACCGTCAGGGAAAGGACAGCCAGGGTAAATGCATCGGTCCCAGTCAGGTGAGGAAGCAATGTCAGTGAGGCTGGCGACCTCAAAGCAACGAAGGTATTCCATCGTGTAGCCCGTGTTGGGAATGGAGAGGATGACGATGGGTTGAGGGACGGGAAGACACGCTGTCCAATGGTGTTGGTGTTGCCCACCTGATTGGGCGTTGGCAGGTTCAAAGCCGACGCCTAACAGGAAAAGGATGCTTCCGAGAGAGCCTTTTTCCACATTGGTGCTCCCATCCTTGCGTAACGGCAACGCCATCGGTCGGCAAGGAGGATAATGCAATAGCGAGGCGATGTCAAGGTAATTGAGAGTGTTCGGCAGTGCACGCCTTGCATGCTCCGTTGGCGCGGTTGTCAGTTTGTCATGGCTGATGGTTTGCTAAGGTCGGTGAAGGCTTTCAGCCTGGAGGAAGGGAACGGGAGACAGGGCTCACTTGCGGATGTGTCCGTCGCCAAAGACGACCCATTTGTAAGTCGTCAGTTCGCGCAAGCCCATCGGACCACGAGCGTGGAGTTTTTGCGTGCTGATGCCGATTTCAGCGCCCAAGCCAAATTCGTAGCCATCTGTCCAGCGAGTGGAGGCGTTGACATAGACGGCGGCGGCGTCCACTTGTTCGCAGAACTTTTTGGCGGCATCCAAACTTTTCGTCACGATGGCTTCGCTGTGTTTGGTGCCGTAGCGGTTGATGTGTTCTATGGCTTCATCCAACTCATCCACGACTTTCACGGCGAGGATGAGGTCAAGGAATTCAGTTGCCCAATCTTCTTCCGTTGCGGGCTTGACATCGGGGAGGATTTTTTGCGTCCGCTCGCAGCCTCGCAACTCCACCCCTTTCTCCCGCAGCGCCTTCGCCGCCATCGGCAAAAATTGCTCGGCGATGTCTTTGTGCACCAGCAAAGTTTCGGCGGCGTTGCACACGGATGGGCGTTGCGTCTTGGCGTTGACGATGATGTTCACCGCCATCACCAAGTCAGCGTCGGCATGGACATAGACATGGCAGTTACCTGCACCCGTCTCAATAGTCGGGACAGTCGCATTCTCCACGACATAGCGAATCAGCGACATCCCGCCACGCGGGATGAGTAAATCAATCAGCCCGTTCAACCGCATCAATTCTTGCGCTGCTTCTCGTTCGGGGATGTCAATGAGTTGGATGGCGTCGGCAGGAACGCCTGCCTCGGCAGCAGCCTGAGTGATGACAGAAGCAAGGGCGATGTTGGAGTTGAGGGCTTCCTTACCGCCTCGCAGGATGACGCAGTTGCCCGCTTTCAAACACAGGGCAGCGCTGTCCACGGTGACATTGGGTCGGCTCTCGTAGATGACGGCGATGACGCCGATGGGCACCCGCACTTTTTGCAGCACCAACCCGTTGGGGCGTTTCCAGCCTTCAATGATTTCGCCGACGGGATCGGGCAAAGCGGCGACTTCGTGCAAACTCTTGCAGATGCTTTCCAGCCGTCCTTCATTCAGCAGCAAGCGGTCAATGAGGGCAGGGGACAATCCTGCGTGGCGGGCAGTTTCTACATCTTCGGCGTTGCGCTCAAAAATGAAATCGCGCCGCTCCCAAAGGGCATCTGCCATGTTCAGCAAGGCTCGGTTTTTGACCTCCGTGGACAACGACGCCATGATGGGCGCGACCGCCTTTGCCCGCCGCGCCTTCTCTTCTACAAGTTGACGGATTTCTTCCCTCGTTCGGGTCGTCACCGTTGCCATCTTTCGTCGCCTCCTTTAAAACCGTTTGCCGCTCAAGACCAAGCCGTCACGAAAGCGATGAAAGCGCTAACGGTTGCTACAAAGGTTAACGCTCCCACGAGATAAGCGATGGGCAGAAAGAGGCGCAAGGCGTTTTTGTAAGCCTGCCAATAATCGTCCGTGCCGAAAGTATGGGGCGCAATGATGGCGCGTGTCAGTAATCCGCTCCAGACCATCGCCACGATGGTCGCTTCGCCCTGCCAGAAAACCGCCAACGCCGTCGTCAAGCCACTCAAAAACCCGCCGTGAGCGATGGGCGCGGTTGTCAAGGCTTGCTCCACCATCCCTCGCCAGTGCCCGATGACGATGCCCGCTGGCGGGATGATGGCAGATGGAAGCATGACCGTGACGATTTGCACGAACCAATTCCAAAGCCACGCAAGGGGCAGTCGCAAGAGGGCATTCCCGACAGACCACCGTCCTATCGGTTGCAAGGGCATCGTCAAAGCGTCCTGAAAATCGGGGCGGTTGTAGATGACGCCGATGGCGGTCAAGTAAAGGGCGAAATAGACGATGGCGATGAAGTGGTAAATCCAACGCTCTCGCATCAACAAGTTGACGGGCGCAAGATGCTGCCATCGTTGCCAAAGCAACCCCAACGCTAAATGCCCGCAAGCAAAGAGCATCACCATACCAAGCCATGCCATCCAGAAGGCAAAAGGTGGGCGAAGGGCAAGACGGCGGCTGACAAAAAGCGGTTTGGTTGCGTGGGTGCTTAAAGCGGCTGTCAATCGCTCAGCGTGCGGGGTGAGGATGAGCCACGCTGACTTGCCCAAGTCGGGAAGCCGTTCGGCGACGAGCACAACCGTCCACTTTAAAGCGCGTTGGGACGGAGAAAGACGACGGACAGACGCATTTTGAAAAAGGCGGAGAGCGGGACGCCACCGAACCAACTCGTTCAACGCAAAGGCTGGTGGGACACCATCGCCAAGGAGGGCGCAAGGGGATGGCAGGTTGCCATCCCAAAATTGCTGAACAGTTTCGGGACGCGCCAACAAGACGGTCAAGTAGCGACGCTGGTGGGGTTTGGAAGCGCGGGTCTGATAGACGCCGACGAACCGAACGGGCAAAAGGGGCGCGTCGGGGTCAACGGTCGCTAACAATTTCGTCAACTCCGCTCGGTTCAACCCGACGAGCAACACGCCACCTGATAACGGTTCGCCCTTTTTAGGTTCGTTGACAGTGGCGAAAAGCAAAAGAAGCAACCCGCTCAAACCCAACGCCAAGGCGAGGACAGCAAATTGCTGAGGCGTCCGCATCAAAGGTCACCTGAGCGTCGGCAAGCAGTCATCGGTCTTGCTCCCTCACGAACCGCACCGTCCCGCTCACTTTCGGGATGACGACAAGGTGGAAGGGATGCGTCAGCACTTGAATGACGGGGGTTTGAGGGGACGGCGCTGTCTCCCGCACGGTGACCGTGATGGTGCCATTGTCGGCGACGATGCGGGTGATTTGGATGGCGTAACCGCCCGTCGGTTTGCGTCCCATGAACGCCGCCAGCACCATTTGGCGGCTGAAATCCACCGATGGCAAATCGGGCATCGGCTCTACACCCTGATGCATGCGCCGCCAAAGTTGTGCCCACTCTTTTGCGTCAGTGACGACACAAGTTTGGGCGTCAGCGATGCTGCATTGGACGCCTCGCCATTCGGCGAGGATGGGCAAAAGTTTCCCGCTCATGTTCGCTTGCCTCCGAGCCCGCAGGGCTGCCCAAACAGGTTTGCCGTCCCAATCGTTGGGCACGGAAAGCCCTAACGCTGCTAACGCTGTCGCCGCTGTGTCCATCGTCTTCACGGCTTCGTTCAATTCACCTGTTTTGGCGGCTAACCCGCCGGCAGCGATCCAAGGGATGCGAACATCTTCGGGATTTTCTGTTCCGTGCGTTCGGTCGTGCCCGCCGTGATCGGCGGTGACGATAAGGAGCGTTTTCGTCCACTGACCGAGTCGTTTCAGCGCCGCCACGATAATGCCCGTCGCCCGATCACATCGCCGTAGTGCTGCCAAAAACTCATCGGATGGGGGCACACTTTTGGCTTCATTGCCCCAACCATAAGCATGCCCTGCGCTGTCAGGGTCAGAGAAATGCACGAAGAGCAAGTTAGGCTTTTGATTGGTCAGCACCCGCACTGCCACTTCCGCCACCTTCTCGGCATCGCCCCGAACATACTCCACGACATCCACAGTCTTCGGCTTAGCGAAGTGCTTGAACTTCTCCTTGCTGAAAACCATCGCTGTCCGCAAGCCCGCTTTTTTGGCGAGTTCAAAAACTGTCGCCACCGTCACCGTGCCCTTGTCAGGTTGGTAACTGTTCCAAGTGACGCCATGCCGACGGTAACTTAAGCCCGTCAGCATGGACGCATGGGAAGGGAGCGTAGAACTGGGCACAATCGTTTCAGCGGCGAAGGTGTAACTGCCGTCTGCCATCAACGCGCTGATGGTCGGCAACTCGCCTCGTTGAGTAAGGGCGCGAATGACGGACGGTTTGCCTCCGTCCCAACTGACGATGACGACTGTGCGGTCGTCGGACGCCGCAAAAGCGACGGCAACCGTCATCCCGATGACCCAAAGCAACATCCACCGACGCATCGTTCTCACCTCACAGCGAAATTATGAGGGCGTCGTTTGAAAGCCACAACGCTGCAGCACTTCATCCAGTCGTTCAGGCAAGATGCCGACGAGGAAAGCGGTGTCTAAGATTGTCCACCGTCGCCGAATTTCACGGGCATGCAAGACAGCAGCCTTCAACTCGTCCATCGGGATGCCAAGTTGCTGGGGCGAAGTGGCAGCGCCGACGGCTTCAAGGCGTCGGCGATGTTCGGCGACAGAAGGCAGTTGACTTTGCAAGCGTTCCCGCCACGCATCCCAATTCGCTGCCATCTTTTGCCGCACCGCTTCGGCTCGCTCTGTTGAAAGCCATTTGGCGGCAAATTCCGCCATCACCCCTTCCGCTTTCTCTCCATAGCGCTCGGCGAATTCTCCCATCCGTTCCGATGGCGGACGACTTTCGTCAGGCGAAGCATGCCAATCCGACGGTTCGGTGGCGAGCAAAAGGTCGTAGAGGGCTAAAGCGACCAGCGTCCCGATGCCGACTTGCAAACCGTGCAAAGCAGGCACGCGTTGCTGTCGCTCCGCTTGCATGTCCCACCAATGCGAAAGGAGGTGCTCGCCTCCTGACGAGGGAGCGGAGGAGCCAGCGATGGTCATCCCAATGCCCGAAAGAAGGAGCGCCATCAGCAAGTTTGTGACGGCATTTGGATCGCCTGAGGCTATCCGCTGCAAATAACGCAAATCCCATTCGTCTGCGAAAGCGACGAGACGACGAGGCAACGGGCAATAAGGCTCATCCCAAAGCCAACGCGCCAACTGCCAATCTAAATCGGCGACCGTCTTGGACATCAAGTCGGCGTAACCAGCAGCGGTCATCGCCAAGGGAGCGGAGGCGATGACGGACGGTTCGGTCATAACGCCTTCGGGCGGGTGGCAAGGCATCGTCCGTTTGATGCCTTGAACGGTTAGAGCGGCGATGGGTGAAGTGTAGCCATTGACACTCGCCGCCGTCGGGACGGAGATGTAAGACACACCCCTTTGCGAGGCAACCCATTTGACCAAATCATTAAGCGTCCCACTCCCGACGGCGATGGCTTTTTGCGTTTGCGTTTTCCATCGCTCCGACAAAAAATTCGCCATCGCATCGGTGGCGGAGAGGGGAACGGGCAAAACGAGGTCACGCACTGACCGACCTGATGCCCGCAATCCTTGCGCTACCTTTCGCCCTGCCACTTCCCAAGTGATTTCGTCGGCGATGACGAACAAATTAGCGTCTTCAGGCACGAATTGGAGCAACTGAGCGAAAGCATTTTCTTCCACCATCACCCATCGGGTCGGAACGAAATGCTCTCGCCCACATTCGTCGCATCGCCAGCGACGCCCCAAAAGTTGAGAGTAGGCTTCCTTCATCGCTGTCCCCTTCCTGAACAGAGCATGTGCCATCTGCCGTAATCCCTCGTTGACTTGCAACCCCATCCTTCTCGCCATTTCCCTCACTTTTCGGGTGCGATGACAATCTCGGCGACAGCGTTGGTCGGGTTGGGAGCGTCGCCAGTCGGCAAATACCACTGGACGCTCTTTTGCTTTTTGATTGCCAACGCAGCGACTTCCGTGTAAGCGTAAAACTCCGTCTCCCACTCGTGCCATCCGTCGCCTTGAATGAATGCTGGGATGACAAAAGCGTCGGTGAAGAAGTAATCCTGTCCTGCCCACTTGTCAAACTCATCATCGGGCGGATGCAACTTGCCTTTTGCGTCAACCCAATGCAAAGTCTGGGGCGGCGCCAGACGACCGTCGCTGTGAACAAGCAACCTCACGCGGTAATTGCCCGGCGGCAAAACTTTTGGCAGCGGGAATGTGTAAAAACTGCCAGGCGGCATTTCAGGCGGAATGACACGGGCGGCAATTGTCTTGCCGCTTTCATCCTTGAGCGTCACTAAAGCGCCACCTTTGGCTTCCTTCGCCGTGACCGTTATGCCTTTCGGAAAGGGCGGAGCGGGAACTGGTGGCGGTGGTGGATTTTCAGCGCTCAACGCCTTCGCCACCGGCGCCCACCATTCCGCTTGCAAAACATCGTCAGAGGCGTTGCACATCCAAAAGAGCCAGCCGATTTTCCTCGGCTCGTTCAAAAGCCAGTGCTGGAACGAGAACCAAAGCGTTTCAGGGATGGCGACATGCGGTCCAGAGCCAGGCACCGTCCCATACTCGTCAAAGAAAATCGGCACATCCCACTTGTCCATCAAGTTGCGGACATACTCTTGCCCAGGGTCTCGCAACTTCCATTCCCGAAAGACAGGATGCATGCCCCAGATGACTTGATTGAGTGGGTCGGGACGAAACTCAATGGGCGACCACATCTTCTCGGTCACATACCAGTAGACGCCGTAATCATGCACCAAAACAGGATGTCGGTCACCCATCTCCCGAAACATGGCGATCAGGTCTTGATACCAGCGGCGCAAAGTTGAAGCGTGCAATTCGCGGATGCGAGCGCCATAAAGACCAGGGTCAACAAGCCCTTCCTTTGCGGCACGGCGGACGACCTCAGGCAAAAAGCCCGGCTCGTTGGTCAACTGGTAAATGGCGACATAAGGTTCGTTGCGAAAACGCTCAGAGACGGAACGCCAAAACTTCATCCCCCAACCCCACAGCCACTTGTAATCACCGAAGGCATGCAAATCCAAAACGACATAGACACCTGCCCTTTTCGCCCGCTCAACTTCTGGAACGATGACCTTCTCCACATACTCGGCAGGGTCGGGGAAACGCATCACTGTCGGCACCATCCCGCCACCGACACCGCCGCCGATGTAACTTTCCAGCAACTGTTCGTCATACGCTGGGTAGCCTGCAACCGCCAACCTGATGGCGTTCATGCCCAACCTGCGGAAGTGGCGGGCGTAGTGCTCCAAAGTGCCCATCTGGCGCATCATCACCGAGTTGCCCTTCATCCCTTGGTCTCCTGTCAGCCAAGCCGTCCCCATCAGGACATAAGGCTTGCCGTCGTCAGCGACGATGTATTTGCCTTGAACACGAAGCCAAAGGCTTTTGAGCGGGCGCGGCTTTGGTGTCGGGAACTTCGGTGGCGGTAAGGTGGCTCGTCCGACAAGGCGAGGTTTTTCAGGGTCGCTCAAATCAACGATAGCAACGCCTCTTGCGCCGTTGGCGACGAAAGCCAAATTGCCCTTGACCACCACATCGTAGCCGTTGCCTTCCAATGGGAGGTGGCTGGCGAACTTCGGCGCTTTAGGGTCAGTAGCGTCGTAGATGCGCACACCCGAGCGCGCAATCCCGACGGCAACGAAATAACGCTCGTTCAAAGGGACGGCTTTGTGGGTTCGCTTCAATGTGCGTGGGTCAGGTATGCCAGCAACGAAGTTAACTGTCGGCAACTCACCAGCCTGCTGCGGTTTTGTCGGGTCGGAAATGTCCACAAGGCGAGTCGTGTAGGTGTCGCCGACCAAAGCCAAGTTCTTGCCCATCGGAGAAACACCGTAAGGACCGAAACGCTGCCCAAAGTCACATCGCCCAACGGCTTTCAACTTCGCACTGTCAATGCACCAAAGCCTCGCAGGCTCGTAACCTGCAACTAAAACCAAGCCGTCATCCCTTGCCGCAATCCCGAAACTCCAGCCGACATCAATGCGTTGAACGAACTTTGGCTCGGAAGGTTTGGAGACATCAACGACGGAAACGCCTCTGTCAAAGTTGGCTACAAAGGCAAACGGTCCAGAAAGGGCAACGCCGCAAGCGGGCGAGTCCAAATCGCACCGTCCAATCACCTTCGGCTTTGCAGGGTCGGAAATGTCAACGACGGCAAGACCACGATGGTAAAGGGTCACGAAAGCCAAACGGTCACGCACCGCAACACCGCAAGCGCCTTCTTCAGGGAGGGTCGCAATCAAGGGCGGATTTTGCAAGTTGGCTTTGGCGTCAAAGAAGTAAACGCCCGAACCTGCGGCTGCGATGAGGAGATTGCGCTCATCAACGGCAACCTCCATCACACCGCCCGGCAGCCAAACTTGTTCGGCTGCCTTTGAAGGTAAGGTGTTAGCGACCAATAGGACGAGCAAACCAACAACTTGCCGCTTCATCACCCTCGCCCCCTTGCCTCTAACGGGTTTGTAGTGCATTGAACCCGTTGATTTACTGCGCATCGTTGACAATAATCCATCGCCCGTTCCGCCAGTCCCAAAGGCAAGTTGAGCCGATGTCTTTGTCCCAACCATAGAAAGGGAAAGCCTTCGCTTGTTCCGTCAACTCGCCCCAAACGAGTTTATCGCCGTCTTTTCGCACTTTCCGCAAAGCGTGACACATCACTCTATCCGCCTCACCGATCAACTCCACCAGTGCCAACTTGCTGCCTTCACAGCGCAACTGTATCTCTTCTCCGCCCGCTACTTCCCCGATTTCAACTTCCCGAAACTCTCCCTCAACCAAATCGCCTACTGACCACTCCTTTTCGCCGATGCGCACTTTTGCCCCCTTCGTCGCTTCGCTGCCTGCAGCGGGTGTGAAAAACCCACCCGTTTCCGGAAAGGCAAAGAGGACAAATTGAACTGATGTGTTCGCGGGCACTTTCATCGCAACCAACCGAACTTTCAACTTCGTCGCTTCACGGGGTTTGCCGTTGGGGCGCGGCGTGTCCACTTCCGTTTTGCCGTCAACACCTTCCCAACGCCAGAAATTGCTCGTGGGCTGCTCAAAAAGGCTTTGTGCCCCCAAGTAGATGTGCCCTGTCGCCCCTTCCATCGCCACAATTTCGCCATCGCTTTCGCCTTCAACCCAATGCCGACTTTCCAATGTCCCATCGTCTTTCAGCGCCTCTATTTCCATCCGAACCCGCACACCTTTCGGCGCTTTCACCAAAGCCAACGGGATGGTCTGCGTGCCGTCACCAATCGTCCCAGCAATCCCGACTTTGCTTGGGTCGGTTTCAAAACGAACAGGCAAAGTGATTTCCTTCAGCGCCAATCGCTCGCTGAATTGCTTCGTGGTGATTTGCTCAACTTTGTCTATGCCCAACTTTCGCCAGCCCTCATCAGCAGCCGTGTCGGCATCCATCACCACAAGTTGTCTTTGCCTTACGCCCCAAATCCGCAATTTCGCCCCCCTCAACCAAAGGGCAGGGTTGAAGCGAATGCCCCTGTCGCTCATCAAAAACGCCATGTGCATCTTGCCCATTTCTTTCTCATTGAGCGAGGTCGCAATCTTTCGTTCGTGCAACAACAAAAGTTCTTTCGTCGTCATCCTGTGTCGGAAAATGCGCAAAGCGTCTTTCGTCAATTCCACGACGACATACCAGTTGCCTTCGTAGGTCAACTTGCCGTTGTCCCTTTCGTTGCCTTCCACACCGACTTGCAAAGTGTTGCCGATGAGCCGAAAAGGGTGAGGGCTATGGGTGTGGGCATCGCAGAACAAAACGACTTGAGGGAATTCACTGAGCAACTTTCGCAAGGCGTCTGCCGTCTCGCCCCGTTCGTCCAAAGTTCGGTGGGAAAGGATGACCGTCGTGCGTTGTCGGTTTTCCGACAGAATTTGCCTGAGCCAACGAAGTTGCCAATCATGCCAAACATGGTTTTTGCCGTTGTGGGTGACGACGAAAAGGATGCCCTGCAGGGTGAATGACCAGCAAGTCGGCTGACCCGTCATCGCTTCAAAGCGAGGGATGGCGCCACGAAAGAAAACAAGCGGGTCGGGTGCTTCGCCGAGCAAGTGGTGGCGTTGGCTGAGACGAACGAAATTTGTTCGTCCCCACTCGTTGAAAAACTCATGGTCGCCCCTTTGCCAAAGGATGGGCAAAGGGCTTTCTTTGCTCAACTGCATCGGGTTTTCCTTCATGCCGTTGAAGTGGTCGCCGAGGAAGGCGACGAAGGAGCAACCGATTTCTTTCGCATCGGCGAGCAACTTTTGCAGGTAATTTTTCGGGATGCGTCGGAAATTGTGGATGTCACCTTGAATGGCAAAACGAAGGGGTGTTTGTTCCTTGCCGACAAGCCCTATGACCATCACCCCCATCATCGCTACCATCACACCAACGAACCACTTCCGCTCTCCCATCGCCTTTCACCACAAAAATTATGGGGCACGGGCAAAGAATTGCCTTTTTCAAAACTGCACTACGCGTTGGGCATCCTGCTACTGCCCTTGCAACAACGCTGTCAAGTTCAGTGAGCGCCAACGGCGCTTGCCCAAACCGACATAAAAGTGGGCATGAACGCTTGAAGCGTCCACGACAAAGATTGCGTAGCCAGGGGCATCGGCATACTCGTAGTAGGCGATGAAGGGGCGTTCGGCTGCCAATGCTGCCCGCCGTTGCGCTTCCGTCTGTGGCTCAAAATTGGGCTCTAACCTGACTAACTCAGGTCCGTAATGCTCAACACCTTGCAGCACTTGTTTGGGGTCTACTTCTGGTGATGGGATGACGCTGTTGAGCGTGACCTGAACGAATGAACCGCTTTCCGTCTTGCGCATAGCGATACCGAACTTATGCAAATGCGCTGTGAGCACAATCGCCCGATAGCGTCCCAGCAAGTTAAGCAGCCGCTGTCGCTGCTGTTGTTGCTCAGGGCGCGCATAAAGATGCCATAGCGATCGCGCCCCAATAGGCACAACAGGGGGGTGCAGCAATACAAACACATGCCTTGCTTGTTGTTCCGACAAAGTTCGTTCCAACCAATCCAGACTGGCAGCATCGTAAGCATCAAAAAACACAAACAGCGCGTTGCCCTGCCAAACGGTGAACGACGCCGATGTCAGCGTCCGTTTCAATTGCTCGCCGAGGAAAGGTAGGATGACTTGATTGTAAGCCTCCACTGCGCCTGGTCCTGTGATGTCGTGGTTACCTTTGGTGATGAGGAACGGCACGCCTAATCGTGCCTTTTTGACGAACGCAACAGCGTCTTCAACATGGCGACGAGCCAGTTGAGGGGTTCCACAAAGTCCTTCCACAAAATCACCCAACTGAGCGACGAAGGCAATAGGTGGCTTGAAAGTTTGGATGTGTTCTTTCACCTCAGCGAAAGTTTGAGGCAGCACTGTTTCTGTCAGGCGGCTGTAATTTTGGATTTGCCGAACATCACCTTCGCCGTGCTTTTGTCGCACATAGTCCAAATCGTGATGTTCCAAGCGGTCAAAGTGGATATCACCTAACACAAGGGACGCAAAGGGTTCGCTCGTTTGCCCACTGACATATACAATCCATTGCGACCATGTCAGTGCGAAAAGTGCAATGACGACCGCCAGCCACCATGATTTTTTCCTCATCGTCTTCCCCCCCTTGTCATCACCAGTTTTCATCGTCCTCAATGGTGAACAGAAACAGGATGCCATTGCGATTGCGGCGGGCGACATCGCGCATCAACAACCATTTGGCGTGCCCGTCACAGAATGCCCAATTTGCCCCTGCAAAGTGGCGACCAACAAACCGCGCTTGATCCGTTGTGCGTCCGATGTTGGGGTAAGTCCAGTTGAACGAGAAAGGCGGGTCTAACTCCACTGCTGTCTGCAACTTGTGGGCACTATAGGCGATGTAATAGCCTGAACCATCCCCGAGCGCGATTGTGGAGGCGGGAATGACAATTTGGGTCAACAGCACCAGGCTCTCACGGAACGGTGGCGTCGTCGGTTGACCGTCTATGGCATCCTGCACTTGGCTGTAAAGGGCATTGGCAGCAAAGGCGACATTAGTGCGGGCGTAAGTCGCTGGCGGAATAAATCGGCTGGGTGTCCAATCGCCAAAGTTCTTAGATGGGCATGACGAAAAGAAGTTCGGTGACTTGATGTAGGGTAGCAAAGCATCCATCCAGAAATACATCTGCTGCGTGGAACTGACGCCATACCAGATGCGGGGCAATGCCTCGTCGTAGTCCTGCACATACATCGCCAAGCCCAGCCCGATTTGGCGCACGCCGCTGAGGCAAGAAATTTGTCGTGCTTTCTCCCTTGCTGTGCTGAACACGGGGAACAGAATCGCCGCCAGAATGGCAAT
>Ga0209289_100415_pt1 | contig 22626 bp, 17 predicted proteins | sample GXS110809BmetaG_FD_184121 | JGI IMG/M metagenome (GOLD analysis project Ga0209289, IMG submission 184121) | Hot spring microbial communities from Gongxiaoshe hot spring, China to study Microbial Dark Matter (Phase II) - GXS 110809B (SPAdes)... ...
ATGGTATCCCCATCGATAACTTTTATTAATTTTACCTTATCTTTGTCTGTTAAATTTGTTAGTTGATTTAACGATTTGTTTGTTAGAGAAGTATTATTTGACTTTTCAGAATTATTGTGAAAATAAAAAACTAACAAAATAAGGATTAAAAAAAGAATTATATTAAATATTCTGCTAACAGTGTTCAATTTTTTCATATTTATATACTATAGCAATTGCTGTAGAGTTTCGTAATCTTGGTTTTCCAATAGTATGTTGAAAATTGCTTCTAATTCGTTTGAAGGTATGTTGGATAAATTGTTTCTATACCATTCTATTGCGCTTTTTATTAATTTATATGATTCTTGATCATTTCCGTTGTTTTGTGCTTTGTTTATAATGTATATGTGTGCTATTTCATGATCATCGGGGTATTTTGTTAAATATTCTTTTATGATTTCTAATTTTTGGTTTATATTTGATGTATTATTTATTTTTTCTATTAATTTTTGTTTCTCCATATTTTTTATTTTTTCTGTTGATATGAAGGACGAGAATTTTTGGATTAATATATTGTATTCTTCTGTTTTACCTTCTTTTTGTAATTCTTTAACTTTTTCCAATAAGAAGTTTTGTATGTATTCCTTTGATTTGTTTGAAATTGAGCAAGCTTCTATGTAATTTGAGATGTATTCTATATTGTATGGATCTATATTTAATAGGTTTTGTGAAATTATTAATAATTTTTCTGTTAATCTTTTTTCTATTGCTATTCTATATGCGTCTTTTAGAACTATTTCTTGTTTTGATTTTTGATTAAATTTTTCTAACCAGTTGGAATATTCTAAGTATAGGTTTATATTGAAAGGATCGATTGTTATTCTTTTTTGGAATGTTTTTATGATTATATCTAAGAAATCGTCTTTGTTTTCAGGGAAAGTGTTTAATGGATCGCTTTTGTTTATGATATCTATTATTTCTATGAAACTATTCAATTGTAGTAGAATATTGAATGCTTCGAATAAGTATTTTTTTGCACCTTCTTTATCGCCAAGTTTTAACAAAATATTTGATAACTTTATATACTCTTGGGCTAATTGTAATTTTTTGGTTTGGTCACTTTTTAGTTTTTCTGTTTTTTTATAATATAATCTCAGTAGGTCTCTGTAAAGTCCTAATTCTGAGTATATGTTTTCGCTATCATCGTACCAACTTATACTTTGTAATAGTTCACTTATGTCACCTACTAATTCCTGAGCTATCGCTTTTTCTAATGTATTTACTGATGTTTTTATAACTTCTATTAGGTTTACCTTATATATTGTGGATGATGTTTTGGTTTTGGACAAAGCTAATAGTAGATTTATTTTAGGATTATCTGGAAAAGATTTTTGTAATTCTATCAAAGTTGATTCCATTGTTTTCATATTTCCTGCTATATAAAGACTTACTGAACGAGTTATTGTTGAATATAACCTGTATTCTTGAGGATAATCCTTATCTAACGTTGTCTTTATTTTATTTATTTTGGAAATTATTTCACTTATTATGGTATTTATTTTGCTTTTATAATATTCTTCGTATTCCGTTATTTGTATGAAATTAATTTCACTTATTAGGTATACTAATGCTAACTGCAGTAAACTACTATTTGTTTGGATTAGAAGATTTACTAAATCTTCGACTATATTTTTAAAAATATTATCATCAAAGTATGTTCTATAGAAATATGCTAAATCTCTTACACCTATTTCATATATATATCCAATATCTTTGTCTTCTATTTTGGTTTTTAAGGTATCAATTTTTTCTTTCCAAAACTCATCCATATTTTTATTGTTTTAACATTTTATAAAAATCTATTAATTCTTTTTCCTTTATTTCATCAATGATTAACTCTAATTTTTCTAATATTGTGTTTGAGAGTTGGGGATTTTCCTTTTTATTGTACCAGCATTGTATTAAGCTAAGCATGAATTGTTCATTTTCACCTTCATATTTTTCTAAAAGATTATTAATATAATTGTTGAATACATCTAATTCAACGTCTTCCGTAATCATTATTATAATGTTAATAATTTCTTTTTTAAATTCATTGTTTGTTCTTATCGATTTAATTTTATCTTTTATTTTTAATATTGTATCTTTGAAATTTTCTATGTTCATGAAAATCAGTGTTGGATATTTGGAGGTTATCAGATATGATAAAAGCCAATTTATTTTGTTTAATTTAGAATAATTTAAGAGTTCTGAATAAAATTCATAATATCCGTTTTTGTTTAATAAAGGCATGAGAATTAATTTAACATTTATATCCTCAATTTCTTTTTGAATATTAATTTTTCTTTCATGTGAATATAGTTCTATTAAAAGATCGATAGCTGATATTGTCTTTTTTATTATTTTTTCAACAGTTTTTAATTTTTCGTTTTCTAAGCACTTTACTATTATGGATGATTTTGTTTGAATTTTAGTATTTTCAATTATTGAACTGTAGTCTAAACTTTCTGATAGTAATTCAATGTTTTCTGCACTTAAGTATTCAATGTTTTCTGGGGAAGATATATTTAGGAATATATATATAAAATCGATGTTTTTTTCTTCATTCAATACATCTATGAAAATATTGTCGATTTCTTTTGTTTTATCCGGAAATTTTTCTTGTAATTTTTTATAAATTTTTATAAAATTATTTATGGAATTTTTAATGATTATTTGCCTAATGAATTCCTTTATTGAATCTTTTATTTCTTCATATTGTTGTGATAAGTATAAATTTTCGAAAATTGAAAAAATTGGGTTTTCTGAAGATTGTTGAATTTTTATATATTCTAATGCTTTTTCGAAACCGATTTCCTTAATAAAATCAACTAATTTTTGTCTTATTTTTGCTAATCCGTATATTTGTGATAATAAAAGAACCCTATAAACCCACAAAAATAATCTGTATTTATTTGGTTTAAGTTGATATATATTATCTATCAATCTTAATGAATTTGTTATTATATTTTCAGGTTTACTTGAGCTTTGTAGAATTTCGTTTAGTAAATTTTCATACATTTCAATTTCTATGTTTTTTATATTTTCTTGTTTTACTTGCTGATCAGCTTTTACTGTAATTTCTATCGTTTCTTCTTTTTCTTGTATTTCTTTTGCTTTTGATCGTTCTTTTATATCTTGTTCTATTAGTATTTGTTCTTTTTGAAGTATAACTGTTGAGGAAGGATTTTCTGTGGATGTGTTAAGAAGTGGTTTTTCGGGGATATTTTTTTCTAGCGCAGATTTTCCTAATGTAGGTTTTTCTAACGTCGGTTTCACTAAGGTAGGTTTATCTGATGTTGATTTATCTAATGTAGGTTTTTCTTCTGATTTAGAAAAGTCTTTTTTTATGAATGGGGATGTTTGTTTTATACCAACTGTGCTTTCTTTTATAAGTAAGTTTTCTTTTTTAGATAAGAATGATTTTTGTTGTCCTTCGGTTTGGATATCTTTTCTTATGAATACTCCTGTACTTTTTCTTTGAGTTTTTGATAAGGTTTCTCTTTCTTCTTTTTTCTCTTCAATATTTTTTTCTTGAATTTTTTGGTTTATTGTTTCTTCTATTTTACTTTCTTGGGAAGCTATTTGAGATTCTATTATTTGTTCTTTTTCGTAATTTTGCGGAATTTGCTCAATTTGTTTTTCTTCTTCCACTTTTTCTACTCTTTCTACTCTTTCTTCTTGTTCTTTTACAGTTTCAATAATGTCTTTATATTTTTCACTATAACTTGAATTTATGCTATTTAATACTTGTAAAGCTTGTTTTAGTTCTTTTATATTATTATTTTGATACAATTCATTAATTACTTGATCTAATATTTTTTCAGCTTCAACTTTTGTCCCGCTGTGGAAATAAACCATGCCTAATAGGTATCTGTATTTAGGGCTTAATGGATCCAATTCTATTGCTTTTTTTATTGCTATTGTTGCTCCTCTGTAATTACCTTTTAGTAAGTCTATTTCAGCTATTTTGTACAGGACTTCAGGATCATTTTGATTATACCTTAATATTAATCTTAAAATTTTTGACGCTTGTTCAAATTCCTTTTTCTCTATGTATAGTTCTACTAATTCCATTATATTTTCTTTGTTTGCAGGATCTATTGTGCTTATTTGTTCTCTTATCTTTATTTTTTCATCTATGTTTTGTATTTTATCTATGGCTTGCAGGTATAGATTTACTGCTTTATCTATATGTCCTTCCGTTTCATAAACATTTGCTGCTAATATGAGGTTTTCAACATTATTAGGATCTGTCTTTATTAACTCGTTTAGAATATTTATTGCCTTCCCAAATTTACCGATTGATGATAATACTTTTATGTAAGTTTTTATATATATATTTTTTTCCTCTGCTGATATTTTTATGTTATTTATAAAGTTAATAAATTTTTCAAATATTTCATCATCTTCTGGAAAAATGGAAAGAGTCTTTTGGTATTCAATAGATAGTATATCAGGCTTATTAGTTAGAAATTTTTCAATCAATAAAAATAAAGATTCTCTTAGATCTGCTAAAAAGCCATACTTGGCACAAAAAATTGTTATTTCATTGACAGTATTATAATCTATTGATTCATTTTTTAATAAATCTTTGTATTCGTTTAGTTTATTAATTATTTCTTCTCTGCTATTAAACATAATTAGTTCTCTATTTATATATATTCCACAAAATTATTCAATACTCCTTAAATTATTTGTTAAAAAACACCCCAAGTATCCCAATTATTAATCCTAATATTACCCAAATGTAGTAATTGTAAAATAATCCATTTAGTATTTTTCTTAATGTTAAGGAAATCATGGATGTTTCCGAAGCTAATTTTGTTATCATTTTTACGATAATTTTATTATCGATAAAAGAAAAGAATGTTGATATTGGTTTCATTATGTTCCTGTAAAATGAATCATATATATCATCAATATAGTATCGATTTACTAATATTTTATAAATGGATTCCAAAAACATTGGTATTTTTCTGTTTGAATTTATAACATAAATAATATATCCTAAAGCAAAACCTATTAATATAAGAATTGTTGAAAGTGATGCCATTAAAATGTTAAATTCTCCATGCTCAAATTTTATTGGATAAAGTTCTTCAAAGTAATGTCCCATGAAGTGTTTTGGAATAATTCCAGTGTCAAAAGGAAGGTTTATAATTCCTCCCGCTAACGATAAGAATGCAAGTATCCATAAGGGAATGGTCATATTTGGTGGCACTTCTTTTAGATTTGAGTTTATTTTTGAAGCTGTTTCGTAATCTATGCCTGTTTCTTTTATTTCTTTTTCTGATTTTTCTTTAATGAATGAAACCCATATTATTCTTCCCATATAGAAGGAAGTTAAAAGAACTGTGATAAAACCTATTAAGAAGAATATTGGGTATTCTTTATATACGGCTAATAATATTTCATCTTTACTGAAGAATCCACTAAATGGGAATAATCCTGCAAGAGCTAATGTTCCTACTAGAAATAACCAAAATGTTTGTTTTAACGTTTTCTTTAAATTATTATGCAACCATATGTCATTAGGGTCTATATGTTTTGTATGATGATGTTCATGTTCTAATTTATGATGAGCTCTTTCTATCGCTGTTATAACATTTCCTGCACTCATGAAGAGGAGTGCTTTAAAAAATCCGTGTGTTATTAAGTGGAATATTGCTGCTATTATTCCTGCACCTGCACTTGATAACGCCATAAACATATATCCCAATTGACTCATTGTTGAATAAGCCAAAATTCTTTTTATATCTCTGTTTACTAATCCCATTGTTGCGGCCAAGAATGCGGATGTTGCTCCTATTAATCCTATTATTGCAACTAATTTGATCCCAAATATTTCAGTATTATAGAACATTGGGTAGAGTCTGGCTATAAAATAGACTCCTGCTGCTACCATCGTAGCTGCATGGATTAATGCTGACACGGGAGTTGGACCTTCCATCGCATCTGGTAACCATACGTGCAAAGGAAATTGGGCGGATTTACCAAATGCAGATATCATTATCCCTATTGGTACTAATACAATTAACCCTTTTATCAATTCTACATTTGAAAAATATTTGTTTAATTCAACAATATCTAAACTAATACCATTGGATATTAAGATAAACATTGCAAGCAGTAATCCCAGGTCTCCTAATCTTGTAATGAAGAATGCTTTTTTTGCAGCCCTTGCTGCGCTATCTTTGTGATACCAATAACCTATTAATAAATAGGAACACAGCCCCATTATTTCCCAGCCTATTATAAAAGTAACTAAAGATGATGCAAGAACTGTTATTAGCATTCCTGATGTAAATAAACTGAGGTAAGCAAAAAAACGAGGATAATCTCGATCTTCTTCCATGTATCCCGTTGAGTAAATCTGAATCATTAGAACAACAACAGTTACCATAAGCAAAACAAATAAACTTAAACTATCATATAGAAAACCAATATTTATCGGTATGAAAGAGATCCAGGAGTATAGATTAATGATCAAATGCTCTTTACCTAATTGGTTGAAGAAAATGATAAAGCTAAAAATCATAGAAAAGAAGATGGCACTTATTGTTATTGAAGAGTAAATTAATTTATTTAATTTTAGTTTTTGTTGGGGCTTCTCAAATATAAAGACAAGAAGTGCTACTACAAAGAAAGCAATTAGTGGAAGCAGAGGAGTAAGTGTGGCAATGATTTCTAACATTAATAAACCCTCCCTAATTTTTCCTTTTTACCTACTTAAATTAAAAATTATATTTTTTTGTATTCTTCCCTTGTCAAAATAAACTTATTTTATTTTTAACATTTTTTTTACAAAATTTTAAGGGTAATTTATGTTTGATTTTTTAATATTATCATAAGGAAGGAAAGTGCGAAGATTTTGGCAAATCAAAATATAGAAAGGAGGATAAAGAGATGTCAGGCATAAATCCGTCAGGAATGAACCCAAATGATTTGGTTAATAGACTCGTTGAGAAAGGAGCTAAAAATGTAGCATCAACTTATGGTGCAATGTCAAAGAAAACTACAGACCAGCAAAAGGTGGAAAAACAAGCCTATGATACTAATCTCCAACACCAGATTTTAGACAAACATAACCAAACTAAAGAATTGGAGCAAAATGCAAAAAATACGGGATTAATAAACCAAAGCTTAACTAATAAAGAATTGGATGAAGATGCAGTGATGATTGATGAAGAATTACTTATTGAAGAAGGAGCCAAAGAAGCAGGATTACTTGAGCAGCACGAAAATGTAACTGTCCAAGAAGAAGAAGGTGTGGAAGAAGTAGGATTTGAAACAAAAACAGTAGATAGAGAAAAAAGAATATTTAGTGAATTAGCAAAAAAAGTTGGAGCTACACCTGAAGAAATAGAGTTTGCCGCTAAACAAGAAGTTGAAAATCAGTTAGCTACAAATAAAGCAGAAATGTCTCAATTAAAATTCCCTACTGAGACATCTTTCATAGAAACAGAAATATACCAAGATTCTAAACCAGCATCCTCTGAAATAAAAGAAGGAAAGCTTATTATTATGGATAATAATCCTTTAGACATTGAAACTGCTGAAAAAGAATATTGAAGAATAATTGAATTATTTGATTTTTCTATCGATTTATGATGTATTGTGATTATTGGGAGGAGTAAAGTTGGAGGCATCCCCAACTAAAAGTGATTTGGGAATTACTTCCAAATCAAGAATGTCCTTAGGATACCTCGAAAGAAGCCCTTTTATTTTCATTGTTTTTCTATTTATTTTCATAATTTTTGGTGTTAATGCTCAAGATGGGTTATCTTTTAATATTTCCCTCTCTTCAAAACCTTTTGTTTTTAATCAATATTTAATAATTCCTGAAAAAAATAATAAGATTTTCTTTTTCAATAAAGATTTCTCTATAGTTAAAACTGTTGAAGTTGGTTATAAAAATTATTATTTGATTAATCAACAGAATTTAGAAATATATTCTCTTGAAAAAGATGGAAGTATTAGTTTTTGTAGAATAGATTCTGAACTTTATGAACAGAGTATTAAGAATATCAGAAAAATACCAGATTTTAAAGATGGATTTTTTATCCGTAGTGATTTGGTATTTTATAATGGAGGAATATATGATGTAAAAAATTCAAAAGTAATAAATTTGCAAGTAAATGGTGTAAGGTATGTTACGGCAGATGATAAATTTGTATTCGTGGTTGATCATTACGACAAATTAAATGTTTTTAGTAAAAATGATGGAAATCTAATTGGTAAGTATAATCTTGGAGCTAATGTTAGTGGTATTGTTTTTATTGATGAAAATCATTTTGCAGTAGCATCTGTAAAAGGACTTTATATTATAAGTAAAAATGATTTCAAAATTCAAAGGAAAAGGGATTTTCCTAAAACACCAAGGGGCTTGTATTTTTATTATCCTTATATCGTTGTCCCAACTATTGAAAAAATTTATGTTTATAACTATTTAACAGATGTGTTTGTGGCTTTTAAGTATTCAAAAATAACCAATGATTATTGGTATGATTCAGAAGACTACGCTTTTTATGATTATGATAAAAATTTAAGTTATTTTACTGTAGATACTTTTACTTCCGAAAATAATTTTGATATACTATATTTTGATTTTTGTTTATTTGGTGATAAGTTGTATTTTATTAATTCGCGAAGGCAGATGTTTAATGTTGATTATAGAGTTTATGATTATAGAAAGAAGAAAGGTCGGAGTTTTTCCAGGACTTTTTACACAAGGATAGGAGAGTTTTTAATAGTTGACACAGACAATTGGGCATTTAGTAATCAAATTTTTGAATTTGCAAAAACAAGGTATATTTACAATTTTAGTCATTCAAATTTTCCAATAAATGGATATTTAGTTGTTTTTAATGAAAATTTGTATTGGTTCCGGGTTTATAGGGATTATTTTACCGTAGTTCCAGTAGCAAGGTTAGTTTATTATCAGAAGTAGATTCATTGGAATATTCCAAACTTATGCTTTTTGTTTTGATAGTAGGAAGGGAAAAGATAGTTGTAGAATAATATGAAAAGGTATCTTTGCTGGGGTAGCTCAGGGGTAGAGCAGCTCACTCGTAATGAGCAGGTCGTGGGTTCGATTCCCATCCCCAGCTAAAAAATTTAAAAGGATTTTTGACAAAAAAGAAGAATTATATAAAGAGTAAGGGCGGGTAGCTCAGGTGGTTAGAGCGCTTGCGTGACATGCAAGAGGTCACAGGTTCAACTCCTGTCTCGCCCACTTAATTTTATTATAGCCCAAAATATATCTAATATCTCATTAAGCAAGGGTAAATATTCAATTTTACTAAGAATATAAAACTCACTTTTTGAAGAATAAGGAATGTATATGTATAAAAAATCACCTTTATAGTAGGTTTTTGACGTTGCATGGAAAATATCTTTTATATTAATGTCTTCTACTTTAAATTCATCTGTTGATTTTATTTTTAGTAATATACCACTTGACACTAAGTTATATGAATAACTTTTGTATGAGTGTGATACTTTAAAAAATTTAATTTCTGTCGCTTGTATATAAAAAGGTGGATGTACTATTTCAAAATAAAAATTCATTTTATTAATTTTTGTTGGACTAAAAGGAAAATAACCTTTGTTAAAGATATTTCTATCAACTTTTTTATCAAATTTTTCTATCATTATCTTTTTTTCTGCCACTAATGTTTTGATAACTTCTTTAATTATTGCTTCTTTTATATCATTTGAAAAAATTTCTTTTATTGATTATCTATAGACAAGAAAAAATATACCTATAAGAAGAATTTCATACATTAAAGTGTATATGGTATTGAGAACTAATTCAATTAATGATATTAGTAATGATTGTATTGATTTAAAAGTATACTGAGATAAATCATTTATTGTCTCAGAATACTTTTTAATGATTTGTGTAAAAACCCTTTTGTAGGAATACTTTTAGTTTTTCTATGTTTTTTGAGGAGGATAAAAGTTAGTAATGGATAAATTCTAAATTTATGAATAGACAAATATCATTTGCTTTGACCATAGGTATATTAGTTTTGACATTATATTTTATTTATTACCTATTTTTTCCATTAACTAAGAATCAATCTGTTCCTATAAAGTTGGGGCTTGATTTGAGATATGGGATACACATTATGTTGGAAATTTATGACCCATCTAAAAGGATTCTAAGTGATAGTGAAATGAGGCAAATAATGGGAATATTAGAAAAGCGGTTAAACCCAACAGGGACTTACGAGGTTGTAATTCAGCAAGCCGGTAAAAATAGAGTAATAATAGAAATACCTGAAATTACTGATACTAATGAAGCATTAGAAAGAGTTACAAAAGTCGGAAAACTTGAGTTTAAGGTTGATGAATATGATCCAAATACTGGCATTATGACAAAAAAAACTGTCCTTACAGGGGATAGGATAATAAGAGCAACTGTAGAATATGACCCTACAACCCACTATCCACATGTCGCTTTTACTCTCGATTCTGAAGGTGCAAAAATATTTGAACAAATAACGAGAGAATACTTACAAAAACCCATATATATTTACTTTGACGGAAAAGAAATTTCTGCTCCTATCGTTCAGTCTGTTATTACTGGTGGAAGTGGAATAATAACGTTAGGTCAAAAAGATAAAGATAGTGCTCTTAAAGAAGCAAGAGAGTTGGCTATATATTTAAACGCTGGTAAATTGGATTATCCACCTGTTGTTTTGGAAGCTTATGCCATAGGTCCTACTTTGGGGGAAAAACATTTGAAAAAGAGTTTAGAGGCAGGAATTATCGCTCTTTCCATTGTTGCTTTATTTATGATAACTTTCTATAGGGTTCCTGGTTTGGTTGCTGTTTTTGCTCTCGTTTTTTATGGATTGCTTTTCTTATGGATAATTTCTGTTAGTAATACTGTTTTGACTTTAGGTTCTATCGCAGGTATTATTTTGTCGATAGGTATGGCCGTTGATGCTAATATCTTGATCTTTGAAAGATTGAAGGAAGAAATAAGGGCTGGTAAGCCGATAAATACTTCCTTAGATTTAGCTTTTGCGAGATCTTTTGATACTATCTTAGATAGCCATTTAACTACTATCATTGCTGCTATCATCTTGATGATTTTTGGGACATCTACCATACAAGGATTTGGTTTTGCTTTATTATGGGGTAATGTTGTCAGTTTCTTCACTGCAATCTATGTTACAAAGACTGTAATGTATTTAATTTTTTATAGTAATCCAAGATTGGTAAGTATAGAATGAGGGAATTAACTTTAAGGGCTGTATTTTTGGGGATAATTCTTGGTATTGTTTTAAGTGGGGCAAATGCTTATTTGGGTTTGAAAGCAGGTATGACAGTAGCTGCATCTATCCCTGCTGCTGTTATTTCAATGCTTGTTTTGACAAAATTGCTTAAGAATGGGACTATTTTGGAAAATAACATGGTCCAGACAATGGCTTCTGTTGCTCAGGCTGTTGCTGCTGGGGTTATATTTACTGTTCCTTCTTTTTTTATTCTTAATCAAACAGGAGTTATTAATTATGTCCCTTCCTATTGGATGATTGTTCTCCTTACTTTTATTGGAAGTTTATGGGGAGTTGTTTTTATGATATTCTTTAGGAAGCCTCATATTGTCGATGAACATGATGTATTGCCTTATCCTGAGGGGACTGCTTGTGCTGAAGTTTTAAAAACTGGCCAAAAAGCCACTGAAAACGCAAAATTTTTACTCTGGGGATTTATTATCTCTGCTATCTTTAAAATCCTTCAAAATTTAAAATTAAAATTTTCTGATAAAATTTATAAGATTGTTGAAGAAAATTTTACTTTCAGTTTGGGTAATTTCAATTTGCCGATTTCATTGAAAAAATTTACTATTTCGATTGATTTGTTGCCTGCTCTTTTTGGCGTTGGTATGATTGTTGGTTTGAGGATTGGGGTAATGATGGCAACTGGTGCTCTTATAGCTTGGTGGGTTATTATTCCTATAATAGGTATGTTTCAACCTGACTTATCTTCTTTTCAAATTTACAAAAGTTATGTAAGGTATATTGGGATTGGAGTTATTATTACGGGTGCTATATTTTCTTTTATCCAGTTTTTTCCTATTATTCTAAAGGTTGTTCTTAATTTTGGTAAAGAAGAGTCTAAAGTTTCTTTTGTTAAGGATCCACATAAGGGTTTATGGTATGATAATCCTAATTATTCTAAGGATTTACCTTTACCTGTTGGTTTGATATTAATCCTTATAGGTGGGATTGTTTTCTTTTTTGTTAATCCTGTATCTACGGTTTTGGGTAAATTTTTATCGTTTTTGGTTTTGATAATTTTTGCTATTCTTTTTACTGCTGTTTCTTCTTATATTGTGGGGATGGTTGGTTCGAGTAATCAACCTGTTAGTGCAATGACTATATCTACACTAATTGCCGTGGCGCTTACTTTGAAATTTATAGGGTTGTCTGGAGAAAATGGAATTGTCGCAGTTTTAATACTTTCTGTTATTGCTTGTATTTCTTTAGCGATAGCAGGGGATATGTCTCAGGATTTGAAAACGGGTTTTTTAGTAAAAGCTACTCCTGCAAATCAGCAAATTGTTGGTATAATTTCTGCTGTTGTTTCAAGCTTCTTTTTGAGTTATTTGATTTTTGTTTTGAATAATGTTTATGGTTTTGTTCCTGGTGTTTCGAGTAATCCATTACCTGCTCCTCAGGCTAATTTAATCGCTACATTGTCTCAAAGTATATTTCAAGGTGATATAAAGTGGAATGAAATAATAGTTGGTATGTTTTTGGGTTTGATAGCAAGAATGTTAGGGTTTTCTGTTTTGGCTTTTGGGGTTGGGGTTTATCTTCCTCTTAGTTTATCAATTCCGATTTTATTGGGTGGTTGGTTTGCTAATTTATTAAAAAATGATGAAGAGAAAAAGGTTCTAATAGGTTCAGGCTTGATTGCGGGAGATACTATTTGGGGTATAATTTTTGTTTTCTTGATTGCTTCCAACTTATTACCTGCTCCTTCGGATACTGATGTTCCTATTTTGGGTAGTTTTTCTCCTTATCTATCATTGATTTTATTTATTGTTTTAATTATTTTGGTTCATAAGCTGATAAAAGGGAATAGTAAATGAGGATAGCTCTTGTTTTTTTAGCATTGATCTATATTTTCATTAGGATAATCTTCGTTGATCGATATGAGGGGAGATATTTTATAATTGATTATTTTGAGGCTGTAGATTTTGTTTCTTCTTTCAATTATAATCCTTCATCTTTTGTTCAGAAAAATATTCTCCCTTATTTTAATTCAGTTGCTATAAAATTAAAAAGCTTAAACGAGTTAAAAAGTGAAGGTAAGGTAGATGTAGGAGATTTAAAGAGTTTAGAGACTAACCCTAAGTTTTGGGCTTTACCTTTGATTAATCAGGATTTTTCTGATAATGTTAGCTTTGTTTATTGTCCTAATGAAATTTATTTAAATAAAATAGAAGAGGTTGTAAAAGCTTTAAAGTTAAAGTATCAAAGAATTGGTAATGTTCTTGTTGTATATGCTGATAGTAATTATTTTTTTAATTTGCAAGTATTTTTTGTTGAGAATGTTAATTTTAAGGACAAAAAGATTTTTTGGCGTGTTAGTTCTTATGTTTATGACCTTGATTATTTGAAGGTTTATTGTAAGGAAGGGGATTTTGTATTTTTTGTGGGGCCTTTTGTTGCTGGTTATCCTGATTATTTAGATGAAATCAAAAAATTCCTTAAGGATAATAATCTATATTTTGCTTTTCCGGAGTTTTATGATGCTAAAAATGTTCAATTAGGAAGTTCAAAGTTGGTTGATTTTAATTCTGTAAAAATTTTTAGTACAGCAGTTTTAAGGAATAAGGATATAAAGCAGGTTATTAACTCTATTGATTTGGCAATAAATGAAAGAAATTGTAGGGCGGTTATGTTTAGATTTTTTGACAGGTATTCATTAAAGGAAAATATGGATGTGATAAGAGATATTTATGATGTGTATATGAGTAAGAATTCGAATTTTAATGAGGGTAATGTGTCAAGGAATTTAGTTATTTTGAATATATTGGATGTTATTTTTGTCTTGTTTTTATCCGTTTTTGTTTTTCTTTCTTACAGTTATTATTATGATTTAATTTCAAACAATGGTTATAGCGTTAATGGTTTTTGGTTTGCTTTGTTAGGGTTAGTTAATAGTTTTTCTATTTTATTAGGAAAGTTTGTAGGTATTGATTTAGTTTTTAATTTAGCGGTTGTTATTGGTTCTTCTTTTGTTTTAGTTTCTATATTTTTTAAAGTTTTTGATAGTTCAAAAAATATGTATGTGAAGTATTTTGAGATAATTCTTTATTCTGTATCTCTTGGTGCTATTTTGAATTTGTTGTTTTTTGAAAATAGTTATGTTTTAGCTGTTGAGAAAGTGAGGTTTATAAAATTACTTCTTTTACTGCCTATTGTTTTATCTGTTTTTTGTGTTTTTAGTTATAATCAAATTGTTTTGTTTTTCTATAGGAGGATTAGGGTTATGGATTTAGCATTGTTTTTATTCATTTTAGGTAGTATTGGTTTTTATTTACTTAGAAGTGGTAATAGTGGTTTTGTTTTACCTTTGGAAGATAAGATTAGGGTATTACTTGATAAAATTTTGGTAGCAAGACCAAGGTTTAAGGAATTTATAATTGGTAATCCTTCAATTTTGTTTTCTAATTATTCCAAATATTTTATACCTTTATCTTTTATAAGCATGGCTGGTATTGTTGATAGCTTTTTGCATATACATACTCCTATTTTTTACAGTTTGTTAAGAACTTTTTGGGGTGCTTTATTGGGAATTTTAGTATTTATATTAATAGCGAAGTTATGGAAGGTAGAATTAGATAAAAAGGATAAATAGAATAAAGGGGGCATGGAAAGGAATTAAAGTAAAGTGCCTAACAGGGGCCTAAAAGAATACCTGTTGCGCGAAAAGTGCTAAGGAGGATTAAGTGAGCAAATTGTTCGTCGGGAATTTAAGTTATCAGTTAACCGAGGATGAACTCAAGCAAACCTTCCAAGGTTATGGAAACATCAAGGAAGTTAGATTGCTACAAAGCAAGGGTTTTGGGTTTGTTGAGTTCGAATCCGAGGAATCTGCCCAAAAAGCTCTTGAAGAATTGAATGGAAAAGAGCTAAAGGGTAGAAAAATGAGAGTTGAAATGGCAAGACCAAGAGAACCCAGAGAGCCCAGAGAACATGGTAGATTCAGAAGTTCAAACGGCTCCAGAAATCCAAGAATGCAAAGATCTGGAAGACCACAAAGACCTGGTTTTTCCAGAAGAAGAGACGACTAATTAATCATTAAATTCCATGCCCCCTTGGGGAAGTGGCGGAACAGGTAGACGCGTTGGCCTCAGGAGCCAATGAGCCTCAAGCTCGTGTGGGTTCAAATCCCACCTTCCCCATAATTAATTTATGCAATTTTTTGCCGACCAACAATGTAAACTCATCGATTTTCTTGCTTCCAAACTCTCTCTATCTAAAAACAAAGTAAAGAGCATTATTGACAGAAAAAAAGTTTTTGTTAACGACAAAATAGTTTGGATAGCATCTTATACTCTGAAACCTAATGACAAAATTTTTGTCCTTCCTGAAAATGACCAAAATAAAACTTTTGAGATAATATTTGAAGATCAAAATTTTATAATAGTTAACAAAGGCTGTAATTTGGTTGTTAATGAAAGTTTTGATAGTTTAGAAAACAAAGTAAGAAAAATGTATGGAAATGATGTAATGGCTTTGCATAGGATAGATAAGGATACTACAGGTGTGGTCGTTTTCGCTAAAAATATGCAAGTATTTGAAAAAATGAAAAAACAATGGGATAAAGTGGAGAAAACATATTACTGTATATCGATAGGGGAAGCAAATTTTTGGTTTAAAGAAATTGATTACCCTGTTTTCAATAAAACTGCTCTTTCTACTGTTGTTTTGGTTTCTAAAAATAATGGACTTTCTCTTTTCAAGGTAAGGACTTTTACTGGTAGAAAACACCAAATAAGAATTCATTTAAGTAAAATGGGATATCCTATTTTGGGGGATTATGTTTATGGGAGAAAAATTAATAATATAAAAGTGCCAAGGCAAATGCTACACGCTTATAAAATTGAGTTTAATTTTGAAGGAAAAAAAATATTTGCTGTAGCACAATTACCCGATGATATGAAGAAAATAATTAAAAAGTATGGATTATAAATTATCTTTTCCACGGCACGTAAAAAAAGCAATAGATATATTTCAAAAAATAAAAGACAAGATAAATTTAATGATTTGGATTGCTGATGCAAGATCTCCTTTTATAACTTCTAAATACCTTTTCTCTTTTTTGAATAAGATTTATTTCCAAAAGAATATAATAATTTTTGTCAATAAAATGGACTGTGTTGATAATTTTAATAAAAAAGATTTTGAGAATTTTATTTTTCAGAGGATTTATGAATCTGGCAAAAGTGGTAGTAGTTTTCACATAGAATATGGGAGTATAAGAAATTGTAAGAATCTTGAGAGGTTATTAAAAAATTTGGTAAAAAAAGAGTTATTCTTGAATTGCATAGTTTTGGGGTTACCTAATGTTGGTAAATCAAGCATTATAAATTGCTTGTGTAGAAAAAAGAAAGCAGAAGTAGCTGATATTCCAGGAAGTACTCGGAACCTCAAGTGGATTTCTTTAGAATACAACATAAAAATATTGGATAGCCCAGGAATTGTATTGCCAGAAAAAATCGAGGAAAATGAATTAATAGAATTACTCAGATTATCCATTCTTAACTACTCATTTGTTAATGTTCCAAAGGAGAAGATAAAAAATATTCAAGAATATTAGTATGGAGGATAATACAAATGTTTTTTCACTATACATTACTAATAAGGATGTCTTTTGAATACTTAAACTATATAATGGTAAATATTTCCCACGAAGGGTACAGCGGCAAATGGTTTTACTTCAATTACCATGAAGTACTGTTAAAGAGGTCGTAGAGAAAATGAGCAAAGATAATTTTTGAAAGGATTATTAAAGTGCTGTTTAATGTTGGGTTTTAAAAATTAACGGAAAGATTTTATTTTCTATTAATGAAACATTTATTTCAAGTAAATCTTTAATTGAGGTAATTTCATAAAATTTTTCAGTAAATACTGCCAATAGTTCGTTGTTTATTAAAAATTTTAATAAGTCGATAAAATTCAATTGGTTTTCTTGGTTTTTTAATTCTGAAAGCAGGAATTGTGAAAAGATTTTGTCTATTTTTATTAAGCTAACTCCCGTGTATAAATTTATGTAATTGAGATTTTGGGTTTCTTTAGTTATTGACTCTACTTTGAATATGTTTGGAATGTAATAATTGCTTGTATTAAAATGTGTTATTGTTTTTGGGGTTTGTTTATTTTTCATTTTGTATAGTATTATGAAATTTGTGTTTATTTTTATAATGTTTTCAACTATATTATCGAGTTGTGGAATTATTGTGTCTGCGTTAATTAATAAGATTTTATCAAACCTAAGGATATTGTATTTTAGTTTATTTATTGTTCCGATATGACCTAACGGTTTGTGTTCAAATAGAAATTTGAGTTTTTCTCTTCTGATTAACCAGTAATAATTTTGTGAGATATATTTATAGATTTTGTCTGCATCTTTATGTAAGTTTATATAGATTGAAAAATTTCTTATATTAGTTTTGCTTAGGAGTTTTATCACGGAGTTGATATTTATGTCTATTGTTGTTGAATTAAGAATGGGCGAAAGTGGCTTAGGAAAGTTGGTTTTTAGTCTACTTCCCAAACCTGCACTGAAAATTATTACAAAGATGTTCATAGGTGTTTTAGGATAAGGTTATTTAGTATAAAAAGGACGGTAAATGCTATCGATAAGGGTAGTAGTGTTGCTATTGCTGTCCATTTTATACTTTTGGTTTCTTTGTATATTGTAAGGATTGTTGTGGTGCAAGGATTATGTAAGATAGAGAATAACATTACGCTTAATGCTATTTTCCAATCCCAATTTCCATATGTTGAAAGGATTTGGTATATACTCTTAAATTCTTCGATATCTATGAAGTTTTTAGCGTTTGTATATAACATTAGTAAGGATGGTATTACCAATTCATTTGCTGGTAAAGCGATTATGTAGGAAAGGATTATAACTCCGTCTAATCCAAACATTTTTCCAAATGGGGTTAGGAAATTTATGATTGGTGTAGATAAATTAAAGTAATTAAGAAACCAGACAAAAGCTCCTGCAGGGATTGCCATATATACTGCTCTCATCAAAACAAAAACTGTTCTATCTATTATTGAAGTGTAGATAATTCTGAGTAAATTTGGTTTTCTGTATGGTGGGATTTCAAGGATGTAGAAGCTGGGTATTGATTTTAGGGATTTTGATATTCCTAAGGATACGATTAGCGTAAAGAAAAGCCCTATTATTACTGATGCTACTAATGCTAAGGCTGCAATTAATGAGCCAAGGAGAGGGTTTAATGATTCTGAAATTAACGGTGCTAAAAAAAGGGTCGAAATCATTATTAGTAAAGGCCACCTACCGTTACAAGGCATGAAATTGTTCGTTATTATCGCTATTAATCTTTCTTTTGGTGATTTTATTATTCTTGTTGATATAACTCCTGCTGCATTGCAACCAAATCCTACCATCATTGTCAGAGCTTGGTTTCCATGTGCTCCTACCATTTTAAACAATTTGTCCATGTTTAAAGCTATCCTTGGTAATAAGCCTAAGTCTTCTAAAAAGGTGAATAGTGGAAAGAATATAGCCATAGGAGGTAGCATGACAGATACTACCATCGATAATGATTTATAAATTCCATCAATTAGAAAACTACTAATGGTTGGAGGAATTCTTAACAAATTTGAGGAATTTCTCAGGAATACCTCAATGGAGGCAAAGATGTTTGACAAAAATTCTGATATATAATTTGCTCCTGTTATTGTTATCCATAAGATTAGGCTTAGTAATGAAATCAAAACAAATATCCCACCTATTCTTGATGTGATAAAGTAATCTATGTAATTTTCTATTTTGGTTAATATGTCGTTACTTTGCTTATATTCAATAGTATCTTGCAGTATTTCATCAATTTGTTGATGCATACCTTCTATTATTTTATCTTTTAATGTATTGTTGTATTGTATTCTGTATTTTTCTACTTTTTCAAGTATTTCTTGGAAATTCATAGGATGGGTAGTATAGGTTTATTTTTTATTTTTTCTTCTACTGTTTTTAGGTTTTTATTTTTAATCATTTCGATTATAATTTTGTCTCCTTCCAATATTCTTAGGATTATCCATCGTAAGAATGGATGGTTTTTTATTTCGGGGTAATATTCGGTTATTTCTTTTTGTATATCTTGGATAATTTTTTCCAATTCTGGTGGTGGAGTATATTTGTTTGGATTAACTTTTATTTCCCCTTTTATTATTGAGAGTGCTTTGTATATAAGGTTATCTACATTGTATCCTGTTTGTGCTATAATGGGTATTATGGGGACTTTAAGTTTTTCTTGTAGTTTTTCTACATCTATTATTATTCCTTTTCTTTTTGCTTCGTCTACTAAATTAAGTGCTAAGATTACTTTGTTAGTTACTTCAAAAACTTGGAAAGCTAAGACGAGGCTTTTTTCTAAGTTTGTTGCATCTAAGATTATTATTGCTATATCATATGAACCAAGGAATAGAAAATTTCTGGTTATTTCTTCTTCTGGTGTAAAAGAGAATATTGAATATACGCCTGGTAAATCGATAATTTTAAATACGAATTTTTCCTGATTTACTTTGAATTCGAAGAATCCTTCTATTTTTGTAACTGTTTTACCAGGCCAATTACCGACTTTTACATTCATTCCTGTAAGGAAATTAAAAAGTGTTGATTTCCCAACATTTGGATTTCCTACTAAAGCAATGGTATAATCGATTTTGGTAAAGTTTTTTATATTTTTTATTATTTGACAATTTTGGCAATCCACAATATTAATTTAGAAAAAAGTTGTAGAAAACCTCTAATTTTTAGGAGATGTGGGCTATCTTTCAGGACCCGGGGACTAATTCTATCAAGGAGTAAAATCAACTATGTAATATTCAAGAGAAAGGAAAGCTAAGATTTTTTTTGTGAAAAATGGAGCTTTTGGAAGTAAACAAAAAATTCTTGTGAGTATGTCCTAATTAATTGAGTTAGGAGTTAACTTTCATTACATATATTTTCCTTGCTTGTTCTTCTCTCAGTGCTATCATTGTATTTTTAATTTTATATACTCTTGGGTCTTTACCGAGCATGTTGTTATAAATTGGTTCGATTAACGATCCTTTAATAAATCCCAGTTCCATTAATCTTCTTCTTTCTTCTCCTCTAATGTAAAAGGATAATGCTATAATTTTACCTTTTTCCTTTAATTTTAACTCATTTAGAGTTGTTATTTTTGTAATATTTTTTTCGATCTCTTCAAACATTTTTGTAATTTCTTCGTTTTCTTCTTTGTTTACAAAAATGTTACCTGCTGTGATATAATCTAATTCTATTATCTTTCCCTTGTCTGTTAGTAAGGTTATCGAATTTGATGATATATTTTTTATTTTTATGTAATCGAATGGAGATAGATCTAAACAAACTATTTTTTTATATATTTCTTTAGGTTCATCTTCTATGTGGGTTATTTTATATATTTGTTCTATATTTTTTATATCTTTTATTATTTTGAGTAAAGGGTATGATGAAGTTTCTTGGCCTGTTATTATATCTCCATGTGGGTCTATGCATTCGTAGGTATTTTTTGTGTTTATTTTGATTTCTTCATTATGTTCTTGTTTTTCTGCCACATCATGGATTTCTTCAACATCTATCGAGGTTTCTTCAAATAGATATTTTTCTATTCTTCTGTGTTTTTGGATAATTTCTTTTGCTTCTTTTTCTCCATCAAGAGTTAGTTTTATATTATCTTCATCATATTTAATTTTTCTTTCTTTTAGCATTTCTTCCAGTATTTTTGTAAGTTTATTTGTTTTTATTTTAGAGAATAGTTGTAAACTTTCAAAATTAACTTTTTGATTTTCTTTTGATTTTTTATATAAAAATTTCATTATATCTTCTTTCTGTTCCTTTTTTATTCTTGAATTTCTATTTTTTATATTTATAATTATAATCATACCCGTGATCAATGTAAAAATTGAGATTATTATCCAGGTAATCATTTTTTATATTTTCTTACTTAGGTAAAACGTAGATTTTTCTTGTATCGAAAATATAGATGTCTCCTTCTACTATTGTTTTTTTGTTATTAACATTATCGTTGAATCTATTATTAACTTTTTCATTATTAACTTTTTCGAAGAAACGATCAAGCAGGGATAAATATTTATTAAAGTTTTCTTTTAGTTTTATTTCATTATTCGTTATTGATATTTCTGGATAGATTTTGGTTTTGTAATTTCTTTTATCTACATAAATTTCCATGTCAACAAAAAGCTCTTCTATTTTAAATTTTTTAATCGTATAGTTTTTGGGTTGGTATTTATCTATTTCGGAGTATATTTGCTCTAGTAAGTGATTTTTTAATTTATATGTAGAGTTTTGTTTTAAAGAGTTTTTTTCAAATGTGCTTTGTTTTTCTGTTTTATCTTTCTCTATTTTCTTATTACTTTGAAGTAAAGTAAGTAAGAAAAATAATGTTAGTGATGATAGGATAATGATAATTAATTTAGAATTTTTCATTGTTTTTCATTTTGTAGGCTGATGATATAGATGTTGTTTTTATCGAATGTAAAGAACGAATTGTTTTCTAATATTCCTATGTTTGCTCCTTTTACTTCTCCTAACTCCAATTTTTCGTAATTATTTTTTTCTATATTAAACAAGAAAAAGTTTATTTTTTGTTTTTCTATTGTGTTGAAGATTATTTGCTTATCATTAAGAAATTTGGCGGAAATAAATTTTTCAGGTTCTATGTATGTTTTTTGATCATTTTCCACATTTAAAACTACGAGTTTGTTTTTACCATTTTCTCTTATTGATAATAATGTTTTATTTCCATTTATGTCAAATAGATTAGTGCATTCAAAAGGATATTCTTTTATGATTTTAGATATTTCTATTTCTTTACTGTAACCTGTATTTGTTTGTATTAAGTAAAGTTTATTTTCTTTAATTGTTTTTATAAATATTTTGTTTGGATAGTTAAGCATCATGATGAAAGGTTTGGAAGAAAAGAAAGAGGAGATTTTATAGTATGAAAAGTAGGGAATTAGATTAATGAGATTTTTTTCATTTTCTATTTTACAAATGACTACATCTTCAGAAACCGCTTCTTCTTTTTTTAGATCTACAGTTGTTAATATGTTCCCGTTGTCTGCTTTTATAAAAGAGCTATCTAAGGTAAAAATAAATTTCTCCTTGTTTTCTGTAGGTAAAGAGTTATCATAAACTTTCTGGATTTGGTATTTGGTCGTATCTAAAAAATATACGTTGACAGGTTTCCATGAAAGGATGTAAAGATTTCCTTGGTTATCCACTATGCTTTCTTTATATCTAATCAGATCAGTTTTTATCGTTTTTAATATTTTTTTAGATTGTGTA
>Ga0209289_100416_pt1 | contig 22587 bp, 17 predicted proteins | sample GXS110809BmetaG_FD_184121 | JGI IMG/M metagenome (GOLD analysis project Ga0209289, IMG submission 184121) | Hot spring microbial communities from Gongxiaoshe hot spring, China to study Microbial Dark Matter (Phase II) - GXS 110809B (SPAdes)... ...
GCGGTGGGCACGGCGCAAAGGGCCTGGATCGGACCCGAGAGGGTGCTGAACACCCTCTCCTACGAAGACCTTATGGCTTGGCTCAAAGCCCGGCGAGGGCTTTAGCCCTTAGCAGGACTTCCAGGAACATCTCCCGGGTGAGCCGGCCCGTCTGGGTGTTCTGCCGGGAGACGTGGTAGCTGGCGAGGAGGTGCCTCCCCTGGGGCAGGGGGTAGTGGGCCCCGTGGAAGAAGGGGTGGGCCGACTTCTTCAGGCCGAAGTGGTCCAGGAGGGCCTCGAGGGCCACCTTGCCCAGGGCCAGGAAGACCCGGGCCTCCGGCAGAAGCCCAAGCTCCACCCGGGTCCAGGCGCTGCAGGCCAGGAGCTCCTCCCGGGTGGGCTTGTTCCCCGGCGGGGCGCAGCGCACGGCCGCGGTGAGGTAGACGCCAAAGAGCCTGAGGTCGTCCCCGGGCTCACTGGTGGGCTTACTGGCGAGCCCCGCCTCGTAGAGGAGGGGATAGAGGAAGGCCCCGGAGGCGTCCCCGGTGAAGGGGCGGCCCGTGCGGTTGGAGCCGTGGGCCCCGGGGGCCAGGCCGAAGAGAACCAGCCGGGCCTGGGGGTCCCCGAAGCCGGGGACAGGCTTGGCCCAGTAGTGCCAGTCCCGGTAGGCCCGGCGCTTTGCCCTTCCCACCGCCTCCCGGTGGGCTACCAAGCGGGGACAACGGGCACAGGCGAGGAGTTCTTGGAGGAAGCCTTCTCGGTCCATGGGTCAGAGGGGGATGTTGTCGTGCTTCTTGTAGGGCCTTTCCTCCTTCTTGTCCCAGAGCATCTTGAGGTGCTGGTAGAGGAGGCGCCTCGTGTGGGCGGGGTCGATGACGTCGTCGATGTAGCCCCGGCCCGCCGCCACCCAGGGGTTGTCAAAGGCCCGGCGGTACTCCTCAATCTTGCGGCGGCGGGTTTCCTCGGGGTTGGGGGAGGCCTGGATCTCCCGGCGGTAGATGATGTTGGCCGCCCCCTCGGCCCCCATCACCGCCACCGCCGCCGTGGGCCAGGCCAGGACCACGTCCGCCCCCATGTCCTTGGAGTTCATGGCCAGGTAGGCCCCCCCGTAGGCCTTGCGGGCGATGAGGGTGATCTTGGGCACCGTGGCCTCGGCGTAGGCGAAGAGCATCTTGGCCCCGTGGCGGATGATGCCCCCGTGCTCCTGGGCCACCCCGGGCAGGAACCCGGTCACGTCCACCAGGGTGAGGAGGGGGATGTTGAAGGCGTCCATGGTGCGGATGAAGCGGGCGGCCTTGTCTGAGGCGTTGATGTCCAGGGCCCCGGCCATGAAGCGGGGGTTGTTGGCGATGACCCCCACGGGGTAGCCGCCAAGCCTTCCCAGGCCCACGATGATGTTCCGGGCGAAGCCCGGCTGGATCTCCAAAAACTCCCCCTCGTCCAGGAGGGTCCTGATGACCTGGTGCATGTTGTAGGGCCTTTTGGCATCCGGATGGACGATCTCCAGGAGCTCCGGGGTGGGGCGGTGGGGGTCGTCCTTGGGCTCCAGGACCGGGGGTTTTTCCCGGCTGTTTTGCGGCAGGTAGGAGAGGAGCTTTTTGATGAGGTCCAGGACCTCCTGGTCGTCCTTGCCCTCCAGGTGGGCCACGCCGCTTTTTTCCATGTGCACGTCCGCCCCGCCCAGCTCCTCAAAGCTCACCTCCTCCCGGGTCACGCTCCGGATCACCTCGGGGCCGGTGATGAACATGTAGCTGGTCCCCCGGCTCATGAGGATGAAGTCGGTCATGGCCGGGCTGTAGACCGCTCCCCCGGCACAGGGCCCCAGGATGGCGGAGATCTGGGGCACCACCCCGGAGTAGATGGCGTTGCGGTAGAAGACCTCCCCGTACCCGGAGAGGCTGTCCACGCCCTCTTGGATGCGGGCCCCGGCGGAGTCGTTGAGGCCGATGATGGGGGCCCCCACCTTGGCCGCCAGGTCCATGAGGTTGGCGATTTTACGCCCGTGCATCTTGCCCAAGGACCCTCCCAAGACGGTGAAGTCCTGGCTGAAGACGAAGACCAGGCGGCCCCCGATGGTGCCGTAGCCCGTCACCACCCCGTCGGCCGGGGCCTCGAGGCCCTCCATGAGCCCGGTTTCCAGGTGCTCGGCGAAGGGCATGAGCTCCACGAAACTTCCCGGGTCCAAAAGGTATTCTATTCGCTCCCGGGCGGTGAGCTTGCCCTGCTGGTGTTGCTTGCGGATGCGCTCCTCTCCTCCCCCGAGGAGGACCCTTTTTCGCCTTTCCTCCAGCTCGGCCAGTAGCTCATCCAGGATAAGCTTAGCGTTATCGGCCATACTGGTTGCATGATATACTGAGAAGCCGGGTTTGCTTCCACAGTAAGGGGGCCCGGCAGGGGAGGTGAGAGGAGTGAAGCGCTGGTTAGGCCTGGTCTTGTTGCTGGCGGTGGCACTTCTCGTGGTCTGGGCTGGGTACCAGGGCTACGCCCGCCTCCGGGCCCTCGAGGGCCGGGTGGCTGCCTTGGAAACCCGGGTTCAGTCCCAGGAAGAGGCCCTCAAAGCCTTGGCGGAGCGGGTGGGCAAGTTGGAAGGTGAGGTCTTCAAGGCCCCGGCTCCTCCTCTTTCCCTGCCCGAGGTGCCTCCCGCGCCTGGTGCTCCTGCTTGGCCCTACGCGGTGGGGGTGGTGGTGGCCGCAGTGCTCCTTTTCTTCCTGTTGCAGCTTCTTCGGGACAATCGGCGGCAGGAGGAGGCCAGGGGGCAAGAACCCCCTTCTCAGGAGAGCCTCGAGGCCTCCCGCATGGAGGACGAAGGAGCCCCTCCCCCCAGGAAGGGGTAGCAGGACCCGGCCTCCGGGTGGGCGGGGTGGAGGAATACCCCTGCCCACCCTTTTTTACCGGCCAAGCCTAATCCTTTAGCCTTTTCACCGCCTGGATTAAGGCGGGGAGGACCTGGTGTACGTCCCCCACGACGCCGTAGTCGGCGTGCTTGAAGATGGGGGCCTCGGGGTCCTTGTTCACGGCCACGATGTACTTGCTCTTGTTCATTCCCGCAAGATGCTGGACCGCCCCGGAAACTCCCAGGGCGATGTACAGGGAGGGTTGCACGGTTTTCCCCGTCTGGCCCACCTGTTCGCTGTAGGGCCGCCAGCCGGCATCCACCACCGCCCGGGTGGCTCCCACAGCCCCGCCCAGAAGGGCAGCAAGCTCCTCCACTTGCTTGAAGGCCTCGGGGCCACCCATGCCCCGGCCGCCCGTGACCACCACATTTGCCTCGGTGAGGGAAACACCCTTTTTCTCCTCCTGCACCCTCTCCAGCACCTCCACGGTGGGAACCGGGGGGATGCTGAGTGCCACCACCTGGCCCGCCTGGCCCAGGGGTTCCGCCAGGGGAGTGGTGTTGGGTTTCACCGTGAGGACCACCGGGGGAGCGCTTTTCACCTTCTGGGTCACCCGGTTCAGGTAGGCGTAACGGGTGGCGTAGACCTCGCTCCCCTCCGCCCAGGACTCCAGGGTGTCCTCCAGGAGCCCGGCCCTTAAGGCATAGGCCACCCGGCCCACGTAGGTGCGGCTTTGCCGGGAGGAAGGGGCAACGATGGCCTTTGCCCCGGCCTTGGCGGCTTCCAGGATCCCCGCCGCCCACCGCTCGGCGGTGTAGGGGCCGAGCTCGGCCACGTAAAGGGTTTCCACGTAACCTCGGGCCTCTTCCACGGGGGCTTGGCCCTCCGCCAAAAGCACCCCGGCCACCCCTTCTCCAAAGGCCTCGGCCAGCTTCCGGGCCCGGGTGAGGGCCTCGAGGCTCACCTTCCTCAGCTTGTTTCCATCATGGTCCAGAACCACCAGGATCATGGATGCCTCCTCAGATCACCTTGGCTTCCTCGTGCAGAAGCCGCACCAGCTCCTCCGCCGCTGCCGCCGGGTCCTTGCCGTCCAGGATCTTCCCCAAACGGGCCTTTTCCTGGATGCTCTCCTCCAGGATCTCCACCCTGGCCCCACCCTGGAAGGCCACCTTGCGGATCTCCTTCTTCTTGGCCTTCATGATGCCGGGCAGGGTGGGGTAGCGGGGCTCGTTCAGGCCTTGTTGCGTGGTGAAGACGGCAGGAAGCCGGACCCTCACCCACTCGGCCCCTTCGTCCAGGTCGTGCTTGGCCTTGGCGGTTTCCCCTTCCAGCTCGAGGGCCGTGGTCCAAGCCACCACCGGCACGCCCAGGGCTTCCGCCAGGGCCCCGCCTAGGGCCTGGCTATCCCAGTCCGCCTGTTGCCCGCCCGTGAGGATGAGGGTAGGGGATTCCTCCTTCAGGATAGGGGCCAGGGCCTCGGCCACGGTCACGGGATCCGCATAGCCCTCGTAAACCACGTGGATGCCCCGATCCATCCCCATGGCCAAGGCGGTGCGGATGGCCTCCTCCGTGCGCTCGGGGCCAAAGCCCACCACGATGGCCTCGCCCCCGTGCTTCTCCTTTAGGCGAAGGGCTTCCTCCACCCCGTACTCGTCCATTTGGTCCAGGATCAAGGTGGCCCCGGAAAGGTCCACCCGATCCCCTTGGATCCTGAGCCTGCTTTCCCCATCGGGTACCTGCCTGATGACCGCCACGAACTTCATCCCTTACCTCCTATTCCGCCAGGATGTGCCTGGCGATGATGAGCCTCTGGATCTCGTTGGTGCCCTCGTAGATCTGGTTGAGCTTCACGTCCCTAAGGAGCTTTTCCACCGGGAACTCCCGCACGTACCCATAGCCCCCGTGGATCTGGATGGCCTGGTTGGCGGCTTCAAAGGCGATCTCCGAGGCGTAGGCCTTGGCGATGGCGCTGGCGTGGGCGTGGGGAAGGCCCTGGTCGGCCAGCCAGGCGGCGTAGTAGGTGTACATGCGGGCGGTTTCGATGCCGATCAGCATATCCGCCAGCTTGAACTGGATGGCCTGGAAGTTGGCAATGGGCTGGCCGAAGGCCTCCCGCTCCTTGGCGTACTTCTTGGCCTCGTCCAGGGCCCGCCGAGCCACCCCCACGCTGCCCGCCGCCACGGGGATGCGGGTCTTGTTGAGGGTGTTCATGGCAATTTTGAAGCCTTCCCCTTCCTCCCCCAGGCGGTTGGCCACCGGCACCCTTACGTCCTCAAACACCAGCTCGTAGGTGCCGGAAGCCCGTTGGCCCATCTTGCCGTGGATCTTTACGGCGCTAAAGCCCGGGGTACCCTTTTCCACCACCAGGGCCACCACCCCCTTGTGGCGGAGCTCGGGGTTCAGGGTGGCGAAGACCACCACCCACTCGGCCTCGCCCCCGTTGGAGATCCACATCTTGGTGCCGTTGAGGATGTAGTAATCCCCCTGGCGCACCGCCCTGGTCTTGAGGGCGGCGGCATCCGAGCCGTTTCCCGGCTCGCTGAGGGCGAAGGCGGCCAAGGCGGGTTTCTCGGTAAGGGGCTTGAGGAATCTACGCTTTTGCTCCTCGGTGCCGGCCAAGAGCACAGGGGTGATTCCCAGGTCGCTGGCCATGGGGATGGTGTAGATGCCCATGCAGGCGTAGGCCAACTCTTCCCCCACGATGACCTCGTCCAGCATCCTGAGGCCCATCCCCCCGTACTCCTCGGGGATGATGGCGTTCAGGAGGCCTACCTCGTGGAGCTTTTCTATGACCGGCCAGGGCACCTCTTCCTTCTCATCGTACTCCTGGGCCACGGGCAGGATAACCTCCTTGGCGAAACGCCGGGCCAGGGCCTGGAGCTGCCGTTGTTCCTCGGTGAGGCTGAAGTCTATGGGCATGACCTCCTCCTTGGCGGCCTGCTAGGGGTGGGGCCTAGGGCCCGCTCTTTGACCCAGTCTAAGATTTTGCCCACCCCCTTGCAACCCCGCCCCCATGCTACCATTGGAGGCAGATGAGAGCCTCGGGCCAGCTGGAGATCCTTGGACGCTTCCAGAGAGCCTTATTAAGGGATTTGGAGCCCGTGCAAATACTTCGCAACCTCCTCGAGGTGGCCACGGAGGAAGGGGTGGAGCGGGCAGCCCTCTTCCTCTACCGCCGGGAAACCCGGGAGCTTATGGGGGAGGTGGCCTCGGGCCGGGGCCGCCACTATACGGTTTCCGCCATCGCCCTTCCCCTATACGCAAAGGGGCCTGTGCAGGAGGCCTTTTTCGCTGAGGGCCCTGTGCGGCGGGGAGAGGAATGGCTTTTGCCGGTGGTGGGGGAGGAGGTCTCCTACTGCTGGGCCGATCCCGAGGCCCGCTGTACGGTCCGCCCCCGGGCCACCTGGGAAACCCGCTTCCTGGTCTGTCCCAGTTGCCCTTACTTTGCGCCCAAGGGGGTGTTGAGCCTGGAAGGAGTCCCCCAGATCCTGAGGCCACTTCTGCCCCTTCTGGCCCAGCTTACGGCCCTGGCCTTGAAAAACGGAGAGCTCCTGTCGGAGCGAAACCGGGCTTTGGCCGAGCTTTCCCGCCATGCGGAGGCCTTATCCCACGTGAGCGCCTTGGCCCGGGAGGTGGTCAGGGCCCTGGAGCCCGCTGCCGTGCTGGAAACCCTGGCCCAGGCCCTTTCAGGGCGCTTTGGTTTCTTCCGGGTGACCGTGGCCCTGGTGAAGGGGGAGAAGGGCAAGGACTACCTGGAGGGCTACCTCACGGTGCGGGGAAAAGACGTGTACTGGACAGAGGGCATCAGCCGCATCCGCCTGTCCCTGGCTTCTTCCCCGGATCCCCTGGCCAAGGCGGTGCGGGAACGGAGGACCCTGGTTGTGGCAAGGGAGAGCCTGCCCCCGGAAGTGGCCCGGGAGATGGGTCCCAGCGTGGCCTTTGTCCCCATCCTGGCCGAGGAAGAGGCCTTGGGGGCGGTGTCCGTGGACCACGGGCCTGGGGGGCCAGGGGTGAGCGAGGCAGAGGTGCGTTACGTGGAGCTCCTTGCGGGCGTGGCGGGGGTGGCCCTCAGGAATGCCCAGCTTTACCGGGAAAAGAAGGAGCTTTCCCTGGCCTTGGCTGCGGAGCGGGGGCGGCTTTTCCAGGTTCTGGAGGAGCTTCCCGACGGCGTGGTGGTGCTTTTTGGTTCCGAGGGTTTTGCCAACGGAAAGGCCCGCCAGGCGCTTGCCGTGGGGTCCACGGTGTCCCTCGAGGACCTGCCCGCAGCCCTAGGGCCTGCCTTGGAAGGAGGAAGGCTGGAGTTCAGCCTGGGAGGGGCTACGTATAGCGTCCGGGGAAAACAGGTGGGGGAGATGCGGGTCTTGGTTCTCCACGACATCACTGAGCGCACCCGTATGGAAAGGGCCCTGAGGGAGCAGGTGGCCTTCACCCAGACCTTGGTGGACCTGGCCAAGGAAGCCTTGCGCCAGCCGGGTCTCGCTCCGTTGACCGGCGCCATCGTCAAGCGTTTGCAAGCCCTCTTCGGTGCGGATGAGGGGTTGCTCCTGGCGGAGGAGGGGGGTAGCCAAAGGGTGCTTTACAGCACTTGTGCCCTTCCTGGACCCCTTCCCCGGCCCAATCTTCTGGAAAAAGCCCTTATGGAGGGAAAGCCCCTGGGGGCAGGGGTCCTGGAGGTCCAGGATTGCGGGGTGGCGCAGACGCTGGGCCTTCAGAGCGCCTTGGTGGTTCCCTTCCGGGCGGGGGGGTTCCGGGGTGGACTCTTGCTGGGCTTTCAGCGGGAGAGGCGTTTTTCCGATAGGCTCCTCTCCCGGCTGGATCAGGTGGGGACCCTGCTGGCTTTGGTGCTGGAAAAGGCCCGCTTTTTGGAACTGCTGGAGGCCGAGGAGGAGCGCCTCAAGGCGCTTTTAGAGCACTCCCAGGGCGTGGTCTACGTGCTGGATGGGGAAGGGCTTATCCGTTATGTGAGCCCCAGCGTGGGCCCGGTGTTGGGCTATGACCCCGAAGGGTACAAAAGCGCTCCCTTGAGGGCCCTGGACTTCGTCCACCCTGAGGACCGAGCGCTGGCGGAGGCCCTGTTCTACGAGCTTTTGAGCCATCCGGGGGAGGTCCTCACCGGGGAGTTCCGGGTCCTTCACGCGGACGGCACCGCGATTCCCGTGGAGGCCTGGGGGCGGAACCTCCTGGCTGACCCCCGGGTGCAAGGGGTGGTGGTGGACCTGCACGACCTCCGTCCCAGGCTGGAGGCCGAGCGGCTTAAGGGGGAGTTCATCGCCGCCGTAAGCCACGAGCTCCGCACCCCTTTGGCGGTGATCATGGGCCTGGCCGAGCTTCTTCGCGAAGAGGGGCTTTCTCCCTCGGCCCAGGAGTCGATAGACCTTATCCTGGAAAGCGCCTTTCGGCTCAAGACCATGGTGGATAACCTCCTGGACACCAGCCGCCTCGAGGCCGGCCGCTTTGAGGTGAGCCGAAGGCCCGTGAACCTGAGGCCCCTTCTTCAGGACCTGGCCAGGAGCTTCCAGGGGGTGGCCCGGCTTTCTGGGGTGGAGTTCCGCGTGGAGGTGGCCGAGCTGCCCGTGATGGAGGCCGACCCTGACCGCCTGGTGCAGGTGGTGGGCAACCTGCTTTCCAACGCCTTCAAGTTCACCCCGCCGGGCGGGCAAGTTTGCCTTCGGGCCCGGCAGGAAGGGGATAGGGTGCTCCTGGAGGTGGAGGACACGGGCCCCGGCATCCCCAAGGAGGAGCTTCCCAAGCTCTTCCAGCGCTACGCCCGGGCCAAGAACGCCCAGACCCGGGGGGTTTCGGGCACGGGGCTTGGCCTTTTCATTTCCAAGCACATCGTGGAGGCCCATGGGGGCCAGATTGAGGTGGAAAGCGAGGAGGGAAAAGGAAGCCTCTTTAGGGTTATCCTGCCTGTGTATGGCCCGCATCCTTCTGGTTGAGGACGAACCCTTGGTGGCCCACATGGTGCGCCGCATCCTGGAGCGGGCCGGGCACCAGGTGGACTGGGCCTCTTCCGGCCAGGCGGCCTTGGACAAGCTTTTGGAATCCTACGATCTCGTGGTGTGCGATCTGGTGATGCCAGGGGTATCGGGCCTCGAGGTGATCCAGAGGATGCGGGCCTTGGGTCTTTCCACGCCTATTCTGGCCCTTTCCGCCAGTGTTTCCGAAAAAAGCCGGCGGGAGGCCCTCGAGGCGGGGGCGCAAGCCTTCCTGGGCAAACCCTTTGAAACCCAGACCCTGTTGGCCCAGGTGGACCGGCTGTTGACCCGGGAGGATGGGTAACGGAGCTTTGGATGGCCTAAATGACCCAGGGCGGGTTGGTGTATACTTATGCAAAAGGGAGGAAGGTATGAGGCGAAGGCAGTTTCTCAAAGGGGTAGGGGTGGGTCTAGCAGCAAGCCTTTCCTACAGGGCCTTTGCCCAGGCCGCCCCGCAGGTGCGCTGGCGGCTTGTTTCCAGTTACCCGAGGAGCCTGGATACCCTCTATGGCGGTGCCGAGGATTTGGCCAAGCGGGTGGCAGAGCTCACCGGGGACCGTTTTCAGATCCGGGTCTACCAGGCGGGGGAGATCGTTCCTGGAGGCCAGGTGCTGGATGCGGTCCAGCAGGGCACGGTGGAGGCGGGCCACACCTATGGCCCTTTCTATGTGGGAAAGAACCCCACCCTGGCCTTTGACGGGGGCGTGCCCTTTGGCATGACCTACCGCCAGCACAACGCCTGGATGCGCTACGGCGGAGGGCTGGAGCTGTTGCGCCAGGTCTACGCCGACTTTGGCGTGCTTCAGTTCCCGGGAGGCAACACCGGGGCCCAGATGGGGGGATGGTTCCGCAAGGAGATCCGGACTTTAGCCGACCTCAAGGGCTTGCGCATGCGCATTCCTGGCCTTGGCGGCCTGGTGATGGGGCGGCTTGGGGTGGTGCCCCAGACCCTGGCCGCTGGGGATATCTACCCGGCCTTGGAGCGGGGTACCATCGACGCCACCGAGTTTTCTGGCCCCTACGACGACGAGAAGCTGGGCTTTTACAAGGTGGCCCGCTACTACTACTACCCCTCCTTCTGGGAACCCAGCGCCCAGCTTTCCTTCCTGGTTTCCCAAAGGGAGTGGCAACGCCTTCCCAAGGAGTTCCAGGAGGCCTTCCAGGTGGCAGCTGCCGAGGTCAACCTCACCATGATGGCCAAGTACGACGCCCAGAACCCTCCGGCCCTGAACCGCCTTCTCAAGGCGGGGGTGCGGTTGCGCCGCTGGCCCGCGGAGATCATGAGGAAGGCCCTCGAGGAAGCCCGGGCCCTGTACGAGGAACAGGCGGCCAAGGACGCCACCTACCGCAAGGTGTATTCCGCTTACTGGGCTTTCCGCAACGAGCAGTACCGCTGGTTCGCCGTGGCCGAGCTGGGCTATGAAAGCTTCGCCTTCCCCACCGTCTAAGGGGGCTTGTCAGTCCAGTTTCTCCAGGCGCACCGCCGCCACCTTGTACTCGGGGATGCGGCTTGTGGGATCCAGGGCGTCCAAGGTCAAGCGGTTGGCGGGGGCCTCGGCGAAGTGGAAGGGGGCATAGACCACCCCTTCGGGGGTGCGGTCCGTGACCCAGGCTCGGGCCCGGATGCGGCCCCGGCGGCTCACCACCTGGATGATCTCCCCGTCGTGGATCCCTAGCCGTCCGGCGTCCTTGGGGTTCACCTCCACCTTGAGCTCTGGATACGCTTCCTGGAGCCGGCTGTTGCGGCTTAGGGTGCCCCCGTGCCAGTGGTAGAGCACCCGGCCGGTGGAGAGGACAAGGGGGTACTCCTCCGAGGGGGTTTCCGCCGGCGGGGTGAAGTGGACTGGGATAAAGCGGGCCTTCCCCGAGGGGGTGTTGAAGCGCTGGCGGAAAAGCACCGCCTCGCCCGGGTGGTCCTCCTGGGGGCAGGGCCAACGCACGCCTTCCCCCTCTAGGCGCCGATAGGTGATCCCGCCCACCATTTCCGGAACCGCCTGGCGGATCTCCTCCCAGATGGCCTCGGGGCCCGGGTGGAGGGTCCAGGGGCGGCCCAGGGCCTGGGCCAGGCGTTTCCCCAGTTCCCGGGTGATCCACCAGTCGGGACGGGCCTCGCCTGGGGGATCCAGGATTTTCCGCACCCGTTGGACCCGGCGGTCGGTGTTGGTGAAGGTGCCGTCCTTCTCCAGGAAGCTGGCCGCCGGCAGGACCACGTGGGCAAAGGGAGTGGTCTCGTTTTCCAGGATGTCCTGGACGATGAGGAAGGGGAGGGCTTCCAGCTGGGCCTTCAGATGGTCTTGGTAAGGCTCACTGGTCACGGGATCCTCCCCGATGAGGTAGATGGCCTCCACCTCGGGGATTCTCTCGAAGACCTCGGTCATGCGCAGGCCCGGCTCGGGGTTTAACCCCACCCCCCAGAGGGCTTCAAAGCGTTTCCTTGCCGCCTCCTCCGCCACCTTCAGGTACCCGGGGAAGACATCGGGCAAAGCCCCCATGTCCCCGGCCCCTTGCACGTTGTTCTGGCCCCGCAAGGGGTTCAGGCCCGCCCCCTCCTTCCCCACCTTGCCCGTGAGAAGGGCCAGGTTCACCAGGGCCTGAACGGTGGCCGTTCCCTTGGTGTGCTGGGTGAGGCCCATGGCCCAGTAGGCCCCGGCCCTTTCCGTGGTGGCGTAGAGCCTGGCGGCCAGGGCTATCTTCTCCTTTTCCACCCCCGTGAGGCGCTCGGCCTCCTCGAGGGTGTAGGCTTCCAGGGAAGCCCGCCACTCGGCGAAGCCCTCGGTGCGCGCTTCCACGTAGGCCCGGTCCCAAAGGCCCTCCTCCAAGATGAACCGGGCCATGGCGTTGAGGAGGAAGAGGTCGGTGCCGGGGCGCACCCGGAGCCAAAGGGTGCTGGCCTCCGCCATCCCCGTGTACCGGGGGTCCACCACGATCATCTGGGCCCCTTGGCGAACGCGTTTCTTGATCATAGCTCCGATGACCGGGTGGGTTTCCGTGGTGTTGGAGCCCACCACCAGGAAGAGGTCGGTTTTCCAGATGTCCTCTAGGGGGTTGGTCATGCTGGCCCCACCTAGGGAGCGGGAAAGAGCGGCGGTGGAGGAGGAATGGCACAGCCTGGAGCAGTGGTCCACATGGTTGGTGCCGAGGAGGGCCCGGGCCAGCTTCTGGGCCAGGTAGACCTCCTCGTTGGTGGTTTTGGCGGAGGGGAAGACGGCCAGGGCCTCCGGCCCTCGGCGCCCAAGCACCTCTAGTAGCCTTCTTGCCGCGAAGTCCAAGGCCTCCTCCCAGGTGGCCCGACGCAAAGGGGCACCTTTCCGCTCCCGCACCATGGGGTAGAGGAGGCGTTTTCCCGAGAAGGGGAAGTCCAGGCCAAAGCGGCCCTTCACGCAGAGGGCCCCGTGGTTGGGGGGGATCTCCGCGCCCCGCACCTCCACGATGCGGCCCTCCTTGAGCCGGGGTTCCACCTGGCAACCCACGCCGCAATAGGGACAGGTGGTGCGCACGCTACACCTCCATGCTCAGGGGCCTGAGGGCCCCTGTGGGGCATACCTGGATGCAGTTGCCGCAGAAGACGCAAGGGGTTTCCGGAAGGGGCCGGTCCAGGGGAGTGGTGGGGTGGGCCAGGAGGCCCCTGCCCTCCAGGGTGAGGGCGTAGACCCCCATGATCCCGTCCCCGCAGGCGTCCACGCAGCGGCGGCAGTTCACGCATTTGGCGTAGTCCCGGAGGTAGAAGGGGTTATCCTTCAAGACCTCCCGTCCCCGCCTCCCGGGAACCTCCCCCCAGCGTTCGGGCTCCGCTCCGTACCGCTCCATGAGGGCCAGGAGGTCTGGGGCTTGGGCGAGGTCGGTGGTGAGGAAAAGCCACTCCAGAAGGGTTTTCCGGAGGGTTCTAAGCCCCTCTGTTTCCGTCCGCACCTCCATCCCCTCCCGGGCCTCGGTGGCGCAGGCGGGGACGAGGCGGCCATCGGCCTCCACCAGGCACAGCCGGCAAAGCCCCCGGGTTTCCGTGTGGGGGTGGTGGCAAAGGGTGGGCACCTCGGCCACCTCCAAAAGGAGCGCTCCGGGACGCGCCTCCACTTCCTTGCCGTTCACCCTAAGCCGCACCTTCCACCTCCAAAAGGCTTTGGTACGCCCAGAAGGCCGACTGGCCCAGGCCGCAGAGGCTTCCTTTCAGGGTGGCGGCCAGGTCGGCCACCAGGCTGGGGTTTCGCTCCCGCCGCTTCACCATCTCCACCTGCACCGCGGTGCCCAAGGGGCAGGGGAAGCACTTGCCGCAGGACTCCTCCTGGAAGAAGTGGGCCAGGCCCAAGAGCACCTCCCACAGGTCCACGCCCTCGCCGAAGGCCACCAAGGCGCCCGCTCCCAGGGGAAGCCTCTCCCGGTAGCGCAAGGGGAAGGCCCAGTCCCGGGTGAAGACCCCCGCCGCCCCTCCCAGGAGGACCGCCTTAAGCTCCCCTGGCTCCCCGCCCGCCCGCCGCAAGGCCTCCCCTAAGGGGGTGCCCAGGGGAAGCTCGTAGAGGCCGGGCCTTTCCACGTCCCCGCTTAGGGAGAAGAGCTTGGGCTCCCGGGCCCGCCAGGCTACGGGGCCTTCCCGCAGGATGAGGGGGAGGTTGGCCAGGGTTTCCACGTTCTGCACCAGGGTGGGCCTGCCCCAAAGGCCCCGCTCCACCGGGAAGGGGGGTTTGAGGCGGGGCTCGGCCCGCCGGCCCTCCATGGACTCCAAAAGGGCGGTCTCTTCGCCGCAGATGTAGAGGCCGCCGCTGCGGAAGACCTCGAGGGGCACCGGCACAAGCCCGGCCTCCTCCAGCTCCCCGATGGCCTTCTCCAGCCCCCGGATGGCGGCCTCGAACTCCTCCCGCACGTAGAGGTAGGCCCGCTCCGCCCCGATGGCCCAAGCGGCCAAGAGGGCGCCCTCCAGGACCAAAAAGGGGTGGTGCTCCAGGAGGAAGCGGTCCTTGAAGTTCCCGGGTTCAGACTCGTCGGCGTTCACCACCAGGTACCGGGGGGGCTCCCCCCGGGCCACGGCCCGCATCTTGATGTGGGTGGGGAAGGCGGCCCCGCCCCGGCCCAGGAGCCCTGCCTCCTCCACCGCCTGGAAGAGGGCTTCCGGCGTCAGGTGTCCCTTTTGCAGGGCCTCCAGGGCCTCTAGCCCCCCTAGGGCCCGGTACTGGGCCAGGCTTTCCACGGGCTCTGGGGGCAGAAGCCGCTCCCCGTGGCCTAGGGCGAAGGGGAGCCGGAACTCGGCGAAGGGGACGAGGCGCCCCTCCCATTCCACGAAGCGCCCCTCGGGCGTGAAGCGCAGGTAGCTGGGGGCGAGGGCCTCGAGGCCCAAGGGGGGATAGGTCCCGTCCGCCTTTTCCCGCAGCAGGGCGAACCCCCGTGCCCGGGCCACGGGGTCGTCCACCAAAAGCCTGCCTTGGGGCAGGCCCCGGTACCGGGGGTAGTAGCGGACCACCCCCCAGGCCTGGGCCAGGGGCACCCCCGCCAGGCGGGCGGCCTCCGCCACCTTCTCCTCCGTGAGGGGCAGGCGTTCGTCCAGGAGGGGGAGGAGGCTGGGCTTTCCCATGCCCTTAGCTTACCCGGCCGAAGGGGGCTGCTCCGTTCAGAGGATGCGCAGCTGGGGGAAACCGGCGTGGAGGGCCCTCTGAAAAACCTCCATGCGCTCCTCGGGCACCAGGGCCACCACTGCCCCGCCGAACCCCGCTCCCGTGAGCTTGGCTCCGTGGGCTCCGGCCTCCAAGGCCGCCTCCACCAGGGCGTCCAGCTCGGGAAGGCTCACCTCGTAGTCCTGGGAAAGGGAGCGGTGGCTTTGGGTCATGAGCTCGCCGAAGGCCTTGACATCCCCTCTTCGGAGCGCCTCTACCCCCCTTAGCACCCGGAGGTTTTCCCCCACGATGTGCCGGGCCCGTTTGTCCAAGGGGGAGGGCAGGCTTTCCACCAGGCAGAGGTCGGCCACGTCCCGCAATGAACGCACCCCAAGCCTTCTGGCGGCCTCCTCCGCCTCCTGCCGCCTCTCGTTGTACCCCGCCTCCGCCAGGCGGCGCCCAAGCCCCAGGTCTAAGACCACCACCCGCACCCCAGGGGGCAGGGGAAGGTTTTCGTGGGCCAGGGTGCGGGTATCCAGGAAAAGGGCTTTGCCCGCCTCCCCGAGGCTGGCGGCCATTTGATCCATGATGCCACAGCGCACCCCCACGTAGTCCACCTCGGCCTTCTGGGCCAGAAGGGCCACCTCCAGGTCGCTTAGGGGCAGGCGGAAGAGGGCGCGGAGGGCCTTGAGGGCGGCCACCTCCAGGGCGGCGGAGCTGGAGAGGCCGGCCCCCATGGGCAGCTCGCTCCGGATGTACAAACGGGCCCCCGGCACGGGATGCCCGGCCTGCCTCAGGGCCCAGACCACCCCCAGGAGGTAGTCCAGGAAGTCCCCCTGGGGGGGGCTTCCTAGGGGCCTGGCCCTAAGCTCCTTCAGGGTTTCGCTGTAGGCCTCCACCCGCCCCTCCGCCCGGCCTGCCTCTACCCGGGTGAGGTAGGGGAGGGGGGTGGGGAGGACATAGCCCTCTTGGTAGTCGGTGTGCTCCCCCAGCAGGTTCACCCGCCCCGGGGCCTGGGCGCTGGCCTCCGGCAGGACGCCGAACACTTCTTGGAACCCCATGCCTCCATTATGGGCACAGGGCCTTGAGGTTGTGGTCCAGGAGGGCCAGGTAGCTATTCACCTTCTGGTCCAGGGTATCGGTGTACATCACCACGAGCCTGGCTCCCAAGGCCTCCGCCAAGGTCTTGAGGGCCGTGCCCCGGAACTGGGGCTCGGCCAGGACCAACTTCACTCCTTCCCGCTTGGCCCTTTCCAGAAGGGCCAAAAAGCTCTTGCTGCCCACCTCCTGGGCCCCGGCCTGGGTCAATACCCCCACCACCACCAGGCCGTAGCGCCGGGCAAAGTAGCGGAAGGCGTCGTGCTGGACTACCACTTTTTTCCCCTTGAGGCCGCAGGCCTGGAAGGCCTGGTCCCGCTTGGCCACTTCTTGGCGGAAGCGGTTCAGGTTGGCCTGGTACTGGGCCTTCCCCGCGGGGTCTAGGAGGGAGAGCTCCTGAGCGATGCGCTCCGCGTAGCGCACCGCGTAGGTGGGGTCCAGCCAGAGGTGGGGGTCGCAGGGGCCGTGGTGGTGCTCCTCTTCGCCGTGGGCTTCTTCAGGGGTTTCCTCCGTGCAGATGAGCCCGGGCTGGCCTTCCCCTAGGAGGACCACCTTGGTTCCCCGGGGAAGGAGGGATTGCAGCTTGGGCAGGTAGGCCTCGAGGCCCAGCCCGTTGGCCAAGAGGAGGCGGCTTTGCGCCAGAGCCTTGGCCGTGGCCGGGCTGGGGTCAAAGGTGTGGGGGTCAGCCCCAGGAGGGACCACGCTCACCACCTGCACCCGGCTACCCCCCACCTGGCGCACCAGGTCGGCCAGGATGGGCGTGGTGGCGGCTACCGGCACCTGGGCCAGGGCAGGGCCCAGGAAGAGGAGGAGGAACCAAGGTCTCATGGCAATAGTGATAAGCCATTTTCATATATTTGTCAAGGTGGCGAGGGGGTGCGGGCGTATAATCCGGGCAAATGGACCTGAAAGCCCTGCACAAAAGGCACGTCCTCACCCCCTGGGTAGCGCAGGCTGGCCTCAACCCTCCCCTTATGGTGCGCGGGGAGGGGGTCTGGCTCTACGACGAGGAGGGGCACCGCTACCTGGACTTCTCCGCGGGGCTGGTGGCGGTGAACCTGGGCCACGCCCACCCCAGGCTGGTGGGGGCCATCGCCGAGCAGGCGGCGAGGCTGGCCTACGCTGCCCCCAGCCTCTTCCACGACGGGCGGGCCCTCCTGGCCAAGGCCCTTTCCGACCTCGCCCCCTGGGAGGAGGGCGCCCGGGTCTTCTTCACCCCTTCGGGCACGGAGGCCAACGAGGACGCAGTGAAGTTTGTCCGCCAGCTCACTGGGCGCTTCAAGGTGCTGGCCGCTTACCGCTCCTTCCACGGGGCCACCCACGCCTCGGCCAGCCTCACCGGGGAGAACCGCCGCTGGCCCGTGGAGCCAGGCACGGCCCCGGGGGTGGTGCACTTCTTCGCCCCCTACCCCTACCGGAGCCCCTTCTTCACCGAGGATCCCCAGGAGGAAACCCGCCGGGCCCTGGAGCATCTGGAAAGGGTCCTCCTCCACGAGGACCCGAGCCGGGTGGCGGCCATCTTCCTGGAGCCGGTGGTGGGTTCCAACGGGGTCATCGTCTACCCGGAGGGGTACCTGGAAGGGGTGCGGGCCCTTTGCGACCGGCACGGCATCCTCCTGGTCTTTGACGAGGTGATGACCGGGTTTGGCCGCGTGGGGGCGGCCTTCGCCGCAGAGCGCTTCCGCGTGGTGCCTGACCTCATCACCTTCGCCAAGGGGGTCACCTCCGCCTACGTGCCCCTGGGTGGGGTCTTGGTGCGGGAGGGCCTGGCCCGCCACTTTGACGAGCATCCCTTGCCCACAGGGCATACCTACGCCGGGCACCCCCTGGCGGTGGCGGCGGGGCTGGCCGCCCTTCAGGCCTACCGGGAAGAGGAGATCTTCGAGCGGGTCCGCGCCTTGGAAGGGTTTTTCCGAGAAGCCCTGGAGGCTTTGGCGCGGGCGCACCCCTTGGTGGGGGAGGTGCGGGGCCTGGGGGCCTTCTACGCCCTGGAGCTTGTCAAGGACCGGGAGAGCCGGGAACCCCTTTCCCCCTGGCACGCGCCCTTCAGCCCGCCCATGCAGGCCCTCCTCAAGGAGCTTCTGCGGGAAGGGGTCTATGTGTTGGCCAAGCACAACGTCCTCATCGTGGCCCCGCCCCTCACCATCCGCGAGGAGGAGTTTTTGGAGGGCCTGGAGCGCCTCGCCCGCGCCCTAAGGCGGGTGGAGGTGGAGGCCTTGGGCTAACCTGAGGGCGTGCGGCGGCTTGCGGAGCTCTTTCCCTTCCTGGCCTCCTTAGAGGGGAGGCCTTACCCCTTCTACAAGGACCTGAAGGGCGTGTGGCGGGGAGAGGAGTTGGACCTGCGCTTCGTGTACGTCCAAGGGGATCCTTTTGCTACCCCCAGCGTCCTCGAGGTCCGCTACCCTCCCCAGGCCCTAGGGCCCCTTCGGGTCTACACCCGGCCTGAGGGAAAGGTGGCGGTGGAGGACTTTCTCCTGCGCGCCCTCAAGGCCCGCCTCCGCGGCCTGCGCGCCGGGGGTAGCGGCCACTCGGGGGAGGTAAGGGTGGAGGTGGAAAGCCCCAAGGTGTTGAAGCGCGCCGGGGCTCACCTTCTCCTCCCGGGTCCGGAGGGCCGGTCCCAGGGGGAAGGCGGGCTTTTCCTTCGCTTCCGGGTGGGCCTGCCCGCCGCCGGGCGGCGCATCCTGGGCAAGGAGGCGGAGAGGCTTTTCCGCACCTTGGTGGACCATCTCCGCGGGCTTCTTCCGGAGCTGGACCGGGCCGCGCTTCTTCGCCACGTGCGCCAGGCGGAGGACTTCGCCTTCCTCCAGGAGCGCCTTGCCGGGCGGGGCCTGGTGGCGTTCGTGGGGGATGGGGCTATCCTCCCTCGGGAAAGCGGGGTGAGCCAGAGGCCCCTTAAGGGGGCCATCCCCTTCCAAAGCCCCCCGGCCTTGCGGGTGGCCTTCCGGGTGCCCCACGCGGGGGAGGTCTTCGGCATGGGTATCCCCCAGGGCCTCACCCTGATCACCGGCGGAGGCTTCCATGGGAAAACCACCCTCCTCGAGGCCCTGGTCCACGGGGTCTATCCCCACGTGCCCGGGGACGGGCGGGAGTGGGTGGTGACCCATGCCCTGGCCCAAAGGGTCCAGTCGGAGGATGGCCGAAGCGTGAAGGGCGTGGACCTAAGGCCCTTTGTGCACGATCTGCCCCTGGGCCAGGACACCTCTTTCTTCTCCACGGAGGATGCCTCCGGCTCCACCAGCCTGGCGGCGGCCATCCTGGAGGCCATGGAGCTGGGTGCGCGGGTGCTTCTCTTGGACGAGGACACCTCCGCCACCAACCTCCTGGTGCGGGATGCCCGCATGCAGGCCCTGGTGCGCCGGGAAACCCTCACCCCCCTTCTGGACCGGGTTCAGGACTTTAAGGCCAGGGGGGTGAGCCTGGTCCTGGTGGTGGGTGGGGTGGGGGACTACCTGGACCTGGCGGACACGGTCTTGCTTCTGGAGGAGTACCGGCCGAGGGAGGCCACCTTGGAGGCCAAGGCCATTGCCCAAGCCCATCCCACGGGGCGGGCTTTTGGCGAGCCTCGGTATCCCCTTGCCGTGGCTTCCCGGGCCCCCCTGCCCGAGAGCTTTGATCCCAGGCGGGGCCGGAAGACCCGGGTGAAGGGCCGGGGGCTCAGGGAGCTGGTCTACGGCGAGGAGGTGGTGGACCTGTCCGCTTTGGACCTGTTTGAAAACGCCCAGGTGCGGGCCCTGGGGGCTTGGTTCCAGAGGCTTTGGCGGCTGGCGGATGGTCGGCTCCCCTTAAGGACCCTGGTGGAAACCGCCTTGGAGGGTGTGGAGGACCTTTTTGCCCTCGAGGAGGCCCCTGAGGTGGCGGAGGTGCGCCCTCTGGAGCTGGGGGCGGCGGTGAACCGGCTCAGGGCCCTAGAGGTTTTGCGGGTGGGGGACTGAACCTTTCCTCCTGCGCCTCGGGATTATCCTGGGGGTCAAGGGGTGGTGGACGGTGTGGCGGTCTTTGAAGCTTGACCTTTCGGCGCGTAAGGCGTACTGGCAAGAGGTGGCCCCGGAGGAGGTGGCCTTTGGCGGGCGGTACCGCACGGGCCGGATCCTCCTGGAACAGGAGGCCTGGCGCCTTGACCCCCTTTCCCCGGAAAACCCCCTGGTCTTCGCCATCGGTCCTTTGGCGGGCACGGGCTTTTCCAACGCCAACCGCACCAGCGTGGGCACCCGTAGCCCCCTCACCCTGGGCATCAAGGAGGCCAATGGCGGGGGCACCTTCGGCTACGCCTTGGGGCAGATGAAGCTCGCCCACCTGGTCCTTCAGGGGGCAAGCCCCGACTGGGTGGTCCTCCGCCTCACCCGGGAAGGCCAGGTGTTCTTTGAACCAGCAAAGGACCTCTTGGGTCTGGGGAACTTTGAGGCGGCGCAGAGGCTTTTCGCCGCCTACGGCCGGAAGATCGCCTTCGCCCTCCTGGGTCCCGTGGGGGAGTACTTGGGCCTTCTTTCCGGCATCGCCTTCTCGGACACGGACGGCCGCCCTTCCCGTCTGGCCGCCCGGGGGGGCGTGGGGGCGGTGATGGGGGCTAAGCGGGTGAAGGCCATCGTGGTGGAGGTGCCGGGGAAGGCGGAGGTCTGGGACAAGCCCAAGGTGGCGGAGAGCGTGCGCCGCTACGCGGGGCTCCTACGGGAAGACCCCCTGGTCATGCAGTTCTACAACGCCATCGGCACCATGGGCATGGCGGACTTCCAAAACGCCTTCGGCGGCCTTCCCGTCCGCAACTTCCGCGAGGGGAGGCTGGCCCCGCCCGAGGCCTTCCGCATGGGCGGGCAGTACATCGCCCCTTTGAACCGGGCGCGGGGCGGCAAGCACACCCATGCCTGCATGCCGGGGTGCGTGATCCAGTGCTCCAACGTGATCGTGGACGAGAAGGGGGAGGAGGTGGTCTCCCCCTTGGAGTACGAGACCATCGGCCTTCTGGGCACCAACTGCGGCCTCACCGACCCGGATGCCCTCGCCCGCTTGAACCGCCTGGCCAACGACCTGGGCATCGACACCATCGAAACCGGGGCCACCTTGGCCCTCCTCATGGAGAAGGGGGAGGGGCCTTGGGGGGACTACGCCTTCATGGAGGCCAAGCTTAAGGCCCTTTACACCCCAAGCGAGGAGGCCCGCTTCCTGGCCCAGGGCACGGCCCGGGTGGGGGAGGCTTTGGGCCTGAAGCGGGTTCCCGTGATCAAGCGCCAGGCCATCTCCGCCTACGATCCCCGGGTGGTGGAGGCCACGGGCATCACCATGATGACCACCGCCCAGGGGGCGGACCACACCGCGGGGAACGCTCCAAGGCTGGAGACCCGGGCCATGGGGGTGGGGGAGATCCTCGAGGCCAGCTACACCGCCCAGGTGAACGCCGCCGCCAACGACAGCCTGGGGCTATGCGTCTTCGGGGGAAGCGTCACCAACAAGCAGGTAGCGTTCATCACGGAAAGCGTGAACGCCGCCTTGGGCACCGCCCTCACCCCGGCCTTTTGGCGGGAGCTGGGGGAGGGGGTGCTTCGCCTGGAGCACCGCTTCAACCACCTGGCGGGCTTCAGCCACGAGGACGACCGCCTCCCCGCCTTCTTCTACGAGGAGCCCGTGCCCCCCAAGGGCTACACCGCCCGCTTCCGCCCCGAGGACCTGGCGCCCCTTTACGAGAGGCTCCACCAGGGGTCGTAAAGCTCGGGCTGCCGGGCGGAGGGGGGCAGGGCTTCCCCTTCCAGGAAGGCCCGGGCGTAGAGCCGGGCCAGTTCGGGAAAGGGTTCCTCGCCCACCTGCTCCAGGGCGTGGACCGCGGCGGCGTCCGCCAGGTTCCGCAGGGCCTCCTTGGCGTACCAGGGGCCTTCCTCCGCCAGGCGCCTTAGGGACTTCTCCGCGTGGGCCAGGGCCTGGGGGCTCTCCTTGAGGAGCTCCAGGAGGGGCACGTGGGCCCGCTTCTTGGCGATGGCTTCCGCCATGTCCAGGGCCTGGATGTTGGCGGGGCCCTCCCAGATGGGGGTGATGAGGGCCTCCCGATGCCAGCGGGCCACCCCGTACTCCTCCAAAAAGCCCAGGCCCCCAAAGAGCTCCATGGCCAGCTGGGTGATGGCGCTGGCGTGCTCGGCGGTGCGCCCCTTGGCCAGGTGGGAAAGGAGCCTGGCCAGGTGGTAGGCCTCGCTGTAGGGCGGCCGCTCCTCCCAGGCCCGGTCAAAAGCTTGGATGGCCAGGAAGGCCAGGGCCGTGCCCCCCACCTGCCGTAGGCGCATGGTGAGGAGGTCGTGCTGGACCAGGTCGTGGTCCAGGAGCCTCTTGCCGAAGGCGGTGCGCCGCCTCACCCGGAAGAGGGCCTCGAGGTGGGCCTTCTTGGCGATGCCCATGGCGGCGGCCGCGTTGGCCAGCCGGCTCACCGTGAGGTTCTCCAGGGTGTAGTAGATGCCCTCCTCAGCCTTGCCGATGAGATGGGCCAGGCTCCCTTCCAGCTCCACCTCCCCCGAGGGCACCGCCCGGGTGGCCAGCTTTGCCTTAAACCGGCGCACGGTGAAGTTGAGCCGCCCTTCCGCCTCCCGGGGCAGGAGGAAGAGGGCCAAGCCCTTGGGCCCTTCGGGAGCCCCTTCCGGCCTGGCGGTGACGATGGCGTAGTCGGCCAGGCCCGCCCCCGAGGCGAAGTACTTGTCCCCCCCGTAAAGCCGCCAGGCCCTGCCCTCCTTCCGGGCCAGGGTGCGGTTGGCCCCCAGGTCGCTTCCCCCTTGGATCTCCGTCATCCAGGTGGCCCCGAAGGCCGGGCCGTAAAGGAGCTCCCGCTTCACCTCCTCGTGCTCTGGGGCGTACTTGTGGAGGGCGTAGGCCACCTGGTGGGTGATGGTAAGGATGCAGTAAAGCCCTCCGTCCGCCAGGAGGTAGCCCAGGGCGTAATGAAGGGGCCAGCCCCGTCCCTCGTAGGCGGGGCGGATCATGGGGCGGAGCTTTTCCAGAAGGGCGGCCTGGGCGGGGGAGAGGAGGGCCCGGTCGATGCGGTTGCCGTCCAGGTCGTGCATCTGCAGGCGGGGCGGGGCGTCTTGGTCCACGTGGTGGGCCACCTCCAAGACCTCCTCCCCCACCAGCCTCCCGAAGGCGGAAAGCTCC
>Ga0209289_100418_pt1 | contig 22552 bp, 20 predicted proteins | sample GXS110809BmetaG_FD_184121 | JGI IMG/M metagenome (GOLD analysis project Ga0209289, IMG submission 184121) | Hot spring microbial communities from Gongxiaoshe hot spring, China to study Microbial Dark Matter (Phase II) - GXS 110809B (SPAdes)... ...
TGGGCAGAAGATTTGATTTCTTGATCTATGATTTACCAGATCAGAGTCTGGTATCAATAAATTTCAGCAAGATCAAAAACGGAGAATATAAAAAGGTGTTTTTTGATGTTATTCATGAGAATATAGAGCAAGCTGATCCACATAAGAAAGATTTGATAAATCGTTTCAGAAAGGCTCTTTTACAGTATGGGTTTTTAATGACACATAAGTTCAGTTCGTTTGATATCATTTCTTCTGGGCTTGATCCATTTGAAAGATTGACATTTCCTATTTTCAAAAACCTACTCTTTCATTTTATGTTTGAGGTTTATGAAAAAACAGATTAAGTTTTTAACCTTTCAGCTACTTTTTCGGCTGCTCTTGTTGCAAGAGCCATTATAGTTATCTGTGGGTTTACTCCTATTGAGCTTGGAACTACGCTCCCGTCAACAATGTATAGGTTCTCCGTATCCCATACCTTATGATTTTCATCCACAACAGATTTTGAGGGACATATCCCCATTCTGCATGTCCCAAGCGGATGGAAGGCACTGAGTATGTAATCGTGTGGTGGGAAATCCATCTTCAGGAATTTTTCGTAATCCCTCCAATTTTTTATCGGGGGACATTTTCTTATCATGGGCCAGATTTCATGAGAACCGGCTGAAAGAAATATCTTGATCACTATTTCTGTTCCAAGTTTCAGGAGTTTCTTTTCTCTTTCTTTTATCCAGTAAAATACAAAGGGTCTCCTACCAATGGGAAATACTATTCCGGAAGGATCATCTTCTATCATCGCCCCAAATGACGCGATCTTATCTATGTTTGACATAGCAAATGAAAATTTTTCTCCTATGAATGGTATCGCCCCCGCTCCTGCGTCTATCGGAAGTCCCCCATGCAAAAGCAAAATCCCCATCTTCATAAATGTATCAACACAATATCCTTGAGGGACATGGTTATACTGCCTTATGTCATCATTTGGACAATAAGCTAATACAGATGTAGCGGGATGTATTGTCAGATTTTTTCCTATGTTTTTATTTTTGAAACCATCTTGCTGCAGGAGATGGAAGGGAGTCATTATCCCACCACAAGATAGGACGACAACTTTTGCTCTGATTTGTATTTCCTTTCCTGAACTCGTCTGGGCGATTACTCCTTCTACCCTTCTATTCTTCATTATCAATTTTTTGAACCTTGTTTCTTCAAGTAGCAATGCTCCATCTTTTAGAGCCATTGGTATGTATGATATGTTCGTTGATTTTTTAGCATCTGTTGGACATCCGAATGTGCATACTCCCTGACCGTCACATTCTGGAGCATTTCTTTTGACAGGATAGTGATTATACCCGAGAGCTTCGCAACCTCTTGCGATTACATCTGCAATTTTCCCTATGACTTTCCTCTTCGTCTCTTCAACTTGTATAGTTTTTTCAACCTTCTCAAAATATTTTTCCATTTTTTCCGGTGAAAGTTCTCTTAGGTTAAACTCTTTTACCCATTTTTCAAGTATCCAGGGAGGAGTCCTCCAACTAGTTCCTGTGTTTATAGCTGTTGATCCCCCTACCATTTTCCCCATTGGTATTGGGATAAAAGCATTTCCGATTGCAAATGTTAAACCTTTTTCTCGATAAAACTTCCTGAAAGATTCTCCTGCTTTACCTGTGAAGTCTTTTCTGGTGTAGTATTTACCTTCCTCAAGTATTATTACTCCAAAACCTTTTTCTGCTAACTCCTTAGCAACAACTGCTCCTCCAGCACCAGATCCGACAACTACAACATCACATTCTATTTCATTACCATCTATGTCATTCTGAACATTTGACATATATGGGGGGATCTGGTAGGATTTAGGACTTTTATCCCATATGCACCCAAGGCTTGAATAAATCCCATCATCACTGAAGTGGGATACTTTTAATGTCGTTATGAGAACTTCACAGATTGCTCTTTTTAGAATTGAACCTTCCGACCATTTTTCAAGAAGCTTTCTTCTTTCTTCAATTCTAAGGGAACAGAAACCTCGCAGCTTTGATATTCTCGTCAGATAATCAAGTATGTGTATAATAGCTTTATATACAATTTCGGCTTGTTTGTCTTCTTGGAGGTAAGATTCTATTTTTTCAACGTCTTTTTCTCCTCCTCCATCAAAGTATTTACCCGGAGGTATAACTGCTTCGGCTACTGCCCTTAATACATTCCTCTCGTATTCTGTAAACATTCTCCATAAGAATTTAATAAATGGTTCTGGTCAGACCCAGATAACAGAAAATTGACCATTCGTTCAAAAAATCTTGAAATCAAGATAAAAGAACAAAAATATAAAAAGAGAAAAATTTTACATATCTTGCCAGTATATACTTTGATAAAAATTTAGGCTATTCAAGGAAATAAATTTAGTTTTTGTTATACTGAATTTTTTGATGATTCTGCATTTCATATAATAAAATTAAGGGAGATGTTGGAAGATAAGGAACTTTTTATTTTTGATATAGAGGGCGTAGTTATTCCTACGATAGATGATGATGTACATCCAGATAAAGATGTTATCAGAGTTTTGGATACTTTAAGGAAGAATGGAAAGAAAATCGCTTTCCTTTCAAATATATCTCGCATACCTCATAGTAGGGTAAGTGAGATTCTGATAAATTTGGGGATTGCAAAAAGCAAATCGGAGGTTTTTACCGCTGGGAGGGTTTCAGCTGAATATATACATGAAAAAAAGAAAAACTCGAGAGTGTTTGTTATATCTGAACTTGGGCTAATCGTTGATCTTGAGACAGATAAAAGTATGAAAATTGTCTTTGAAAAACCAGTTGATTTTGTTGTGATAGGAATGAAGAGAAATATAGATTTTGATGAAATAAACTTCGCTCTTGATTGCATTCTAGATGGTGCTGAACTCATTTCAGTAGGACACACAAATTACTACAAAGGAGGATTCCTGGGTAAAAATGGAATTTTTATAGGAGATCTACCTATATGTGAAATGCTCAGCTTTGCATCCGGAAAGTCTTACACCAAGATCGGTAAGCCTGCACCATTGATATTCGGACATGTCCTTTCTGAGTATATGGTTGAGCCTAAAAAAGCTGTTATGATAGGAGACAAAATTGAGACTGACATAAAGGGAGCTAATGAAGTCGGGATAACATCTATTTATGTTGAACCAATGTCTTCTCAAAAACATTTCCTTCCCCCTAAAACCAAAGATAAAAAGATTTTACCTTCACTTAGAATGAAAAGCTTAAAGGAATTATTAAACTATATATAATGAAAAAGAAAGAAGCTAAAGTTGGTAAACCTGTCTATAAGGCTAAAAAGAAAGAAAAATCTTCAGAAATTAAAGTCAAAAGAATTGATATACCAAGTTTCTCATGTAGATATAAAATATCAATAAAGATAACAGGTGATCTATCTCAATTTAAACTGCCAAGTTTTCTTTCATCTGTTTTATCTATGCCAAAAATACCTGTGGGTTCTGTAAATATTTCTGCTTCGCGGCTTATGTCGGACAAATATGATTTTTTTATAGATTTTATTCCATCTCCTATATTGTCTCTTTTAACAAAGCATGAGAAGTTTTCATATCGCTCTTTGGTTTCTTTTGATGAATCGCTCGGTTTCATCACAAATGAAACTTATTTTTTGGAGAAGAAAACTGATGGGAGGGAGTTCAGAAGAGATGAAGATTTTTCTTCCTATGAAGAGGAAGGAATAAATAAAGATCCTGTTGCCCTTTTTCTTGACCTTGTATCTTCTGAAAATATAAAGAAAGAAATAAAAGATGAGGTGAATCCGTTTGATATAAAGAGATTTGAGGATAATATTTATGTTTATCCAAAGAAGTTGGATTTTGGAGAGTTTTTCTCATCTGTTGAAATAGCGCTCCAGAATATCACAGAAAGTTTTAAAATACCAAAGATTTTTCATGTCAAAGGTCTTTTTTCTCTTTTTGATATATTTGCAGAATCGGAATAGTAGGATTTCTGATTGAATTTTTCAGACTTCAAATCATAACGCTATTAAAATTTGACCGGATTATTATCATCTGATAATCCTGAAACTTCTAAATATTTTGGGTTATTGAATAAAACAAAATCATGAGTGAGTTTGAAGGAAAAGTTGTTTTGGTAACGGCAGCTTCTTATGGTATTGGATTTGAGGTAGCAAAGAAGTTCTGTGAGCTTGGAGCGAATGTTTTTATAACATCAAGAAAAGAGGAAAATCTCATGAAAGCGGCTGAATCTATAAGAAAAACCGGCCGAGGTGAGTTAGATTACACTGTTGCTCACAGCGGTGTTCCAGCTGATGTTAAAAATGCAGTCAATATGTGTTGGCAAAGGTTTGGAAAGATAGACATACTCGTTAATAACTCTGCAACAAATCCTGTGATATCTCCGTTGCACCAGCTTCAAGATGAGCTCTGGGATAAAATAATAAGTGTGAGTTTGACTGGAAATTTCATTGCTAGTAGAGAAGTTGCTAAAAAAATGATAGAAGGGGGAATAAAGGGAGTTATAATAAATGTGGCATCTGTTGCAGGTATGAGAGCTACACCCGGTCTTGGAGCTTATGCTGCCGCAAAGGCTGCACTTATATCTATCACTAAAACTATGGCAGTAGAACTTGCAGGATTCGGAATTAGAGTCAATGCAGTTGCTCCAGGTCTTATAAGAACAAAATTTGCTAAAGTTCTGGTTGATATTTTTGAATCTGGTTCTGGAACAGAAAATCCACTTTTAAGAATTCCTGTAGGAAGAGTAGGGGAACCATACGAAGTTGCGGAACTCGTAGTTTTTCTTGCTTCAGAAAAGAGTTCGTATATAACAGGTTCTGTCTTCACAATAGATGGAGGATCAACTGCTTAATTTGCTTTGTTGCTTGCAAGTTTTAAAGATTCAAGTCATCCTCTTGCCTACAAATTCCATGTTTTCAGTAATTTATTTTGTATGACCCTTGATTCGGACAGCTCTATTTAGGGAACAGAATGTAGTATGACCCAAATGTTATCTCCTTAGTTTTTCAATGAAACCAGATATAATATTCCTAATTCCTGTCTCTCTAAAATAAATTTTTCTTTTTCTCTCTTTTTTATTTTTTAATATGTGGAATAGACACTTATGATCTTTTTGTTCGCTATAAATTATTATGTGTTCTGGTTCATCCTTGAACTCAATCGGTATAACATAGCTCCAGGGATTAGATATGTAGTATATGTCAATTTCAGGATAGTAGAACTTTATAAAATCTGTTGATATTATATCTCCGAGTACCTTTTCAATTTTCTGATCTTTTATATTATTTATGACACAATCAATTTCGTTTTGGATTTCTTGCTTATCTATAACATAGTGTTTAGGACCATATGCATACATTATGTATCCTTTATATGCTTTTGTTTCTGGTATATTTGATACAAAGTATATTATTGAAAAGAGTGGAAGAATATTTATGAACTTTTTCTGTGAGTAATTTTCTGATGCCAGAAATATTAGAACTGTCCATATGTATATTTGGTACCTTTCTTCTGATGATAAGAAAAGAAAAATTATTGTTATAGGTATAAGATTTTTTCTAGATAAAATAGAAGGTATAAAAGGAGCTGTGAGTATTAATAATTTCATAACTTCGTCAATTTGAGGATTTTTTATTGGTCTCAATTTCATATCCTCAAAAGTCGGAATAATGCCGCTATGTGTAAAGTTGTAGAGATTGAAAATTGTCATTGGAGATGAACCAATTATTAAACCGATTAAAAATTCTTTAATTTTCCTCTCTGGGAAGAACAGTATTAGAAGAGAAGATAGGATATTATTCTGAATGGAAATTCCGAGAAAGAATCCTTTCAGATATCCTTCTGTTTTGATAGTAAGTATAGTCAGAATGGGTATGAATGCATAGTTCCCCACAAAAAGAATGTTTCTCTGGAAAAAAAGAGGTGTGAATGTGAAAAGCAGGAAGAAAACGGTTCTTTTTACATCATCTTTTAGTAATCCAAGAGTTATAAGCAAAGATATACCTGAAAGAATACAGTTTGCAATCCTGAATGTCAGTATGTCCGAACCAAGAAGTTTTACGAAAGGATAATAAAAAATCGTAGGTATTAGTGCTCCATGATAGCTTACATCAAGTTGGTATATATATATATCTTTTGCTTTTAGGGAATGCATGAAGCTAAATGCGCGGTGTGTATCTTCAAGTGTTGGATAATTAAAAAAGAGATAAGACCACAGTATCTTGATTGTAATATGAACTAATACGAAAAATATGTTGTTTACTCTGACAAAATTCATTTTTTATCTCCGAAAGCAGAGAAAAGCATAATCAGAAATTTTATAAATTTTCTCGATGGGAAAAGAATTTTTAGCACCATAACTTATGTATTGGTTTTCCTGTTGCTATGAAGGTTTGGAATGACGCAATTTGAAAGAATTAAAAATTGCATCTTCTATGGAAACTAACATGGATCAAAGATATAAAGTAAATAGGATTTTTGTGAATTTGACAGTATATATTTATCAAATATAGTATGTTTCCTATCTTTTTGAAAGAAAAGTCTAGTTGTGTTATAGCATTTTTCTTGTAAAACCTTATGAAAGTGTTATAATATAAATAATCTCAATATGGATTTTGTGCTATACTCATTTTTCAGGATTGGGAGGATAACTTGTAATTCTTGGTGGAATAGATGAAATAAATTATATGAGGGGTGTTCATAATTCTTAATCATTTTTTTAATAATTTTAAACTCTATTTCTAAAATTTACATATGCCATTTCATTACTATTTTTAAATACCCATAAATATTTGCAAAGCAAACACACCTATAAGAATATAACCTATTTTATCAGGGGTATTCATAATTTTACCAAGCTAATCTTGTTGATTTTTATAAAGAATTAATCTTGTGATAGGAGCAAGAAATGGTAAGAATAAACTTTTGCTTAATTATGAACACCTCTCAATTATATTGTGGAATATGGACCTGTCTTTTGGGGAGCCGATTGCGAGGAGAAATACTCAAACTAAAGCTTTACTTAGTGGATCATTGATTCTGAAGACTGCTTATCTGACTTGGAACACAAGGAAGGTATTACTGATATGCACATGTGAGTTATTTTTGTCTTAATTTATTTACACCTAAATCTGAGTTTTTTGGTACAAAATGAATTTTTCTGGGATTTAGGTTTTGTATTTTTTTATTCCTTGAATTTTTGAGGAAATTTGGTGATATTTTCTTTGCATTGATTTTGATGATTAGATTTTTGATTATAGGCCGAGGTGGCGGAATTGGTAGACGCGGGGGACTCAAAATCCCCTGGGGTTTGCAGCCCTGTGCGGGTTCAAGTCCCGCCCTCGGCACTATTTGAACAATAATTCAAAATTCTTTCTGTTTTTTCCATGATTTTTTTCACGTTAAATTAACATACAAACCGAAAGGAGGTATATTTTGATATGGCAACAGGTCTTTCACCTGAGCAACTCAAGCAGAAAGTAGAAGAGGCAGTGAAAAGTGGAGGAAGAGCAGCTGTTCAACAAATAGCAAAAGACGCTGATCCGGAAGAAGCTTACTGTATCATATTGCCTACTGCTGCAAATGCTGACCCATCTGTTCAGCAAAAATTACAAGGTGTTAACGGAGTTGTGAAATTCGTTATAGATGGTTCGGGAACATACTGGTTGAAGATAAGCAATGGGCAAGTGGAAGGTGGAAAGGGTGAGCCACCATCTGCTGCAAATGCTACCATAACACAGAGTTTAGATACATTCAAAAAAATACAAGCAAGACAGCTTGACCCACAAATGGCTTTCATGCAGGGCTTGTTAAAGATATCAGGCGATATGGGACTTATAATGCGTCTGGCACAGCTTATGAGATAAACAAACGGGGGAAATTCTTTTCCCCCTTGTATTTAAATTTTGGACCTTTATATTAACACCTTGCCACTATTATCCATATTTCTCCTATTCTTTTGGTTTAACTGCTTTGTCAACTAAATATAACCCAAAAATTGTCAATTTTCTCTGGCATTGTAGGGATAAAAATTTGTTGAAAGTTAAATCAAATAAAGAAACTGAGTATATCGCAATCGCCCATTGCTTTATCTCCATCGATGAGAACAGCCTTTGAGCCTTCAGGGCTAATAAAAGCAAAAAGCAATTTTTCTCCCAGACCTTTATCTATTTTCCGGAACCTTATGTCAGATATTTTGGGTTTTACGGATATGCATAGATGAAAAATTTTTGTTTGGACTTCTATCTCAAGCCAGCTTGTTTTACTTATGAATTCTGATATCTCTGAAATCCTTTTTGGTATCTTGCCATTTAGGAAAAAATCTCTTTTCTCTTTTTTGCTGATAGTTGGAGATAACAGAATTTCTTTCGTATTGGATGGGATCTTCTTGAATATTCCGTCTAAATCTCTGATGAAAAAAGAGGATATTTTTGTTTTGTTCAGAACATCCATGTAAATCTGAATTGTGTTTTGAATGTGTTTTTTGCCCCTTGTGGTATAGAAGATCTTAGAGATTTTCCTAATATAAGGTATCCTATTTCCGTACCAAATTCTATATTTTCTGTTCCCACTCTTAAACCAAAGTCAATTTCTGTTCCAAGTAGTCCCTTTTTAGCATCTCTACCGAAGAATTGCTGCCCAGATCTCGGATCGATGAAAAATAAACTATTGGAGAATGCCCAGAGATTTGATATGTATGCCCCGATTGACTCAAATGGGAAGAACCCTATTGTTGGCATGATGTAGTATGAACCGAAAACTCCTCCTTTTGATGCAAAGAAATCAGCTTTTGTTCCAGATGAATTTTCAAGCTCACGTGCAATGTTTCCTGTGTATCTTGCAACCACATCTTCATATAAGATAAATCCTATATTGTAGTCCGGATGCATGGGGATTGATTTTATGGTCTTGTCTCCTGGATTTTCATCTCCGCTTGAATATCCGGCGTCTAAAATCAAACGAATAAGCCCTGTTTCGAATTTCGCTCTCCCCGCAATGTTCCAGGCAAAAACTTTGTATCTTGAAAAATTTCCAAAATTTGGGATATAATCTATGTTCCCTGTAAATATCCCTCCTTCAATCTCAATTGAAGAATTGTATGAAGGCAGCCAGCTTATGTAAGGAAGGAAAAAATAAAGTTCTGTTTTTGGAGATCTTTGAGCATTTGCATAAACCTGAAAAGATATCTTTGATGTCTTAAATCTTGGAACAAGAAAGTAATCAATTAAGTTCCCAGAAGAGATAATTTCTGATATTTGTGTGTCTATACCTATGTTAAAATCTAGTAAATCACTTACTGGAAATGACAAGGAGATTCTGTCTTTTGTTGTTCCAAGGTGTGCATCGTCCCATAGATTCTTAAAACCGTTTCCATCGTTTAGATGTGCTCCAAGCCCAAAATCTACCGGTTGCCTACCCAACTTTACTTTTACTGGAATAGAAAGAACAGAATCTATTTCTCCCCATAGCCTTTTTACCGCGATAGATCTTTGCTGACCATCGCAGATTTCGAAGTTTTGACCGTTGTTGTATTTATCGCATATTTTTTCTCCTGAAACAGAGAAACCAGAGAGCCCAGCACCCCAGATTATGTCATCAAGTATATCCACCTGTGAAGAAACCCTTATCGAGGGAGACATATTTACTGTTGGTTCTAATCTGAATCTTGATTGAAAGAAATCTGGCCTGATATATCTTACAGATCTATTTTCAGGTTGAGGTAATCCTGAGTATAAAAATATCCTCGTTCTGAAGTAACCCTTTAGTGATAGCATTTCAATTCTTTCTTCCTCTTCTTCTGCAAATCCGTATGGTAGAGATGGTTCTAATTCCTCTTGATTTTGTTCTTCCATTTCCCGTATTATCGTTTCTATATCTTCATTTCCCTCTTCTTTGTTCCTTTCTTCTTCATCTTGTTGGCTTTTTTCTTCATCCTCTTCGCTTTTTTGTTCTTGTGCTATTATTGTGTAGGTTTGATTGTTTTCATACTTTTTGTAGCCTGAAGCCTCTTTATCTATTATTGTAAGGAAAAGAAGAAAAGCTTCCACTCTTTGGACCTCCTTTTATTTATTTTTTATCTATTTTAAAAAGTCGGAATTGTTTTTTTACCTTCCGTTCAAATTAGATTGGGACTGCTTCATCTATAAGCATTATTGGTATCCCGTCCTCTATCTTATACAAGAGTTTGCAGTTTTTACATATCAAACCTTTCCTTTTTTTGTCAAGTTCAATATCTCCTTTACACTTCGGACAAGCTAGTATCTCAAGAAGCTCTTGATCTATAAGCTGTTCCTCTTTTTCTTGGGTTTCACTTTCTTCCCGACTTTTCTCTTTTTTCATAGCTTTCAATATAATCAACTCCTCTCATTTTAGGTAGAATTCATTTAGTTTTCTGTAATAGGTTCCTCAAGAGCATAGAAATCAAAATGTATTGGTTTATCAGTTATGGGATTTATCTGTATGTCTTGCAATCTAACTTTGTATATCTTATCTGCAACTTTTAACTCAAGGATTTTTGTTTGATCTTTTAATAATTTGCTAATATCAGAAAGTTTTAACTTCACCTGTTCGTAAACTTTTCCATTACCATATATCACTCCAGTGACATATCCCTGTCTCCTTATCTTTTTGGCATCTTCTTTACCTAGACGCTCTCTTCTTTCAGCTTCAATCTTGAGCATTTCTTTTTCCTCCTTTCAAAGCATTTTTAATAATTTTCTCCTGAAATGTTTTTTTGCAAGCAGTTTTGCCATAAGGTAGTGTATCTATCTTTTAACCCAAAATTTTCTGCTGTTCCTGTATTTAAGAGCATAAATGGGACAAAATATTTGCCTAGGTAAAGAACTCTACAGTAAATCAGGTCATAGAAATTCAGAAACTTTCGTAAGATTGGTTTTTTCACCATTTGTTATATATCTTTTTTTTGAGAGAATAGAAACTAAATTCAATTTTTTGATCTTGTGGGTATCTAATGCGGTCAGCTATGGACTTTAATCTGATCAAGAGAGTGTTTTTCATTTAATTGCAATTTTTAGGATTTTTCCATTTGCATTCCCAGTTTCTTATCTCTTCAGAAAATGCGTATGCACTTTGCCTTATTTTTCTTTTCCTTTCTGGGGATGAAAAATCTATCTCAACAAGTCCAAATTTCTTGTCAAAGCCTAGTGCCCATTCAAGATTGTCCATTAATGACCAATAGAAATATCCTATAATCTTAATTCCATCATCGATAGCCTTTTTTACGAATTTCAGGTGTTCTTTTATGAACCATCCTCTGATTTTATCTTTTGAATCTGCTATACCATTTTCTGTTATGAGTATAGGAAGCCCAAATTCCTTATATCTTTCCGAGACAACCTTTATCACATTGTAGATTCCGGGAGGATATATCTCATACCCCATTTCTGATATACCATACGGGCAGATTTCAGATGGTTCTGATGTTGGACATGGCCTGGGTAGAAAAAATAATCCAACGGATGGGAGAACAGGAGCATAAATCACTTGATACCTATTATAGTAATTTATCCCTATTATGTCTGCCTTTGGGTTATCTGTTTTCAAAATTTGATCAAGATACCTCCATACAAGAAGTTCCCAAGCACTTTCTTGAGCATTTTTGTCTTCACTGTATATGTCTGAGATATTGTATATAACTGAAACTTCTGATGATTTACCATCTCCGTCTGCATCTTTTCTATCAAATAGATGCACCATTTCATAAGCTATTGAATGAGCAAGGATGAGATTTTTCAGGACGATATCAAATGCTTTTTTATTTGAAGCAGCAGGTGGGAATGCTCCGAACCCTAACGCTGATGAGATTCCTCCGAGTAAATATCCACCAGTTGCAACAACTATCGGTTCGTTTATTGGCCCCCATAGGTCGGCTAAGTCTCCAAATTTTCTCGCAACAAAAGCAACATACTTTGCAAACTCTAAGACAGATTCTAAAGAAAGCCAACCAGAAGGTTTTCCAAAACATGCTTCTGAAAGATTTATATCATCTTCAATCTTTATTTCAGAAAACCAATCCCTGCAAGATATTGAATCATGTATCCATACCGGTAAAGAAAAATGGTTAAGCGTTATGAAAACTTTTAATCCATTTTCCCTGATGTAAGATAGAATTTCTCTGTATTTTCTGATTGAGTTTTGATCTGCTATTTTGTCAAGTTCTTTCAAAATTTCTTCATCAATATTTACAATCAATTTATCGTTTTTATACTCATATTTTATTTTTACCCCTGTTGTCGGTCTTGGGAATATCCGAGACCATTCTATTCCATATCTGAAGGTATTTACACCTATACTTTTTGCTATGTTAATATCTTGTTTGTAGTGGGTCCAGAAATCAGAGCTTTTTTCTGGAACATCTTTGAAGTATCCTTTTCTTATATTCTCTTCATTGTGAGTCCATATCCACCAGTCAGAGTTTTCATCTTTTTCAGACATAGGTCCCATATCTGCTTGGAACCCTGATATAGCTACGCCCCACAGAAATTCGCTTACTTTTTGTTTCTCGGAGCACCCGAAAATAAATGTGATGATTATTGCAGATAACTTTAGCTTTTTAGTCATATAAGTATTATAAAGCTTCAAAGAAATTTTTGCACGCCTTTGTCATACATCTATTCAATAATCTCGGTTAGATGAAATTTATATTGTGCTGTAATTTACTCTATATTGTGCCGTTTTCAAATAAAATTTACCCCTGTTACGGATGAAAAGGCAATACTCAGAGAAAACCAAAATTTAAATGAGGAGTGTTCATAATTCTCAATCATTTTAATAACTTTAACCTCCATTCCTGAAATTCACATATGCCTTCTATTTGATTATAGTGCAATCCCCACTTTTCAAAAGAAAGTTTAAAAACTCTTCCAAGCATCCTAAAAACTATCCTCTTATATATTTCCCATAGACTGGTAAATGAAAGAAAACTTGAATCTCTTCCATATTATAGCACTTTTTTGTAAAATTTCAGGAAAGCACTATAGATACCATAAATATTTGCAAAGCGAATACTCCTATAAGAATATAACCTACTTTACCAAGGGTGTTCATAATTCTATCACCTCTTCTTGCTTGATTTTTATAAAAAATTAAACTTGTAGCAAGTGAGGGTAAGGATAAACTTTCGCTTAATTATGAACACCTCTCAATTTAAATATTCAGATTTGTCAGTTTCTAATCGGAAGTAAGTCGAGTAGAGATACATAAAGTGAGGATACCTAATAATGTTTCAGGTCTTGCAAGAGAGTAAAAAATCTTCTTTTTCTCATAATATCGGTTTTCAGATGTTTTGCTTTTTTGTATATTTACTAATTTAGTGATTCGTGGATAATTTTTTTTAGGAGGTAAGAAAACATGGCAAAGTATATAATACTTTCAAGGATCACCTCTGAAGGGCTTGAAACTTTGAAGGAGAATCCAAAAAGGATAAAGGAAGTGAATGAGGAAATCGCTCAAAAGTATGGGGTTAAGGTAATACATCAGTTTTTGGTCATGGGACCTTATGACTTTGTAAATGTGGTAGAAGCTCCAGATAATAGTGCTGTTGTGAAAATGGCTGTTGAGCTTGGTTCAAGAGGAACTGTCCAGACTATAACGATGCCAGCAATAGAAGCGGAAGAGTTTATCAACTTGATGTCAAAAAAGTGAAATGATCAAAATCTTGCATGAAAGTTATAGTCAGGAATAGATATTCACATGAATATGAGATTGAGGAGCGTTATATATGCGGTGTAGCTCTTTTAGGTTCGGAAGTGAAATCAATAAGGTTGGGAAAAGTTTCAATAGATGAGGCAATTGTTGGATTTCAGTCCGGTAGACCATTTATATTCAACATGCATGTTTCTCCTTATCAGGGATCTCATTTTAATCCAGATCCCACAAGAGCTCGTGCCTTGCTGCTCAAAAAAAAAGAGATCGAAAGAATGTATGGTCTTACAACAAGAAAGGGTTATAAGATAATACCTCTTGCTGTATTGATTAAAGATAACAAACTTATAAAGATAGAAATAGGAATAGGAAAAAGGAAGAAAATAGAAGATAGAAGGATGAAAATTTTGGAAAAAGAAGAAAGAAGAAAAATTAGACAAATCAAGTTAAATTAGATAATTTGAATTTTAGAACTCGCTTTGTTTATTAAATTTAATTGTTTTGTGTGATAAATATACAGAGCTTGCGTTATAGTGTGTTTTGAACATTTTTAAAGAATATTCTAAAATTTTTTCAAATATTTGGAAATATCTTTGGGTAGGCGAGGAAAAAATCTTATCAGAAAAATCATATTCTCCTTGTTTTTTCTAATGTTAATGGATCAAGTGAACAGTTGACTTCTGGAGATTAAAATATAAAAATGTGATATCTGAGTGGAAAAAATTCTTTTATTTCTTTCTCTTATCTGTAATTTTTCATGCTTTAGTCGTGTTCGTTGTTTTTTTAGGTGATAGAGAAAGGAAAACTAATGAAAGGAGAATAACTTGGGTTTCATTTCAGAGCGGAGGGCGTTTAGCAGGTTCGTCCCAAAGGTTATCAGATGGTAAGAAATCAGATTCAGTAGGATTGGGTGAGAAAGATCTTGTTAAAAAAAGTGAGGAGCCAGGGGATAATAAAGGTGAAGTGATGAGAAATCATGAGGGTACTCGAAAACAGATTGAACAAAAGGCTCAGAAAAATAAAGTTAATGTTGAGCAATCTAATGTAGAGAAAAATAAGGTTAATAAAAATAAACAAGATAATAAGAATGTTCTTCAGGAAAGGAAGGAAGAAAAAACAAAAGATAGTAAGAATGTTATTCGGACAAGAAAAGAAGAAAAAAAGAAGAGTTTTCCAGTTACGAGAGCGAGCGTAGAAAAAAAACAAGTTGTTCCGAAAGGTCAGAATAAATCAGATGGAAAATCTGGAGCATCAAGAATTTCGGAGAAAGCATCTGTAAATAAGAAAAAGGTTTCCAGTATAACATCCAAATCGGAGCTTGCGGAGATAAAAAGCGGGGGGCCTTCTGTATCATCGGATGAGATAGATAAGAGGATTAAAGATCTATATAAATTTTATGATTCTGGCGGTGGTGGAGATGGTGGAGTAGGATTTGGGCAATCTCAAAGTTCTGAAGATATAGAAAATATAAAGATAGCTTATATAGAAATCATAAGTTCTCTTATAAAAAGTAACTATAGAATACCCCAGTTTTTGAAGGGAACAAGGCTTTCTTGTGTGGTATATATCAGCATATCAAAAGATGGAAATATAGAAGATCTTAAAATTGAACAATCATCGGGGAATCCAAGTTTTGACTCATTTGTGCTGAAAACGATTCAAGATTCAGTCCCTTTCCCGAATCCACCAGGAAAAGGAATGGAGTTTCTCTTAAGATTCTCTACATACGATTGAATAGCGAATTGAAGAAATTCGGGAATCCTACTGAAAATAGTATGTTAAGTATCCTTGTTTGCTTTTGCACTACAGCTAAAACATCATTTATCATCTGATTGTTTGGAAAATAAAATTCACTATTTGGGCAGTTATATCTTGCAATGATTTTCTGTGTCAAAGCTAGTTTACAAGGAGAGATTTTTATTGCGTTTCCAAAAGTTGGATCGTCAAAATAAAAGTAAAAGATAATTTCTTGGGTTAGTATATCATCAAAATATATTGTTGAGGAAGTTGGATATATATCATCGTAGTCAATAATGTAGCTTCCAAATACTCTGAAATGCTTTGATTCTCCAACAACAAATATTTCGTTTAAAAATCCAGTTTGATTTATTCCTTTGAAACCTATTGGAATTTCTAACTCTATGCCAAATATATTGCCAGAGTCTTTATTTAAAACTGCTGGTAAAAATTTTCTTATTGGATTTGAAAGCAATCTCCTGAGGTTTATCCTCAAAAAATCCGGGATTGAAGTGATTGATATAGGTAGAATGTTGATTATATCTGATACCTTCAGGTTATATTCTTCGGGAGATAGAATAGAATTTATAAATGGAGAGAAATCTGGTTTTGTCAGGGGTATTTCTCCTATTTTGGTCCTTATGTTTATGAGTCCGCTTTTTGTGCAGATTATTTCATCGCTTAATGAACAGTCTTGAGGTCTGAGTTTTTGCATACCCTCAAAGAAATCTTTAAGGTTTGATAGATTTCTTTCACCATCATAGTTTACAAAGTTCAGTAGATCTTTATCTCCTGCAAACTTTACACTTAAATTCACTACTTTTTGAGGATCTATCAGATCCGATAGAATTAGACCATCCTTAGGTAGCTTGTGTGAATAGATGTAGTTTCTCAGAAACTTGATAAAGCTGTAAAGCGATTTAAAAAATTCATACGAATCCTGTCTGACACATCCATAAAGATTTGAGGATATCCCACCAAATAAGATCAGAATCGGCAAGGTAAGACGAAGTTCTTCAAAACAAATCGGTTCGCTTATTTCAAGATTTGAATTTTTGTCTATCTCATCGTATATTTCCGAGAGTTCCTTTAATGACTTTTCCTTGGATTTCTCAGAAAGTGAAAAGATGTCTTCTTCGGAAAATATTATACCTATGTCAGAGATAAAGAGACCAGATTTAGCTGAGACAGATTGAGAATAGGAGAATGTTTCACGAGCTTTTCTATAAAGTCCGTATTTTAAAAACATCTTTCCTTCTTGAATTATGCATGCAGTATCTTGTATTTGGCAGAGATATATTGAACCTATATCTGATGTGTATTCCAATATTGCAAGTTCAAGGACCTTGGGAATATATCCAGTTGCAGAAACTGAAAGAAGGAAATCCTCTCCTTGCGGAACTATGAGGACAATTTCCGTAGTTTTTAGATTGTAAGATGAAAATATTTTGCCTTCTGATATAAGATCAACTTGTATTTTATCTGGTGGATTCTCGTTTGTCAAAATTGACCCAATAAGATAAGATGCAGGTTTGAGTTCTATTTCAAAAAAGCCTGTTCTCTGGGTATCTATATAGTATGGATACCATCCGGCTTTTGAAAAATATATCATTTTTGAGTAGGTTGGTATCTGTATGGAGAATCTGGGTGAAGATTTTTCAATTATGTTTGTTCCTTCTACCCATATGAGAACATTTGGTTCATTTGTTTGAGTTTTTGCAGAACCTTCAATGCTTATCATAGGAATATCTTTTTTAATCATGCCTCTTTCTACTGTTGTATCACTGAATAATAATTCGTTTTCAAGGACATACTTATCACCGATGATTATGTTGTATATGCCGGAGGGGATTTTTTCAGATTTCCCTGGATCAACTTTTTTGGAGAAATCCGAATAAGATTTTAAGATAGCTGTTTCATCTGAAAGATTAGTGATATACACATATTCTTGGAGTTCTTTAAATTTCAGGGACTTGAGGTCTATAAAGGAAAATTCTTCTATATCATTTATGTTAATTTCAGTATAAAGTTTTCCGGCAAGTATCATGGCTTTTGTTGCTCCTTTTGGATAGATGAAAATTACCTTACCATCTGAAAGAGTAGGAGATATAAATTGAGTTGAAGGTATGAATATAAATATGTTGTCTTGTATAAGAAAGGGCTCAAAATTTTTAAAATAGAAAACTAATTTTTTGTTTTTCTCAAGTGAAGCGTTAATTTTTTTCTCGTCGCCGACTGTAAGAAGAAGAGATTTATCTTCAGATTCAAAAATAATTTCATCTCCCTTCTGTGCTTGTATAGAAAACCTTCCCTGTGTATCTGATTTTGTTCTGATCTTTTTTGTTATGTTTGTTATGTATGCCAAGCTTACTGGTTTTCCTTCATAGTTTATTATCCCTTCCATCTCTTCCGATACCGTAAATTTATACTTTCTGCCACAGTTTAGAAGAAGAACGAGGAACAAGCTAATGGAAATCTTGAAGAAGATCATATTTATTTAGTAAATTTAATTTAGATAATCTTTCAGATTTTTTCATGATTGTTTTATACATTCTATTTTTTAATAGATATGGCAGTAAAGGGAGGGATAAAGTTCTTAAGAAAGAGAGTAAGATCTGTCCAGAATTTGAGGAAGGTTACAAGGGCGATGAAATCTGTTTCGTCTGTTAGACTTAGAAAATCACAACCTGTTTTGTATAACTCGTTAAGCTTTATTGAAGATATGGAGAGAATATTGAAGATTTATCAGGGCAACGATGTTTCTTATGAGTATGAAAGATCTTTTTCTTTGGGATCTGGAGTTAATAAGAAACTATATATAATTTTGGGATCGGATAAGGGGCTTTGTGGTTCATTTAACTCAAACATAATAAAATTTACACAAGGGAAAAATATAGACGGAGAGATTTGGGTTTTTGGTAAGAGGCTTACAAGGTTCTTCTCAAAAAAATTCAATATACAACCCTATGATGATTTCTGGTATGATTTTTCTTATGAGAAGTTTGAGAATATATATGAGAGAATTCAAGAAAAGATATTTTCTGGCGAAGTATCGGAAATTTTCTGTATATATACACTTTTCAAGAGTGTCGGGACACAAACTCCTTCTATTGAGAGAATTTTTCCTGTTTCTGTTCATCTCCCATGGGGTGTAAAACAAATAATTGAACCATCTTTTGAGGATTTTTCTAAACATTTTATCATCTCGTATGTTAAAGCAAGGCTGTTTTTCTGCTTCCAATCTTCTATAACTTCTGAACATGCTGCAAGGATGAGAGCTATGGATATGGCTACTCAAAATGCTCAAAGAGTTCAAAAACAGCTCATATTGCAGATGAACAAAGCTCGACAAGAAGCTATAACCAAAGAACTTATAGATATAGTTTCAGGAAAGAATGCTATAGAATCTCAACAGATATAGACCTTTTATTGCTCTGTTGAGAATTTTAATCAGTTTTCTTTTATGTAGATTGTTAAAACCTGTAAATATGTATTATATCTATCATTGATTCTTATCTGCATTTCAGATGGTTAAAATTTCTTAATCACGATGCAGTAAGATCTTATAATATCTTTAAGTAATATTTAAATCGTAATTGATCAACATTTTTAGAAGAAATAATTAAATATTCGGTGAGTTTTATTTTTCAGTTCACCCTGTGTAAATTTTTCCAGTAAATGCATACTGTAAAGGAAATAATGGACGAGTGTTGGGAATGGATACTTAAAGAAAATCCTATATATGCTACATTTTTGGGAGACGAAAGATATGATGATAAGATTCCAGATATATCAAGGGATAGCAAACAAAGAAGGAAAAATTATCTTCTCGACATTAAAAGTAAGATATCAAACACAATCATCGGGAATGAGAAAGAAGAAATAGACCTCAAAGTTCTGAAATGGTTTATAGATGATTCAATTGATGAAATAGATCAAGATCTTGAAGACTTCAGTATAGATCATATGAATGGATATCATCTTCTACCTTTTGACCTTACCAATTTTCAGAGAGTCGATACTCAGGAAAGGATGGAGAAGTTTATCAATCGTCTCGAGAAGTTCCCAGATCTTATGGAACAGCATATAGAAAATTTGAGAATTGGGGAGAGTAGGGGTAGGGTTCAGTTTTATATACAGATAAAAAGATGTATGGAACAGCTTGAGAATATACTCAAGAAAGGCTTTCAAGAAACCCCACTCTGTGAAATCTTGAAGCAGTATCAGGACAAAGACAAACAAAAATATGAGAAGAATCTGGAGGAAGTCTATAATTCTCGTATAAAAAAATCTCTTGATAGATTTTATGAATATTTGAAGGGTTACAAACCTCGCGAGAAAGCCGGAATATGTAGTATTCCAGATGGTGAGAAAAATTACAGATATCTTGTGAGGCATCATACAACACTTGATATTGACCCAGAATCTATTCATAAAATGGGTTTTGAGGAGATAAAAAAGATTCACGAAGAGATAAAGGAAGTAGGTTTAAAATTAGGTATTAGTGCTTCTGATCCAATAGATGTTATTAGGAAAGTGAGAAGTGATAAGAGAAATTTCTTTTCATCAAGGGAAGAAATAGTTAATGCATATCGCGATATAACTGAGAAGATATATAGTAAGCTTCCTGAATTTTTTGGGGTTCTCCCAAAAGCTAAAGTTATAGTAAAAGCTGTTGAGGACTACAGAGAGAAGGATTCCGTCGGTGCTTTTTATTATAGACCTTCTCATGATGGTTCAAGACCTGGTATTTTCTATATAAACACATATGAGCCCGAAGAGAGACCAAGGTATGAACTGGTTGCTTTGGCTGTTCATGAAGCTGTCCCAGGGCATCATCTTCAGATATCTATAGCGCAGGAAATAGACCTTCATCCCTTCAGAAGACACATAGATTGGGATGCTTTTACCGAGGGTTGGGGATTATACGCTGAGAGACTTGGCGAGGAGATGGGACTTTATGGAGATCCTATATACAGGTTCGGTATGCTCATAATGCAGGTATGGAGAGCTGTGAGGCTTGTAGTTGATACTGGAATCCACTTTTTTGGATGGACAAGAGAGAAAGCTATTGATTTTTTTCTTCTGAATACAGGACTTCAGGATATAGAAGTTATAAATGAGGTAGATAGATACATCACCTGGCCAGCGCAGGCTTTGTCTTACTACATAGGTATGAAGAAAATAATGGAGCTCAAGCAGAAATTTTTGAAAAAGGGGTCAATAAAGGATTTCCACGACCTTATACTGTCTCAGGGTGGAGCTCCTTTATATATAATTGAGGAGTTCATTTTGCAGCATTTGAAGTGATTGAATTCATGGTTATTTTTATCGGTGGAGATGATTACATTAGGTAGGATTTAGACAAATCTAAAAGTTGCGCTAATCTATTTTTAGAAATTTTTAGATAAGGCTGTGTCAAAGTTGTCTTACGATTGTTCTGCTTTAGAGTTTGATTTACTTCATAGGAAATAACAAATTTATTTCAAATTTTCTTTGAGCCTTGATAACTCACTTTCTATTGATGAGAGCTTTTCCGCTCTGTTATCTACATCTATTAATTCTTTTTGAAGTATATGTTTTGCCATAAGGAGTGCAGCGACTTTTTGCCCCATTGGTCCCCAGTGGCTATCATACATCCAGTACAGATCTTTTCTGCCATCAAGAATGTGTCTTTCCTGCTTTGCATATTCTCTAAAATGAGGAGTAAGATCAAAGCAATCTAAATTTTCTTTTTTGCAGAAATCTAAAATTCTTTTCCTTGGATAATCAAAATCATATTTGTATTCTGAAAGGATATTTTTAGGTCTGCGGAATGCATAGATATTTTCCTTTAATGGGATTAAGATAAGGAGGAATTTGGAATTGTGTTCTTCTGCGAGGGATTTTAAACTTTTTATATTAGTGAGATGTTTTTCCCATGCGACCTTAAGCCAAGGGAGTTCTTCCTCAGGAATGAAGGGAACTCTAATAATATCAGGAGAAGTGCGCCTATCAACGAGACCAAGTTTGTATAAAATTCCTCTTAACAAATCAGATTCCTTTGGAATCCCGTATATGGCGGAATGAGTCCTGAGGCACATTTTTATCTGAATTCCTATTCATTTAGGATTCAGGGCTATTTCCATTTGTTTTCTCAATTCATCCTCTGTATAGGTGTGGATTTCACCTCTTTTTATATCCCATAAAATTTTGTATGCGACGACGTATCCATCTAAAACTGTGTAGTTAGGATAAAGAAGATCGCCTTCGAGATCGTTTGCTTCACAGTACCCAACTATGATCAATCCTGGTTTGGTGTTAATTTTCTTTAGAATTTTTTTAGCTTTGTTGTATTCTTGCCTTGTTCCATAACCTCCCGCACCACACTTTAGTACTCTTATGCCTATCAGTTTTTCAAGGTTGACACTAAAGCTCTCCTCAAATAAGGCTAAATTTCCATGTATGAAGCTATCACCCTATGAGGAGTATTGGTTCAGTTTCGCCTTTATATGGTATGTCTCTACATCCAAGTTCATTAGAGAAAAGATCAAAGTAGGTTGCATCACTCTGGTAGTGTATTAGTATCTTGGGTATATTGATTCCTATGTCATATCCAGATTCATCATCTGGTATGTAGTATCCATTCTCTTTTTTTACTTCTTCGCGGTTTCCTACTGGCGGGGCTATAAGATATTTGTAGGGTGTCATTCTTAGGATTATTTCCATCAGAATTATAGCAGACATTACACCGCTTATAACCAGAAATGATTTTAGTAAAATTCTCTTTAAGATCTTCATATTTTACCTTTTTATTTTTATTATTGAAAAAATTTAGGCAATTTTTTGGAAAAATTTCAGATTTGCGAGAGATTGAGATTTGTGTATAAAAGTGGAGCAGGTATAAGGCAATCACTTTATTTTTGTTCTGAAGTTTTTGCTATTGTATCAACATTTTTTATTTCCTTTCTTTTGATGCTTATATTTTTTAGTTAGGTAGTGGAGGTTATAAGAAATTGAGAGGGGAGAAAAACAGGAGGAGAAACAAGGAGGACAGACTTTCAAGGATAGAAAAATTACTGGAGCACTTGATTGAAAGACAGAAGAAAACCGATGAACAGATAAGGGAAACTGCCAGAAGAATAAGGCAACTTGGGGAGGAAACTGATAGAA
>Ga0209289_100419_pt1 | contig 22534 bp, 20 predicted proteins | sample GXS110809BmetaG_FD_184121 | JGI IMG/M metagenome (GOLD analysis project Ga0209289, IMG submission 184121) | Hot spring microbial communities from Gongxiaoshe hot spring, China to study Microbial Dark Matter (Phase II) - GXS 110809B (SPAdes)... ...
AAAAAAAGTGTATATAGGGGTGTCCTGTGAAAGGCGGTACGCGAACAACTCGGTTAAGGAGGTAAAACGATGGCATACGCACTGAAGCGATTGGGTGTGAAGTCGGTTGTGGCGCTGAGCATCGGACTTGGCGCGTGGACGAGCATAGAGGCGCAGCGATTAACTTGGATAGGTTCCACCTCTTTGGATGTCCGTCCCCAGATTTCAGGCGACGGTAGCACGATTGTATTCATTTGCGGTAGTTCTGCCTGCTTGTGGCGGGAAGAGACAGGTGTAAGGGTGATTTTTGGAGGTATACCCACGGCAGTTTCGCGGGACGGGAGTACCGTAGTTGGTAGAACTTTTCTTGCTGGCGGTGGCTCACGCGCGTGTATTTGGCGAAATGGACAATTGGAGCTGCTACCTACTTTCGGTGGGAATGCAGGTGAAGCATACGATGTTTCGGCAGATGGTTCGATTGTTGTGGGCAGAGCATCTGATTCTCAAGGAAACTGGCTTGCCTTTCGGTGGACGGCGATCGATGGTCTGCTTTCGCTTAGCCACGGTTGGGCGCGTGTTATATCAGGCGATGGGAGAGTGATTTTCTTCCGTGATGGGCAGCGATGGATTCAAGGACAAGGTTTTCGAGGTGATATTGGTTTCGTACCTACTGACGCCTCGTTTGACGGCAGTGTGGTCGTTGGATTCTCTGGAGCATCAGGATACTATTGGACAGAAAGCAATGGTCGTATCCAAATTCCAAACACCCTTGGAGGCGCTAATGCTTATCCGTATGGGGTATCAGGTGACGGCCGAGTGGTTGTCGGGACTGCTATGAACAGTGAGGCACGAGATAGGGCGTTTCGGTGGAGACCTGGTGAAGGAATGGAGAATCTCAACTTTGTCTACGGCAGGCTACTCGGACAAGGCGACGAACTACTTTGGGCTACAGGTATTTCTGAAAGCGGGCGATATATTGTGGGAATCGGGCGCCACCGTGGAAACTCGCATTGGGTGTTTCTGTTAGACACCTGTGCGCACGGGGCGGATGTTTTCGAGGATGGTTGCGTGGATGACGCAGACCTCCTTCTGGTTTTGATGAGATTCGGTCAATCAGGTAGTCGTGCAGGACGCGCTGATGTGAACTGCGACGGTTTTGTGGACGATGCCGACTTGCTGGAAGTGTTGTTCAACTTTGGTCAGGGTTGTTAATTCTCGTGCCCCCTCTCCTGCGTGTGGGGGAGGGGGGCTTTTGGTATAACTAGGGCTATGCCAACCGTGCTGGAAGGGTTGTGGGAAGAGATTGTCATGCGCTCAAGGGTAAGCGCGTGCGCGTGGAGGTGCTGGAAAGTATCGTCGGTATAGCCAAAGGTGGTTCGCCTGACCTGAGCGTTCGCCTCGATGGTTACTCTATCAGAACCTGCGCTTGATGCGCTTCCTCCTGTAGGTAAAATTTGGATCGGAGGTTCTAAAATGCAGACACCGCAAACAGGGGTTGAGCAACTGATCGAGCTGGCGCGGCAACTCTCGCCCGAAGATCGCCTGCGGCTACGCCGTGCGCTGGAGGAGGATACTGACGCTTGGTGGGCGCAGATGATCGATTCCAGCGAGGCGCGCCTGCGGCAACTCTGCGCAGAACGAGGGCTGGACTGGGACGCGCTGAGCGATGAGGAGCGGATAGAGTTGATTGATACCCTAATACACGAGGAACGCCCGTGCGCCCCGTAGTGGTGTTCGATGTGAATATCTTGTTTTCGGCTTTTGGCTGGCGGGGCGCACCTTACCGCTGTGTGCAGGCGGCTCGGTAGGGAAAAGTGGTCTCACTTACCTGTCGCGAGATTCTGGACGAACTGGAGACGAAGTTGCAGACGCGCTTAGGTAAATCGGCGGCGGATGCGCGTCGTGCAGCTCGTGAAATTGAGTCCTTCTCGCGTGTGGCTGTCATCAGCGGTTCGTTGCAGGTCGTCGCGCAGGACGCAGAAGATGACAAAGTGGTTGAATGCGCGGTCGTGGGTGGGGCAACGCATATTGTGACGGGCGATAAGCGTCATCTACTACCACTGGGGAATTATCAGGGGATACAGATAATTTCAGCGCGTGCCTTACTGGATCTGATTGGCGAGGAGACGAGATAACTCCGCAGCAGGAATCGCCCTCGTGCCGTCTAAATAACCCACACGATGCTCGAACCCATCATCCGCTTCTCGGTGCGCAATCGCGCGATTGTGCTGGTGCTGACGCTGTTTCTGGTGGGCGTTGCCGTCTATCAAGCCACGCAACTGCCTATCGACGCCGTGCCCGACATCACCAACAAGCAGGTGGTCATCAACGCCCTCGCGCCCGGACTCGCTGCGCAAGAGGTGGAACGGCAAATCACCTTCCCCATCGAGCTGGGGCTGGCGGGGCTGCCCTACCTGAAAGAGACCCGCTCGACCTCGATGTTCGGGCTGTCGCAGGTGACGGTGGTGTTTGAGGACTCGGTGAACCTCTACTTCGCGCGGCAGCTGGTGAGCGAGCGGCTGCAGGCGATACAGACCGAACTGCCGCCCGGCGTGCGCGCCGAGATGGGTCCCGTCAGCACGGGGCTGGGCGAACTGGCGCATATCGAAGTGCGCAATCCGAACCTGAGCTTGATGGAACGCGCCGCCTTAGCCGACTGGGTCATCCGCCCGCAGCTGCTGACCGTGCCCGGACTGGCGGAAGTGACGCGCTGGGGCGGCGAAACGCGCCAGTACCTCGTGGAAGTTGACCCCAAACGGCTCGAATCGTACGGCTTGAGCCTGCGCGATGTGATGGAAGCGCTGGAAACCAACAACCAGAACGCGGGCGGGGCGTATATCCTGCGCGGGTCGCAGCAGGCGATGGTGCGCGGCGTGGGGCAAATCGCCTCGCTGGACGACATTCGGCGCATCGTGATTACCGCCCGCGACGGAACCCCCATCACGCTGGAGCAGGTCGCCCAAGTCAAGGAAGCCCCCGCCGTACGCTACGGCGCAATGACCCAGAACGGCGAGGGCGAGCAGGTCTATGTGCTGACCTTGCTGTTGATTGGCGAGAACGGGCGCGTGGTGGTGCAGCGCGTAAAGGACAAACTGCTTGCGATTGAAAAATCGCTGCCCGCGGGCACGAAGCTGATTGCCCACTTAGACCGTTCCAAACTCGTCAACGGCACGCTGCGCACGGTGATGCGCAACCTCACGGAAGGCGGGCTGCTGGTGATTGTGCTGCTGTTCCTGTTCCTGCTGCAGCTGCGCGCGGGGCTAATTGTGAGCAGCGTGATTCCCCTCTCGATGATGTTTGCCGTGCTGGGCATGCGCGTGTTCGATGTGTCGGCGAACCTGATGAGCCTGGGCGCGATTGACTTCGGCTTGATTGTGGACGGCGCGGTGATTATCGTGGAGAACACTGTGCGCCGCTTGTCAGAGGCGGTGAAAGCCGCAGGCGCGACCCTCACGCGCGACGAGCTGGAACGCCTCGTCCACGACAGCACGGTGGAAGTGATTCGCCCGGCACTGTTTGGCGTGTTCATTATCATCGGCGCGTATGTGCCGATTCTGACGCTGGGGGGCGTGGAGGGCAAGATGTTCCGCCCGATGGGGCTGACCGTGATTTTCGCGCTGCTGGGGGCGATGATTCTGTCGCTAACCGTTGTGCCCGCGCTGTGTGCGCAGTTCCTCAAGCCGCAGGTGGAGCGCGAGAACCGCGTGCTGGAGCGACTGGCGCACCTGTACGAGCGTGCGCTGCGCTGGCACTTAGACCGCCGCGCCTTCACGCTGAGCCTCGCGCTGGTGTTCGTGGCGATTTGCTTCAGCCTGTTCTCGCGGCTGGGCAGCGTGTTCGTGCCTGAGCTGAACGAGGGCAACATCGCCATCTCAGGCTTCTATCCGCCCGACACCTCGCTGGAGGAGGTGGTGCAACTGTCGGGCAGGCTGGAGCAGCGACTCCGCGCGCAGTTCCCCAACGAGATTGCGCACATCTTCACCCGCATCGGACGCCCCGAAGCCGCCACCGACCCGATGCTGAACAATCAGGTGGACATTATGGTGGAGCTGCACCCGCCCGACCGCTGGAAACGCGCCCGCACCAAAGAGCAACTGGTGGAGCTGGTTTCGCAAGAGGTCGCCAAAATGCCGGGGCTGTCGGTCACCTTCACGCAGCCCATCAAGATGCGCATGGACGAGATGATTGAGGGGCAAGGCGTGCGGGCAGACCTTGCTGTAAAGATTTTCGGGCCCGACTTGGACGAGTTGAACCGCATCGGGCGTCAGGTGGAGGCGATTCTGCGCCAGATTCCGGGCGCGGCGGATGTGTCGATGGAGACGATGGAGGGCTTGCCGCAGCTGCAAATCGCGCTGGCTCGCGAACGGATGGCGCGCTACGGCGTGCATGCACAAGATGTGATGGACGCGATTGAAGCCGCGCTGGCGGGCAAGGTCGCCACCACCGTTGTGCAGGGCAACCAGAAGATTGAGGTGGCGTTGCGCCTGCGCCCGGAGTACCGCGCCACGCCCGACGCGATTGGCAGGCTGCTGATTCCTACGCCCGATGGCGTGCGCGTGCCCCTGAGCCAGCTGGCGCAGATTCAGGTGGTGGAGGGTCCCGTGCGCATCAACCGTGAGAACGGACAGCGGCGCGTGCTGGTGCTGGCGAACGCGCGTGGACGCGACTTAGGCTCCGTCGCCGCCGACGCCCACAAGCGACTGGAGCGGCTGCAGCTGCCCGTCGGCTACTGGATTGAGTACGGCGGCGCGTATGAGCATCTGGTGTCGGGGCGTGCGCGGCTGGGCATCGTCGTGCCTGCGACCTTCGGCGCGATTCTGTTGCTGCTCATCCTCGCGCTGGGCAACATCCGCTACGCGCTAATGGTATTCACGGCGATTCCCTTCGCGCTTACGGGGGGCATCCTGGCGTTGCTGGTGCGGGGCATGCCGTTTTCGATGTCGGCGGGCGTGGGCTTTATTGCGCTGGGCGGCATCGCGGTGCTGAACGGCTTGGTGATGATTAGCGCGATTAACCAGCTGCGCCAGCGCGGGCTGAGCTGTCGCGAGGCGGTGCTGGAGGGCGCGCGGCAGCGCATGCGCCCCGTGCTGATGACGGCGGCGGTCGCGAGCTTCGGCTTCCTGCCGATGGCGACCTCGCACGGCATGGGCGCGGAGGTGCAACGCCCCCTCGCCACCGTCGTGATTGGCGGGCTGATTACCAGCACCCTGCTGACGCTCATCGTGTTGCCCACCCTCTACTCGTGGGTGGAGGGCTACCTTGAGGCGCGCGCGCAACGGCGATTGCAAGCCGCGCTAAGTGAAGGTTAATACCCCACGCCCTGAATGGGTACACTTAACGCGGAGGCGAAAAGGGGCGTGTTCTTCTTCTCGAAGCTGTTCGGTCGCTTTGGGCGTGACTTGGGGATTGATTTGGGCACGGCAACCACGCTGGTGCATGTGCGCGGCAAGGGCATAATGCTGCGCGAGCCATCGGTGATTGCCATCGACCAAGACACGCGGCGTGTGCTGGCTGTGGGCGAAGAGGCGAAGCGGATGCTGGGGCGCACACCCGCCAACATCATCGCAGTGCGCCCCCTCAAAGACGGCGTAATCGCCGACTTTGAGCAGACCGAGAAGATGCTCCAACATTACGCCAGCAAGGTGTCGCGCAACCGTTGGATTCCGCCGCGGATGGTGGTGGGTATTCCCAGTGGCGTGACGGAAGTGGAGCGGCGGGCGGTGCTTCAGGCAGCGATGCGGGCAGGCGCCCGCGAAGCCTATGTAATCGAAGAGCCAATGGCAGCAGCGATTGGTATCGGGCTGCCCGTCGTGGAGCCTACTGGCTCGATGGTCGTAGACATCGGTGGCGGCACGACAGAGGTGGCTGTAATTTCGCTGGCGGGTATCGTCGCCAGCCGTTCTATCCGCATCGCAGGCGACGAGATCGACGAGGCGATTGCCAACTACATCCGCCGCACCTACAACCTGTTCATTGGCGAGCGCACCGCCGAGCAAGTAAAAATTGAAATCGGCTCCGCCTTCCCGCTGGAAGAAGAGCTGGAAATGGAGGTCAAAGGGCGTGATCTTATCAGCGGGCTGCCCCGCAGCGTGGTCATCACTTCCGAAGAAATCCGCCAAGCAATTGCGGAACCTGTCAACGCCATCGTAGAAGCGGTCAAGCAGACGCTGGAGATCACCCCGCCTGAGTTAGCAGCGGATATTATGAATCAGGGGATCGCCTTGTGCGGTGGCGGCGCGTTGCTGCGCGGGCTGGATAAGCTACTTCAGCACGAAACGCAGATGCCCGTCTATGTTGCCAGCGACCCCACTTCCGCCGTGGTGCTGGGCACAGGTAAAGTGCTGGAGGAGCTGGAGAGCAATCCCATGCTGCGCAAGGTATTACAAAGCTCGCAATCCCCGCGCAAGAGGTGAGCAGCGTGAAGCGACGCTACGGGGCGTGGCTTGGGCTGGCAGTAGCAGGGCTGTTGTTAGGCATCTACCACAACCACACGGTGCAGCGTGGCGAACCAAATCCGCTGACCACGCTAGTGCGCGCACTGCTAGTCCCTTTGCAGCGGAGTGCGCAAGGTGCAACCCACAGTGCGGAACATCTGTTTGCTACAATCGCGCGCGCCCGCGAGGCACTGCGCGAGCATGATTATCTCGCCCTCGAAAATGCCCGCCTCAAACAAGAACTCGAACGGCTACAGACCGTAGAGGCGGAGAACGCCACTTTGCGCCAGTTGGTCAACCTGCGTCCGCGACTGCCCCATCAGTGGCTTGGTTGCTGGGTGATTGCCCGCTACCCTCAATCAGGTCAGCAAACCTTGCTGATTGATCGGGGGGTGCGTGACGGCGTGGTGGCGGGCGCGCCCGTGGTGGCTGCAGAGGGCTTAGTCGGGGTAGTCGCGCGTGCCGACGCCGACCGCGCCCTCGTGCGTCTGCTCACAGCGCCCCGAGTAGCCGTGAGCGCCAAGGTGCTCAACGCCCAAAAAGTGAGCACAGGTATTTGTGAAGGGCGTGGCGAAACCCGATTGCTGCTCAACTTCATCCCCCCAGAAGCTCCTGTGCAGGTGGGCGACCGCGTCGTCACGGCGGGGCTGGGCGGCAAATACCCCCCCAATGTGCCCATCGGCACCGTGGAAGAAGTGTGGGTAGACCGCCAAGTGTCGGTCAAGAAAGCATGGGTGCGCCCCGTGGTCAACTTCGATCAGCTACAAATAGCGTTAGTGCGCCTCACCAACTAGCTTACACGCCGACCCAATCTAAGTAAGCTCGCACCCCACCCGCAAACCACTCGCCAAACAGCAACACCAGCTGCGTGCCCAGCGCCAAAAACGGCCCGAAAGGCAGCGTGGTAGGCGTTTCCACGAACTCTTCCTCATCGGCTTGCCCCATAGAGGCATACACCTGCTGTTGAACGCGCCGTGGTAGCAGAGTGATTAGCGCATCCACCCACAACAGATACAACGCACACGCCAGCACCAAGTTACTCAACGGCTCTGGTTCGGGTTCGGGAGGTGGCTCGTTGCCGTTTGATTCCTGAGCCGCACGGCGGCGCATCAGCGCCCACAGTCCCCCCACCACCGCGCCCAATACCACTGCCAGTGCAACTGCTACAAACACACCAGGCACCAGCAACAGCGCGCCCATACCCCGCGCCAGTTTGATATCGCCGTGCCCCATCGCATCACGCCGCAAGCCGATACGCCCCAAAACCGCAATTAGGCTGAATAGCCCTGCCCCTGCTAATGCTCCTAGCGCCGCGTGGCGCAAACTCGGCACGCCCAGCGACGCCCAGCTCCAATCCGTTGGCACGCCCTGCAACAACCAACCATGCAGCAAACCTATAGCAAGGAGCGCGACATTCAACTCATCGGGGATTAGGTAGTGCTCTAAGTCAATGAAAAAGATGGCAATTAGCACAGAGCTAGCCGCCGCATACAGCACAAACCGCCCCGGCGCTTCGCCGAGAACCAACCACTCGTACCAAAGCCACGCCCACAGCGCGGCGTTCCACAACTCCACCAGAAAATAACGAACGGGAATCGGGGCACCGCAGTAGCGGCATTTCCCACGCTGGATGAGGTAGCTCAGCAGGGGTATCAAGTCGCGAACGCCCAACCGATGCCCGCAGGCGGGGCAATGCGACGGCGGAAACACTATGGAAAGGTTTCGGGGCAAGCGGTAGATAAGCACATTTACAAAGCTCCCTACCGCCGCCCCAAACGCGATGCCGAAGACGATACTCCAAGCGGGCAGCATCCGCGTGCGGGCTTAGCCGCCCTGCTGCTGCGACAGGTTCGAGATGACCTCAATCATCGGCAGGAACATCGAAATCACAATGAAGCCGACGATGAAGCCCAACAGCACAATCATCACGGGCTCAATCGCCGCGGTGAGGCTGGCGATGGTCATCTCCACCTCGTTCTCGTAGAAGTCGGCGATTTTGTTGAGCATGTGATCCAGCGAGCCCGATTCCTCGCCGACGCTAATCATATGCACCACCATCGGCGGGAACATTTTGCTGCGCTGGAGCGGGTCGGCGATGCGCTCGCCTTCGCGGATGCGCGAACGCGATTCCATCACCGCGTCCGACACGACCGAGTTGCCCACGACGCCTGCCACGGTCTCAAGGGCTTGCAAAATGGGAACGCCCGATGCCAGCAGCGTGCCCATCGTGCGGCTGAAGCGTGCCATCACAATCTTGTGGTGCAGCGGTCCAAACACGGGGATGCGCAGCTTCACGCGGTCAGCGACGCGGCGCCCAACGCGCGTGCTCACGAACAGCTTGTATGCCACGATAACTGCCACCACCGCGATGACCACCACATACCAGCGTTGGGTAAACAGCGCGCTGAGGTCCACCAAGAACTGCGTGGGGGCGGGCAGCTCCTGGATACCAAGTTCCTTGAACAGCTCGGCGAACTGCGGCACCAGCCACGACACCAAGAAAATCACGATACCGATCGCCGCCAGCAACACGATGACGGGGTAGGTCATCGCGGAGCGGATTTTGCGGCGCAGCTCCACATCTTTTTCAAGGAACGCGGCGATGCGCTGCAGCGACTCTTCCAACACGCCGCCGACCTCGCCCGCGCGGATAAGACCGATAATCAGCTGGTTGAACGCTTTGGGGTGGCGCGCCATGGAACGCGACAGGCTCTCGCCCGATTCCACGCGCGCCGACAAGTCCATCAAGATTTTGCGCAGGCGGGCATTGTTGGTTTGTGCTTGCAGCACATCAAGGCAGCGAATCAGCGACACGCCCGCGTCCAGCATCGTGGAGAACTGTCGGGCAAAAATCGCCAAGTCGGTCAGCTTGACGCGCCCGTAGCCCCCTGCGGGCACGCGCGGTGCCTTGCGGTCTTCGCTGATTTCAATGACTTGAAAGCCCTCCGCTTGAAGCCGCTTCCGCAGTTCCTCGGCGTTCGGGGCTTCTACCTTGCCCGAGCGGGTCTGCCCGCTTTGATCCCGAATGGTGTAGTTGAAGTACGGCATCTTCGGCTCGCCTCCTTAGCGCCCGCGCGGCGGCACAGGTCCGGGCGCGCCGCTGGTGGGCGCAATCATCTTGCGCAACTCGTCGGGGTTGATTGCCCGCGACATCGCCTCTTCGTAGGTAATCCAGCCCTTCACATACAGGTCGCGCAGAGATTGATCCATGGTCTGCATGCCCAGTTGCCCGCTGGTTTGAATCATGGTGTGGATTTGGTGGGTCTTATTTTCGCGAATCAGGTTGCGAATAGCGGGCGTAGCAATCATCACTTCGACGGCGGGCACACGCCCTGGTTGCCCTGCGCGCGGCAGCAGCTGCTGGCTGATAATTGCCTGCAGGTTGTTTGCCAGCTGGATGCGAATTTGCTCCTGCTGTCCTGGTGGGAACACGTCCACGATACGGTCAATCGATTCCGCGGCGTTGTTGGTGTGCAGCGTGGCGAACACCAAGTGCCCTGTTTCGGCAGCGGTGATTGCCAGCTGGATGGTTTCCAGGTCGCGCATCTCGCCCACCAGAATCACATCGGGGTCTTCACGTAGTGCCGAGCGTAGGGCTGCTGCAAACGATTTCGTATCTTGCCCCAACTCGCGCTGGTTGATGATGCTGAGTTTGTGCTGGTGCAGGTACTCAATGGGGTCTTCAATCGTGATGATGTGGAGGCTGCGCTCGGAGTTGATTTGGTTGATCATCGCCGCGAGCGTGGTAGACTTGCCTGAGCCCGTAGGCCCTGTCACCAGGATAAGCCCGCGCGGGCGGCGGGTGAGGTCTTCCAAGATGGGTGGCAGGTTCAGCTCGCGGATGGTGGGCACGCGCGCTGGGATTAAGCGGAACGCCGCCGCCACTGCCCCCTTATCTTTATACACATTCACGCGGAAGCGTGCCACTTTGTGGAGGCTGTACGAAAAGTCCAGCTCCAAATTCGTTTCGAACTTTTGGATCTGCTCATCGGTGAGGATGTCGTAGATGAGCCGTTGGGTTTGCTGGGGCTGTGCTTTTTCATAGTTGAGGCGGAGCAGCTGCCCATCGACGCGGATGACTGGTTCCACATACGGGCACAGGTGCAAGTCGGAAGCACCTTTTTCGGTGACGATGTAGAGCAGCTCGTCAATGTGCACATCTTCAAGGCTGCGTGGTTGCCCCATAGCGTGAGGCGTAGGTGCAGCTGTTGCCGCACCGCCGCCGTTGGCAGGCGAATAGGGTTTGGGTTGCATATCCATCGTTTGGTGAGACCTCCTTGCTTTTTAGTAGTATCCTGCGGTGAACACCACGCGGCGCACTTCGTCGGGCGTGGTGATGCCTTCCAACACTTTGATTAGCCCGTCTTCGCGCAGTTCTTTCATGCCGTTGGCTTTGGCGGCTTCTTTGATGTCGGACAGCGGGGCGCGTCGCACGATGAGTTCTGCGATTTCGGCATTGACCACCATCAATTCAAAGATGCCCACGCGCCCAGCATAGCCGCGATAGCGACAATGTTCGCAGCCCACGCCCTCCCAGATGGTGACCATCTGGTCGGGGTCTTCGATGTGGAAGCCAAAGGCACGCAGGTCGGCAGCGGGGATTTCGCGTGGCTCTTTGCAGTATTGGCACACGCGCCGCGCCAGGCGTTGCGCCAATACGCCCGTTACGGTTGCTGCGATCAGGTACGGCTCCACGCCCATATCCACCATACGGATAACCGCCGACGGCGCGTCGTTGGTGTGGAGCGTGGAGAGCACCAAGTGCCCTGTCAGCGCGGCTTCAATCGCGATCTCGGCTGTCTCCAAGTCGCGCATCTCGCCCACCATGATGATGTCAGGGTCTTGGCGCAGGAACGCACGCAGCGCGTTTGCAAATGTCAGCCCTGCCTTGCGGTTCACCTGTACTTGCGCAATTCCTGGCAACTGATACTCAATCGGGTCCTCGATGGTCAAGATATTCTTTTCGACGGAGTTGAGTTTGTGAAGTATTGAATATTGAGTGGTGGTTTTACCGGAACCAGTGGGTCCTGTGGAGAGCACCATGCCCTGCGGTTGGATAATAAGTTCCTCAAGGCGGGCTTGGGTTTCGGGCGTGAAGCCGAGTTTGTTCAGCCCCAGCAATACGCTGGTTTTATCCAAAATACGCATGACGATTTTTTCACCGTGCGGGGTCGGGATGGATGACACGCGCAGGTCGTAGTCTTTGTTTTGGTAGCGAATGGGGATGCGTCCGTCTTGGGGCAGGCGTTTTTCGGCGATGTTCATCTCCGCCATGATTTTGTAGCGGGAGATAAGCGGCGCTTGCACATACTTGGGTAGGGTGAGGATTTCGTGGAGCACGCCGTCGATGCGGAATCGGATACGCAAGTTGCGCGCCTGTGGCTCCACATGGATGTCGCTGGCGCGTTCGTTGATGGCTTGTTGGATGATGGTGTTTGCCACGCGCACGATGGGCCCTTCTTCAGCTTCGCGCAGCACGGCTTTTTCGTCTTCTTCGGTATCGCCGCGCGCACTGTAGGCGGTGATATCCATCATCACCGAGCCTTTGAAGTCTTGTTGACGCATCGGCGCACTGCCTTCGGTGGTTGCGGGCGCAGCGCCGTCGCCTACCACTGCCGAGCCGCCATACGCTTTACGAATGGCGTCCTCAATCGCACCCGGCGCAGCAATCACGGGACGCACCACACAGCGCGAGTTAACGCGCACATCCTCAATCGCCATCACATTGCTGGGGTCTGCCATCGCCAAGTAGAGGATGTTGCCCTCTTTCTTGACAGGGATTACATTATAACGCTTGGCGATGTGCTCCTTGACCACATTCACCGCCGACGATTCGGGCTGTACACGGTCAAGGTCCACAAACGGCATACCCATCTCGTAAGCGCGCGCCTCATAGGCGTCGCGCTCGCTGACAATCGTTTGATCAATCAAGACCTGTAGATAGTCCTTGCCGGTGGACTCTTGGATGCGGCGCGCTTCATCCAGCTGTTCGCGCGTGATTATGCCCTTCTCCAGCAGGTATTCGCCTGCCGTGCGTCGTGTCATTGCCATCGGTACTCACTCCTACCCTAACGTCCCCGCGCCACTTGCGAGGTGTCGGACTCAATTATAGCATGGCGAACCCCGCAAGTGGCATGGTACAATATTCGCAGGGCAGGCGACGATTCCTGCCATTTTTGTCGAGGAGGCAATCCATGAAACACACCTTGTGGTTGGTGGGATTGGCGACGAGCTTGGCACTGAGCGGGGCGCAAGTGAGCAGCGGACGCACCCAGCGAGGCACCACTCAGCAGGACGATGGGCGCGTGCCCCTCGCTCAAGCGGTGCAAGAGCTTGCGCAAAAGTTCAAGGTGCAAATCGTTGTGGATCCTGAGCTGACTGCCCGCGTAAAGCCCGCCACAGCAGACACTTTGGAGCGGGCGTTGGATGAACTGGTGGCGCAAGCTGCCCCAGTTGTATGGCGTAAAGTGTACACAAATAAATTATTGGGCGTGGAGCCGAAACCCGAACAGATTTTGAGCGCGGTGCGCGCCCTGATGAACATCGAGCTGGGGGGCGTGATTATGGTGAACCCACGCGCTGCGACCCTCTCCTCGTTTGTGGCAAACTACCCCACACCGCCCGATTTGGAGTCGAGCTTGGAGCAAATGCAACCGCCTTTTAACGCCAAGCCCGTGTATGTGGTGTTCAATCCGCGCGCACCCCAGCAACTACAGCTACGCGGCACACGCTTGGAGCAGTTCTCGCAACTGCAACGGCAGATGCTGGAGCTGCTAAGCCGCATGACGCCCGAAGAACGCAGTCAAGCCATCCAAGCGGGTTTCCAAATGTGGATGAACGCCGACCCCGCCATCCGCAACCAAATGATTTTCGAAGGCATGCGCCTCTCGTTTGAGTACTGGAACACGCTGTCGCCTGAGCAACAGCGCGAAATGATCGAGATGGGGCGCAGGTTCTTTGAGCAATACTTTGGTGGCGGCGGCTACTAAAAGCCAGGGGGCGGCTATGCAGCCGTTAGTGGGCGTGATTATGGGGTCGCGCTCTGACTGGGAGACGATGCGCCACGCTGCCGAGACGCTGGAGCAGCTGGGTGTGCCTTATGAGGTGCAAATCGTGTCGGCACATCGCACGCCCGACAAGATGTTCGAGTACGCCAGCACGGCGGCGGCGCGCGGGCTGGAAGTGATTATCGCTGGCGCAGGCGGCGCGGCGCATTTGCCTGGTATGACCGCCTCCAAAACCACCCTGCCTGTGTTGGGCGTGCCTATTGAATCACACGCGCTCAAAGGGCTCGACTCGCTACTTTCGATTGTACAAATGCCTGCGGGCGTACCTGTGGGCACTTTGGCAATCGGCAAGGCGGGCGCGATAAACGCCGCCCTGCTGGCAACCGCGATTTTGGCGAATAAGTATCCCCAATTCCGTGCTGCGCTGGAGGCATACCGCGCCCGCCAAACCCAAGCAGTGTTGGAACATCCCGACCCGCGTGAATAGTTTGCCCTTATGAGATTCCTCGCCTGCGGCTCGGAATGATAAGCACGCTGTGCGTAGAGAGATACCTTATTCCGGGGCAGCGCGCAATCTCGCCCGATCAAAACTAATCAATAACAACTTTGAATAGCTTATCGCTGCGCTGTCTGCTCGCCCTGATATTTGCTGGGGCATTTCACCAGCATATCTTCAGCGTAAAACACGCCATCTTTGTAGCTGCCAATTACCACAACCTGCGTGGCGGCTTCAAAGTTGTTGGGCTTGCCTTTCGGGTAGATGACCTTCACCCGCCCTGTCTCATCCTCGCCCTCAAAGGTGAGCGTCATCGTTTTCACATCGAACTGCACAGTCTCGTGCAGGGGCTTGAGCGGCAGATGCACATGCTGCCCGCGCGTGGCGAGCTGATTGACTTTTACATAGGGGCTGGTGTTGTTCACAAACGCCCGCACCGTAAACGCAATTCCTGCAATAACCAACACCAGTGCGATAACGCTGCTGAGCTTCATAGCAACCTATATTGTACCTAAGTTGCGTCTGCGGCGAGGTTCCTCGCCTTCGGCTCGGATGACAAGCTTACTGCCGCGAAATGCCCCTGCCCCCGAGCGCAGCGAGGGGTCTCAAATGTGCCTTGCCTGAGATTCCTCACCCGCGGCTCGGAATAACAGCAGGAGACTTGCAGCCTTCGGCTGGAAGTAGCAGATAGGTCGGTGCCTAACGACACCGCCGTTGCGCGCGCAGCGAGGAAACTCGTCGGCTCACCAGCAGCGCCTTACCGCTGGGCACTATTATGCCCGTGCCACAAGGATTAGGTATAACTCTGTGCCGATGAGCCGTTTCGAAGGGACGCTGAGTGCGCAGGGATTGCGTTTTGCCCTTGTGGTCAGTCGCTACAACGAACTCATCACCGATCGCTTGCAAGAGGGCGCGCTACAAACCCTGCTGCGTCACGGAGCAGACCCAAACGCGATTGATGTTTATCGCGTGCCTGGCAGCTGGGAGATCCCGCTGGTGGCACGCGAGTGCGCCCAATCGGGCGAGTACGACGCCATCATTTGCATTGGCGCGGTGTTGCAGGGCGAAACCAGCCATGCGCAACACATCAGCAGTGCGGTCTGCTCCGCTCTGATGCATCTGATGCTGGAAACAGGCAAACCGATTGCGCTGGGCATCCTCACCGAAGCTACTTTTGAACAGGGGCTGGAGCGCGCCGGCGGCAAACTGGGCAACAAAGGCAGCGAAGCCGCGCTCAGCGCCATCGAAATGGCAAACCTGATGCGCAAAGTAGGAGAGACACTATGAGAGCAGAGTCGCTATCGTTTCTCAAGGCAATTGTAAACGCTCCTTCGCCTTCGGGCTACGAGCAGCGTGCAGCCGAAGTTTATCGTGCCTACACCCGTGAGTTTGCCGACCGCGTCTACACCGATGTGATGGGCAACACGATCGCCGTGCTCAATGAAGGGGGCGCGCCCCGCGTGATGTTCGCAGGACATATGGACGAAATCGGCTTCATCGTCAAGTACATCTCCGAAGAGGGATTCCTCTACTTCGGTCCCATCGGTGGGCACGACCCGATGATTCCTGTGGGGCAGCGCGTGTTGGTACACACCAAGCAGGGCGCTATTCCGGGCGTCATCGGCAAAAAGCCTATCCACCTGCTGGACGACGACGATCGCAAGAAGGTGCCCCAACTCCACGAACTATGGATTGACATTGGGGCTAAGGACAAGGCGGACGCGGAATCGGTGGTGCGCATCGGCGATCCCGTCACTTTTGCCGTGGAGTTTCAGGAGTTGCGCAACGGTTTCGCCACCGCGCGTGGCTTTGATAACAAGATGGGCGCGTTCATCGTGGCGGAAGCGTTGCGCCTGCTTTCGGAAAATCGTCCTCAAGCGGCTGTGTATGCCGTTGCCACCGTGCAAGAGGAGATTGGGCTGCGCGGGGCGCGCACCAGCGCGTATGGCATCGACGCCCCCGTGGGCATCGCCGTTGATGTTACCCATGCCTCCGACTATCCTACCGTTGACAAACGGCGCGTAGGCGATGTTCGCCCTGGCAAGGGACCCGTCATCTGCCGCGGCGCCAACATCAATCCGCGCGTATTTGAGCTGCTTGTAGAGGCAGCTGAAGCCGAAGGCATTCCATATCAGCTAGAGGCAGCCGGGGGCGGCACCGGCACCGACGCCAACGCAATGCAACTCAACAAGGCAGGCATGGCAACGGGGCTGGTGTCCGTGCCGTTGCGCTATATGCACACCCCTTGCGAGTTGCTGCATCTGGACGATATTGAGAACGCCGCGCGTTTGCTGGCTGCGTTCACGCGCCGCCTTACGCCTGAGATAGACTTCACCCCCTAAGCCATCATTGCTTGGATTCCACGGCGCGCTTTTCGCAGTGGATTTTCCCGCCTCGCGCAGTGGGTTTTTCAATCTTGCCCCCCTCCTGCAGGTTCCCCCCGCAAGCGAGGGGAACCCCAAAAATGCTCGGTTCCCCCTACCTGTAGGGGGAACCTCACGGAAGGAGTTGCAAAGTGCTGTCTCTACGCAGGGCGACCGCCCCCAATCATCGGTCGATTTCGCCCAGCACGATGTCGATACTGCCAATCAGCGCAACCAAATCGGCAATCAGGCGACCGACCGCCATCTTTTCCAGCGCTTGTAGGTTCATAAAGCTGGGGGCGCGGGTGTGCATGCGGTAGGGGCGGTTGGTGCCGTCGCTCACGAAATAAAAGCCCAGCTCGCCCTTCGGCGACTCCACAGGTACATACGCCTCGCCCACAGGCGGGCGGAAACCCTCCGTATGGATTTTGAACCAGTGAATGAGCGACTCCATCGATTGGTCAATCATCTCGCGGGGTGGCGGCACGACTTTCAGATCGCTGGTGTTGATGGGACCGCCGGGCAAGCCGTCTATTGCCTGCTGGAGGATTTTGAGGCTCTCGCGCATTTCCGCCATGCGCACGAGGTAGCGGTCGTACACATCGCCGCGCGTGCCAACAGGAATGTTGAAATCGAAGTTCTCGTAGCCGCTGTATGGGTGCGCTTTGCGGATATCCCAAGCGAAGCCTGTAGCGCGCAGGGTGGGTCCACTCACGCCCAGCGCGAAGCACTCTTCCGTCGTGAGGGTGCCGATGCCCATCGTGCGCTCGCGCCAAATGGGGTTGTTGGTGAGCATGCCTTCGATGTCGTCCAGCGCGCGGGGCAGTTCTTTGAGCAGTTGGCGTAGGCGTGCTTCAAAGCCGTCGGGCATGTCGCCACGCAAGCCGCCCGGGCAAATCCAACTGGGCATCATTCGCACGCCCGACATCATCTCAAACAGATCCAGAATCTTCTCGCGCTCGCGGAACGCATAAAAGAAGATGGTCATTGCGCCCAAGTCCATCGCATGGGTGCCTATCCACACAAGGTGACTGGCAAGGCGCGACAACTCCGCTAATATCACGCGCAGGTACTGCCCGCGCGGGGGAATCTCCACGCCCAAAATCTTCTCGATGGACAGTGAGAACGCAAGGTTATTATTGTTTGCCGAGAGGTAATCCATGCGGTCGGTCATGGGGAGCGCTTTGTGGTAGGTGAGATATTCGGCTTCTTTCTCCATTCCAGTATGCAGGTAGCCAATGACGCACTCGGCTTTCACGATGCGCTCGCCCTCCAGCTCGCACACGACGCGCAGCACGCCATGTGTGCTGGGGTGCTGGGGACCCATGTTGATTATCATTGTGCCTTCTTCGGTGCGCTCCACATGGGTTGCGACCGCTTCCGACGGAATGAACGGCTGTCGCATAGCGCTGGAATTGTACCCATACGTGTGTTGCCGTTGCCTATTCCATCTCCGCCTTGAGGTGCTCAATAAGTGCAGGCAGCGGCATCTGCCCCAAGTCGCCCTTGTCGCGACTGCGCACGGCAACCAGTCCGCCCTCTACCTCTTTGTCGCCGATGATGAGCATATAGGGCGTCTTTTGGGTCTGATGGTAGCGGATGCGGTAGCCCAATGTTTCACGCCGCGCGTCCAATTCAACGCGGAAGCCCGCATCAGCAAGTTGCTGACGCACTTGTGCTGCGTATTCATTGTGGCGGTCGGCAATTGGCAGCACGGCGACTTGCACAGGCGCCAACCACAGCGGGAACGCCCCCGCGTAGTGCTCGATCAAAAAGCCCATCATCCGTTCGAACGAGCCGATCGGGGCGCGGTGGATAATCACGGGGCGATGGGGCTTGCCGTCTTCGCCCGTGTATTCCAAGTCAAAGCGATGCGCCATCAAGAAGTCCAGCTGCACTGTGGAGACTGTCCACTCGCGCCCTAAGCAGTCGCGCACTTCCACATCCAGCTTGGGTCCGTAAAACGCCGCCTCGCCACGCACGGCAACATACTCCAGCCCCAGCTCATCTAACGCCTGACGCAGCGCGTTCTCGGCGGTCTCCCACATCTGGTCGTCGTCGTAGTACTTCTCCTTGTCTTCAGGGTCACGCAGCGAAAGCCGATACCAGAAGTCGGTGAGGTTCAGCCGTTTGTAGACCTTCTGAATCAGCTCGATGTTGTGTTGCACTTCCGCCTTGATTTGCTCGGGCCGCAGGAACACATGGGCGTCGTTGATAGTGAAGCAGCGCACGCGAATCAGCCCCGACAGCTCGCCGCTTTTCTCGTAGCGGTAGACCGTGCCCAGCTCCGCGATGCGCAACGGCAAATCGCGGTAGGAGCGCGGTTCCGATTTGTAAATCAGGAAATGATGCGGGCAGTTCATCGGGCGCAGTATCAGCTCCTCGCCGTCTTCAAAGACCATCGGCGGGTACATTGAGTCTTTGTAGTAGGGGTAGTGCCCGCTGGTGCGGTAGAGGTTCAGGTTGGCGATTTCGGGGGTGCGCACATGCTGGTAGCCCGCTTTGAGTTCCTCGTGCAGAATGAACTCTTCCAGCACGCGGCGGATGGTGGCACCCTTAGGCAGCAGCATCGGCAGCCCGCTGCCCACTTCAGGCGAGATCATAAACAGCCCCAGCTCGCGCCCTAGTTTGCGATGGTCGCGCTTTTTCGCCTCCTCCAGCTTGTGGAGGTAATCTTCCAGCTCTTCTTGGGTGAAAAAGGCAGTACCGTAGATGCGTGTGAGCATCTTGTTGCGGGCGTCGCCACGCCAGTACGCGCCCGCCAGCGAGAGCAACTTGAAGTGCTGAATCTCGCGGGTGTTCTCCACATGCGGTCCGCGACACAAGTCAATAAAATCGCCCTGCTTGTAAAAGCTGATGGGCTCGCCTTCGGGGATGGCGTTGAGCAGCTCAATTTTGTAGGGCACTTGTCCGATCTCGCGGATGATTCTTTCGGCTTCCTCGCGCGAGGTCTCGATGCGCACGATGTCCAGTTCGCGCGCGGCGATTTCGCGCATCTTCGCCTCGATGCGTTGGAGGTCCTCCTCGTGAATGGGTTCAGAGAAGTCAAAATCGTAGTAGAAACCGTTATCAATGGGCGGTCCGACGCCGAGTTTGGCGTCGGGGTAGAGTTCTAGCACGGCTTGTGCCAACAGGTGCGCCGCTGAGTGGCGCAACCGATACAGCGGGCTATCGGGATAGTCGTACTGCTTGGCCATCAGTAACGATTATACCTCTGCTGGCGGGGGTATAATCCCCCTGCTATGCGCAAGCGTCGGAGAAAGCCCTTCCAGCGCTACTTCACAGTTGCCGAGGCGAACGCGCTCCTGCCAGAACTCCGCGTGAAGCTGCTGCGCCTGCAAGCGATGCTACAGCGGCTGCGCGAGGAATATGGCGAAAAGAGCGCGGAACTCTTGCGCCGTGCCAGCACCAACGGTAAACATCCCGAATGGGGCGAATCGAGCGTGGCGCGTGAAATCCATAAAGCGGTCGACGAAATCCACAAAATGGGCGTGCTGTTGCGCGACATCGAGGAAGGGATCGTAGACTTTCCACATCTACGCGAGGGGCGTGAGGTGCTGCTGTGTTGGCGGTTGGGCGAGGAGCGCGTGGAGTATTACCACGAGTTAGATACGGGCTTTCGTGGGCGCAAACCACTGTGGGAGGACTAAACGAATGCTTTGTGTGCGCGCACCGGGGCGCGTGAACCTAATCGGCGAGCATACCGACTACAACGAAGGCTATGTACTGCCTGTGGCGCTGAGTTTGGAGCTGCGGGTGCACGCCAGCCCGCGTTCCGATACGCACTGCCGAGTCTATTCGGAACTGCTGGACGAACAGTATGAGTTTGACCTTGCTGCCCTGCCCGCGCCCGATGCACTACCGCGTGGCTTTATTCGTTATGTGGCGGGCGTCGCGTGGGCGTTGCAACAACATACGGGGCGCACCCTCACTGGCATCGAAGCGACTATTAGCAGCGAGCTGCCCATTGGGGCAGGGCTAAGTTCATCGGCGGCGCTGGAAGCGGCGTTCGCCCTGTTATGGAACACGCTGGATAACTTGGGGCTTGAGCGGTTGGTGCTGGCGCAACTGTGTCAGCAAGCTGAGCATGTGTACGCAGGCGTTCATTGCGGGGTGATGGATCAGGTCGCAGCCCTGCTGAGTGAGGCAGGATGTGCGCTGTTTGTAGACACGCGCACGCTGTTTACGCAAAGCATCGCGCTGCCCCGCGACTGGGCAATTGTGGTCGCCGATACTGGCGTGCCGCGCACCCTCGCCGAGTCGGCATATAACCAACGCCGCGCGCAGTGCGAGGAAGCTGTGGTCGCCCTGCGCCCCCTGCTTGGGGAGGAGGTACGCGCCCTGCGCGATGTTAGCCCCGAGCAAGGGGCGCTCTATCTGCCTCTGCTGCCCGAGCCCATCCGCCAACGCGCCCGCCACGTGATTGGCGAAAACGCCCGTGTGCTGGAGTTTTTGAACGCGCTCGCCCACGCGGATGCCGCCCGCGTGCGCGCCCTGATGCTTGCTTCTCACGCCTCGTTGCGCGACGATTACGAAGTTAGCTGCCCCGAGCTGAACGCGATGGTGGATGCTTGTATGGCAGCGGGCGCCATCGGTGCGCGCCTCACGGGTGCAGGCTTTGGCGGCGCCTGCGTGGCGCTGGTGGAAAAGAGCCATCTGCCCGAATTCCTTGCCCAAGCCGAACGCTACTACCGCCAACACGCCCGCTACGAACCACGCCTAATCGCCTGCGAGGCAGCCGCAGGAGCCAGTCTGTGCGTGTAAACACGCCTCATCCGAATTAGGTACACTGTATAGCGCAATGGTTATCGGCGTTCCAAAAGAGATTAAGCCCGACGAGTATCGCGTGGCGATGACGCCTTCGGGCGTGGAGATTTTGGTGCAGCACGGGCACACGGTGCTTATTGAACGCGGCGCAGGCGACGGCACGGGCATCCCCGACAGCGAATATGAAGCCGCAGGCGCGTGCGTGCTGGACCACGCCGAAGCGGTGTGGCGTCAAGCCGACATGATTGTGAAGGTAAAGGAGCCGTTGCCCAGCGAGTATCCACTTATTCGCCCCAACCAGGTGATTTTCACCTTTTTCCATTTCGCTGCCAGCGAGCAGCTCACACGCGCGATGGTAGACAGCGGGGCGATCTGCATCGCCTACGAGACTATCCAAGCCCCCGACGGCACGCACCCAATCCTGCTGCCGATGAGCGAGATCGCCGGGCGCATGGCGGTGCAAGTGGGCGCGTGGTGCCTGGAACGCCCGATGGGTGGGCGCGGTGTGCTATTGGCAGGCGCGCCGGGCGTGACGCCCGGCACAGTGGTGGTTATCGGCGCGGGTGTGGTAGGTGCCAACGCCGCCCGGATCGCAGCAGGCATCGGCGCGCGCGTCATCATTCTGGATGTGAACATCGCCCGCCTGCGCGCCTTAGAGGAAACCCTGCCCGCCAATGTGGATACCCTCTACTCTAACCCCGCCAACCTGCGCGAAGCCACTCAGCAAGCCGACCTCATCGTGGGCGCGATTTATGTCACAGGGGGTCGCACTCCTATCCTCATCAAACGCGAAATGCTTTCCACACTCAAGCCGGGCGCGGTACTCGTGGATGTTTCCGTAGACCAAGGGGGGCTTGCTGAAACCATCCGCCCCACCACCCATCGCGAACCCACCTACATCGTGGACGGTATCGTGCACTACGCCGTCAGCAACATGCCCGGCGCCGTGGCGCGCACCTCCACCTATGCCCTCACGAACGTCACCACACCCTACGTACTACGCTTAGCCGACTTGGGCTGGCAGGAAGCGTGCCGACAAGACACCACCCTGCGCCATGGGCTGAACATCGTGCAAGGCAAGGTCACACTACAGCCTGTCGCGGAGCAGTTCGGCTACGAGTACATCCCACCAGAAGCTGTGCTCTAAGCGAAAGTGTTCGCTCTGCAGCGGCAAATAAACCGTCGGCGTGGGGGTCGACGCCTCCAGTTTTGCCCGCAGGCGCAAGTCCTAACCCCTAAAGCATCCACTTGTATCCGCTGTTCACGGTACGTCTTGTCCGCAAGACCCCCCGGGAAACTCCTTGGTAAGAGTACAACGCATAGGTTCAACTCGGCTGTATCAATAACCGATTTGGCTCCACCGACCGCCTCACCCCTCTCCATAAGGTTTCCCCCATTCCGCGCGGGGAGCCGACCCCAGCATAGTTCCCCCCTCCGTAAGGTTCCCCCCGCTTCGCGAGGGGAACCGCCCCCCGCACGGTTCCCCCT